>Ga0182027_10003973_pt1 | contig 23144 bp, 3 predicted proteins | sample 712E1DmetaG_FD_121300 | JGI IMG/M metagenome (GOLD analysis project Ga0182027, IMG submission 121300) | Permafrost microbial communities from Stordalen Mire, Sweden - 712E1D metaG (Illumina Assembly) | ecosystem: Environmental > Terrestrial > Soil > Wetlands > Permafrost | place: Sweden... | reverse complement strand
CAGCATCTCCCTGGCCAATAGTAAGAGGAGTAGCTGTTGTTGTGATATTACCACTATAACTGTAATTTGTTCCTTCAATACCATCCACATATATTCTAACGTATGAACCATCATATGTTCCTACAACATGATGCCATAAGCCATCTATTGTGAATGGTTTAGAAGCCGCTACAGTAAAATTACCTACAAAAAACTTTACTGTATTATCATTGTGAGCAAATAATCCATAGCCATCATTCCAAGCATTACTTGAAGTCTTAACGACAAATCCACTATAAGAATCATTAGTATTCCATTTTATCCAAGCTCCAACTGTTATATTTTTTGTAATGTTAAGACTTGGAGAATTGCTGACATTCAAACAATCGTTCACGCCATCAAACATTAATCCCTGTCCTCTTGCTCCTGTTGTTAAATTTGAAGAGTTAATTCCTCCTTTGAATGTTCCAAAATTATTCCATGTCGAATTATCATAAATTCCCGATCCATTTGAATAATCCATCGACCAGTATCCGACTAGGCTTCTATCGAAGTCAATCCATGCTGATGTATCCGCTCCTTCAGGATCAGTGATATTAGCAACGATACTTTGAATAGATACGTTTACTATTGTATTATTGCCTGGCGTCGGTGATAAGAATGTTATATTTGGTGGAGTCACATCTGGTCCTGCAAGTTTTATAGTCAAGAATGTATTGTTCAATAAAGTTAAATTGAAAGTCGTACTATTCTTTGCATACTGATATAGAGAAACATTTACCGTGTTAGGTGTCGAGTATGTTCTGGTTCCGCCTATATTAACGTATTCTGTCAGTTCCGTCCTGTTTATATATCCTGTGGAATTAGTTAGGGTTGTATAAACGGCCGATAACGTTTTATTATATACTGTAACATTTGCACCATTTAATGGAGCGTTCGTCAAATTCGTTATGTTAGCTCCAAAGTACCATTTTCTGATTAATTGTGATCCGGAACCATTAACTGATTCTGTATTGTAAGAACAATTAATAAAACTGTTATTAATACTACTTATAGTAGATGTAACAACGACATCATAAGCACCTGGACCACTAATGTTCACACAATCTCTCACTATTGTATTATTTGAATTTTCTATATATAATCCATGTCCACTTGTACTCCTTACTTTCTGAAGTGTTATATTATTGTTTGTGGATGAATGTAGATAGAATCCTATTCCTGATGAAGTGCTTTCGGCACTATTATTTGTAAGATTATTGTTTGAGGCAGTATTGAAAGCGATTCCTTGCTGTGTGCCTTTACTTGTTCCATTATTGTTTGTTAGAGTATTATTATTTGAATTAGTGTTTAGGTAGATTCCGTTGCTTGAATTGCTTATTCCCTTGTTTGAATTTAAAATATTGTTTGAAGATGTATCAAGTAATATTCCGACACTTGAATTGCTTATTCCAGTATTATTTGTTAAATTGTTGAAACTAGATCCGTTACCAATATATATCGCAAGAGAGTTACTCACATTTACAAAGTTATTAAGTAAAGTTGAATTATTATTTCCATAGAAAGTTATTCCATCTCTACTGGTTAGGCCTGTCCAGTTTCCGTCTATGATATTACAATTCTTTATCATAGTATAATTCTGGTTTGAATATATTCCCTTAGTGCTTGCTCCTCCGCCTGTCGAGTAATTAATCCAGTATCCTTTACAGTCTAGAGTAATATTTGCAGCTGTTATTGTAAAGCAAGTTCCGCTCGACGTAAGATTTATTGACATATTATATATCATATTTGCCGTCGATAGTGTTGTACATGGAAGATTGATGAATTTACTTGCTGATGCTGGAGTTCCATTTTCGTATCCATCCCACGGTATTATTGTACAATTCCATGTGTCGCCGGCACTCAAATTTGTATACGATAAATTATATGTGGTATTTGTTGTTAGGCCTGAAGTGTATTTTAGGGTTGTTCCATTGTACCATTGGAATGTATAATTTCCAGGAGCATCTTGAGGATCTACCCATCCTGATACTGTGCATGTTAGATTATCTAAAATAGTTGGAGTTATTGGCGTGATGGTTGCATTTATTGTTGGTGCAGTATTTTCTGTAAAATTTCTTGAAGTAGTATTTCCTCTAGTATTTATAGAATCGTTTGCATATACTTTGTATTTGTATGTTGCTCCGTCGATTGTAGCGATTGTATAATTACATGCTACACTTATGCCTGTTCCATTTTTTGTCATCGTATAATTTGTTGTTCCATTCCATTCTAATAAACATGTATCGATATTTAATCCACCGAGAACGCTAACATTTATTGTTACACTATTATTAGTAGTTCTGGCAGTATCATTTGGAGTTTGTCCTTGGAATGTTACGTTGACGAAAATTAATCTTGTTGTTGCTGGTCCGAAGTCTTGTCCGAATCCTGTCCATGCCGTATTCCATGTTGTTGCGTTTATTGGGTAGTCTGCTCCTATATCTCCCCATCCATCGCTGTCGTTGTCGAATACATTCTTTGTTGCGATGTTGTAATAGAAATTTCCCTGTGGATGTCCTGTTCCATTTGTCGTGTTGAATTGGTTTGTAGTATTGCTGTTGTTGATATAAAATCCTGAGGTTGATGTGAAGTTGTTCCAATAGATATTATTTAATCCGCTTGTATTGTCAATTACTAGTAAATTTCCCGACGTTGAACTTATAGTGTTATTTGTGAATGTGTTGTTGTTTGATGATGTCGCTAAAGATATTCCATAACTTGTACTGCTTGTTCCTATATTTAGTATTAAGCTATTGTTTGATGCCGTAATTAATGTTATTCCAACTCCTGCTCCTGCACTAGTTCCATTATTTAATAATAAGATATTGTTTGCTACATTATTAAGGAGTATGCCTTTCGATGTATTGCTGAAACCATTATTTGCAGTCAGATTATTGTAATTTGCTTGACTTAAAGATAATCCTGAACCCGTGTTGCTTTTTCCGATGTTTGATGTTATATTGTTGTTGTTTGACTGACTAAAACCTATACCATATTGAATACCGGTGCATGTGCCATTATTATTTATAATGTTGTTGTTTGATGATAATGATATACCTATTCCGTAGTTGTTATTGCTTATTCCTATATTGGCTGTTAGATTTGTATTGTTTGATGAACTGATATATATTCCGTATCCGTTTGCCGAATTTGCAATATTGTTGTTTATTGTGTTGTAGTTTGCTCCATTGTATAGCACTATCGCTGATGAATATGTCGGGGCTACTGGATTATTCGTTATTGTCGTTACATTATTGTTCTTTATTGTTCCATTGTTTGTTGTATTGTAGAATATTCCTACGTCGAAATTGTCTATGTCACAGTTCTTTATTGTTGTAAAATTATTATTAGAGTATATTGCGTATGTATTGTTTGTATTGTTTCCTAGAATATCGTATCCTTGGCAATCTAGTGTTACATTGAATGCTGTGATGTTGAAACAATTAGAACCATTGATTGCAATATTTTGCGATAGTTTATACGTTGTGTTCGCACCGCTAAGATTGCTGCATGCAAGCGGTGTTCTTGTTGTTGCTGGTCCAAAGTCTTGTCCCAATCCTGACCATTTCGTACTCCAGCTTGTTGAATTTATTGGATAGTCTGTTCCCATGTCTGCCCATCCGTCTCCGTTTGTGTCGTATACGTTTTTGGTTGCGATGTTATAATAGAAGTTTCCTTGAGGAGTTCCTGTTCCATTTGTCGTGTTGAACTGGTTTGTATTGTTGCTGTTGTCGACGTAAATTCCTGCCGTTTGTGTGAAATTATTCCAATAGAATTTATTGAATCCGCTAGAGTTGTCAATTGATAATTCGGTTCCAAATATTGTACTTATGGTGTTGTTGGTTAGTGTATTGTTGTTCGAGGATGATGTAATGAGTGCTCCCATACTTATTCCAGTGCATGTGAATGTGTTTAATTTTATGCTATTATTTGAAGAGGTAATAAGATTTATTCCGTATCCATTGCCGTTGCTTATGCCGTTACTTGATGTAATATTGTTGAATGAGACGCTGTTGAAAACTATTCCTGTATTAGTAGCACTTGTTCCATTGTTGTATGTTAAAATGTTATAGTTTGATAATGCTGCTAGGAATATTCCGTAGCTGTTATTGCTTATTCCGATGTTAGATGTTATATTATTGTTCAACGATCCTGAAAGAGTGATTCCGTATCCTGCTCCTGCGCTTGTTCCGTTGTTTAATATTATGCTACTGTTTGAAATTGCGTTTAGGTTTATTCCATTGCCAGAACTGCTTATTCCGCTGTTGGATATTATGCTGTTATTATTTGATGAGAATATATATATTCCATGGCTGGTGTTGCTTATTCCTATATTTGCCGTTAGATTTGTATTGTTTGATGAGCTAATATATATTCCATAACCATTTGTCGAATTGGCTATGTTGTTGTTTATTGTATTATAGTTTGCTCCGTTATATATTGTTATCGCTGATGAATATGTCGGGGCTACTAGATTATTCGTTAGTATCGTTACATTATTATTCTTTATTGTTCCATTGTTTGTTGTATTGTAGAATATTCCTACGTCGAAATTATCTATGTCACAGTTCTTTACTGTTGTTAGATTATTGTTGGAATAGATTGCGTATGTATTGTTTGTGTTGTTTCCTAAAATATCATATCCTTGGCAATCTATTGTTACGTTGGATGCTGTTACGTTGAAACAATTGGATCCATTGATTGCAATATTTCCCGATAGAGTAAATACTGTGTTAGCACTTAGCGTTGCTCCACAGCCAGACTGTGTGGCATTCAGAATTATTGTTGCGAATGTATTGTTGAGCAGAGTAAGATTATATACAGTTGAATTTGTAATATATCCTGTCATTGAAGTATTTACTGTGTGTGGTGTCGAGTATGTCCTTGTTCCACCATAATTTCTATATTCTGTTAATGTTGCTCTTGCAATGTTTCCATTTACATCTGTTGAAGTATTATACACATTTATTCCAGTTGTGTTAGTAATTGAAACATTTGCGCCAAATAATTGAGAGCTGCTAGTATTCTGCACGTTTGCATTGAAGTACCATTTTCTTATTAACTCATTATTTGCATTTGAAGTAATATCTTCTTTGCTTGTATTATAGGAGCAATTGATGAATGTGTTATTCACACTTATGTCGCTAGAACTATAATCAACATCATAAGTAAATCCTGTAATATTAACGCAATCGCTAAATATAGTATTGTTTGCGCCTTGTATCTTAATTCCATAATCTGCTGCAGTACTTATTGCTTTTTGATTTATGATTGTGTTATTTACGTTATGATAGATATACAGTGCTCCTCCAGTAGAATTGCTTATGGCTGTATTATTTATCAGAGTGTTATTATTAGATCCAGATTGAATTGCAATTCCGCTGCTGTTATAGCTGAATCCCGTATTATTTATTAAGACATTATTGCTTGAAGATAGTACAAGAATTCCTCTATACATTTGGGTTGTTCCATTATTATTAATTAAAGTGTTATTATTAGATGTATCAAGTGTAATACCAGCACCTTGACTTTGACTAGGTAATCCTATAGAAACTATCCCTGTGTTATTTGTTAAAATGTTGTTTGAGGCTGAAAAAAGATAAATTGCGTTACTTAAATTATTATATACTTTATTATTTGTCAAGTTGTTGAAATTTATACTAGACAAATAAAATCCACTAGAATTACTGACATTTGCAATATTATTATATAAGGTTGAATTATTACTTCCACTAAAATAAATTCCTCACCTGTTTGCATTCGTGCTGCTAAATTGTCCATCAACTATGTTGCAATTCTGTATTGTTGTGTTAAATTGATTAGAAGACACTCCATAAGTGCTTGTCCCTCCTCCTGTAGAATAAGTAATTTTATATCCGTTGCAGTCAAGAGTTACATTTGCTGCGGAAACTATGAAACATGTTCCGGCATTTGTGACGTTTGCTGTCAAAGCGTATACTTTATTCGCTGTTAAAAATGTTTGACAGCTTGATATAAGGTTTGGAGCGATAAAGTTTCTTGGCCCTGAGTTATTTAAATTTCCTGATTCATCAATTGCGTAGACGGTATAATTGTGTTGTCCACTTGTTAAGTTTGTTAATGTCGCATTGAATTTGTTTATTTGCGAATTGTATAATGCTAAAACTTCTGATTGAGATAACGTTCTATTAAATATCATCACTTCATCAAGAGATCCATTGAATGCCGTGTCTGTCATCATGCCTTCATTTCCTCCCATCTCAATATTATAATAATCATAGGCTGGAACCCATGTTATAGGTCCGCTATTATCTAATACTCCATTGATATATATTCTACCAGTAGTACTGTTAGCGGTGATCACAATATGATACCATTGTCCTACATTCCAAGTGCTTTGTGTCCCTGACAAAATATAAGTGCCACTCATCAAGTCTATAGTATTTGTATAATAATCTCTTAATAGACCATAAATATCATTCCTACTTACTATAGCTTCATTCCAATCCGATGTTACTGTAGCTTGATTGAATTTTACCCATGCACTTATTGTAACAGAATTATTCACTTTTGGTATAGTATCTGTTATAACTAACTGGTCATTTACACCGTCAAAGCTCACTCCTTTTCCTCTTGCTCCTGTTACGATATTTGATGAATTGCTCATTCCTCCTATAAATGTTGCAAACCCGTTTCCGGTTGAAGCATTTCCGTATGAAGAATTATCGAATATTCCTGACGCATTGTAGGAATCCATTGCCCAGTATCCGACTAGGCTTCTGTCGAAATCTATCCATGATGATGTATCGCCGTATGAATCATCTGTAATAGTTGCGACGATATTTGTGGTTGATGAAGACGTACTTGAACCGTTTGTAGGAGTCGGTGGATATATGAATGTTATGTTTGGTGGGGTCGTATCATTGACACTTACAAAGTTTCTTGGTCCAGAACTAGTGCGATTTCCTGATTGGTCAATTGCATATACTGTATAATTGTGTTGACCTTGTGCTAGGTTTTTGAATGTTGCATTGAATAGGTTCGCTTGTGAATTATATAATGCTAAGATTTCTGCATAGGATAGACTTCTGTTGAATATCATCAATTCGTCAAGAGAACCGTTGAAATTTTCATCACCAGCCGTTGCACCTATCTCAAAAGGACCTGCAATAATATTAAGACCGGAAGAAGCAAAACTTCCAGACATAACGCCATTAATATAAAAAGTTCTATTAGAGCCATCATAGGTAACCGCTACATGGCTCCAAGTATTTAAGCTGACTGTTCCTGTAGATGTTGCATCATTATTATGCCAATAATTCATAAGTTTACAATTGTTAGGGATTACAAATGCATTCATATTATTATCAGAATACTGCCCCCATACAACAATTCCACAACCTGATCCAGAACCAATACAGTTACGAGGATATACCCATGCAGAAATAGTATATTTGAAGTTTCCGGTAGGCAATCCATTTTGGGTAGCCATATTAAGATAATCATTTATGCCATCGAATGTTAATGCTTTTCCTCTTATTCCTGTTGTGATGTTTGAAGAATTTATTCCTCCAGTATATGTTCCGAAATTATTATATGTTGAGTTGTCGTATATTCCTGATACATTGGAGTAATCCATCGACCAGTATCCTAATAGACTTCTGTCAAAGTCTATCCATGCTGATGTGTTTTGACTTGTTGAGCTTGATATGTTTGCGACAATTGGTTGAGTTCGACCACTTGAATTAGAGCCGTTAGCAGGTGTCGGTGGCAGGAATGTTATTGTGATTGGAATTGTATTGCTTAGGTTTGGAGTTAATGGCGCATAATCATATACGTTGCTTGTTACTTTTCCAGATGATGTTGTGGAATTGTACGGGTAGCCTGTTCCATTAAATCCTATATACAGCGACGGGTAACCATTTGAACTAATATTACCAATAATACTCGCAGAACCATTCATGACATTAAACCAAATATTACCTTCACCATTTCCACTGATTGTGGTATTATATTTATTTGTTCCATTCAAATCATAAACATACTTGTTGGATGTATTCGTGAAATTGTTCCAGTAGAACTTATTGGCACTTGCGCCAGAATCTAAATACAATAGTATTTCTGCACCATCACCTGAAAATAATTTGTTGCTTGAAAAGATGTTGCTTGAAGATGCGCTAAGATTAATTCCTGAACTTGAATTGCTTATTATTGTATTATTTGTTATATTGTTGAAATTTGAGCCACTCTCTAAGAGGATTGCATTTCCATTGCTTACATTAATAAAATTATTTAGAATACTTGAATTGGAGCTTCCATTAAGATCTATTCCGCGCCTATATGAATTTGAGTTTGTCCAGTTACCGTCGATAATATTACAATTCTTTATCGTTGAATTAAATTGATTGGAATACACACCCATTGTGTTTGCAGTTCCTGCCGTCGAGTAATTTATCCAGTATCCTTTACAATCTAATGTAACATTTTGTGCAGTTATATTAAAACAAGTTCCGTTTGACGTAAGATTCATTGACATATTATATATCATATTTGATGTCGACAATACGCTGCAATTGGATATAGTGGCAGAATTTAAATTTGTCAACGGAGCATAATCTGCACACCCGGCGAAATTACAGGAGAATTTTGCGCTCTTTGTTATGTTGTAAGGAACGCCAGTGCCGTTATTGCCTATGTAAAGCCCAGAGATTGATGAATTAGTAATGCCTGTAACGTTTATTGAGCCATTCATAACATTGAACCAAATGTTTCCTTGGTTATTTCCTCCATATGTGCAATTGTAATAGTTGGTGCCGTTCAGATCTTGAACATAGTTGCTGCTTGTGTTTGTGAAATTGTTCAAACAGAATGTGTTTTTACCCGTGTCAGTATCAATATATAGTAAAGTTGATGCGCCATTGCTTGAAATAAGAGTCGCGTTTCTGATTGTATTGTTTGTGGAACTATGGTTTATGTAAAAGTCGTTGCTGCTAGAATTTACGGTGAAGTTTGAAAGTGTGTTGTTGGAACCTGAATAAATGTAGATGCTAACGTTTGAGTAAGTGGTTACTTTAACGTTGGATAGGATGTTGTTGGAACCGCCGTCGATGTTTATGCCTGCGCTTTGGTTGGAAATTATATTGAGATTGGAGAGTGTGTTGGAATTGGCGTTTGCAAGGTGGATTCCTTGGCCAAACGCAATTACGTTGCTGTTGATTATACTGCTGCCAGAGGAACTTGCCGTAAAGTAAATGCCAATGCCGTTTGAACCTCCATCACTTGTTTGATTGGTGCTGATGTTCGTGTTTTGTATGGTCCCGTTTGTCGCTCCGCTGAATATGATGCCTGCTGAAAAATTGAAGATGTTGCAGTTCTTGATTGTTGTATTATAAACTGTCGAGTATACTCCAGCAGTATTGGTGGCATTATTTCCTGTAATGTTGTATCCTTTGCAGTCTAGAGTTATATTTTGTGCTGTTATGTTGAAGCAATTGGCTCCATTCTTTGATACATTTTGAGTCAAATCATATTCCGTATTTGCATTCGATAATACGCTGCAATTAGATATTGTAGAGCCGTTAGTGGCTAGAGTTATTGCTGCAAAAACGTTCGTTAGATTCGTGATGTTGTATGTTTTTGAACTTGAATTATATCCAGCTAGAGATACGTTTACTGTATGGTTTGTCTGGTATGTGTATGTTCCTCCAACATTTCTATATTCAGTCAGTACAGCTCTAGTTATATCTCCATTTATGCCTGTTACTCCTGAATATACTAGTGCACCAGTCTTATTGTATATTGTGACATTTGCACCAGATAATGGGCTTCCGCCGGCATTTGTAATGTTTGTATTGAGGTACCATTGCCTTGTCAAGTTGCTGAAAATTTCAACACTTTCTGCAGTAATATGATATGTACAATTTGCAAAAGTACTATTACTAGCATAGTTTTCTACTTGTACGTCATTGGTTGTGCCGCTGATATTGACGCAGTCCTGAAATAAAGTATTGCTCGATGCACTGATAAGAACCCCTATTGAACTAGTTGAATTACCTATTGCTGTTTGTCCTATGAAATTAGTATTATTAGAACTATCAACATCAACGGCATCACCGTTTATAGCATTGGATATTGCAGTATTATTGCTGAAATTATTATTATTGGATTGAAAAACATTTATGCTTCCTTCATCATATGTGCTTGTCGCAGAATTGTTTATAATAACATTGTTTGAAGAACTGGAAAGTAATATTCCAGCTAAATACGATTTTATTATGTTGTTTCTAAATGTAGAGCCATTACTTGTATCAGAATTAATTCCCCTATGACTGCTACTTGTTAAAGTATTATACGTTACGGAATTATTGTTTGAATACTCAAAATAGACTCCATGTAAGCCTACTACGGCTGTGTTATTTGTTATATTAACATACGAACTTCCAGTTTCACCCGAATATCCTAATGTTCCTGCGCTGCCGATTACGCTATTATTAACGAATGTTGAACCATTAGCACTTGTCATAATTGCATAGTTCCACATACCGCCCTGGCTAATTATATTACAGTTCTTTACAGTGATATTATTTCCTAGAACACCAATCCCTATAGTGTAATCTCCTCCTCCAGTTCCAAAAGTTATAGTATAGCCTCGGCAGTCGAAAGTTACATTATTTCCAGTTAAAAATATGCAATCACCTGTGGACGAAAAATTCGCGGTCACATTATAAACTGTGTTTGAAGCTGCATAAGTATTACATGAAGATACATCAATAAGCGTTCCAAACGTCTCGTTTGTGTCATTCGATGTTTCATTGAATGTATTATTATCAAAAATATCAACGTTTCCTTCAGTCAAATTATTTGTGATATTATTAAGCAATGCATTCAATGCATCAACTCTCGAAAATTGCTTTACAGAATCAGTGAATGAATAATCTGTCGCATTAATTACTCGACCAGTATTTATTAATCTATAATATGTCTCGTTTGGCGTCAGAATATTATTTTGTAGAGTGTCATGTTCCTGCAATAATGCAACAACTCCTGAAACCATTGCTGCAGACATTGAAGTTCCGGAAACAATTATAGGGCGTCCTTTTAGATCAATAGTATTTATTCTATTTCCTGGCGCCAAAATTAATGTTGCATTGTTGTAATTTGTTTTATACCATAACTCATCATTCTTAGTCGAAGCTCCAACCCTTATCGCGGAATGTGCACATGCAGGATTTTTGATGCTATTATTCGATCCATCATTTCCAGTAGCCGCAATTACTGTTATCCCTGCATTTACGAGTTCGTCTACTTTTTGTGCAACTGGATTCGAATCACAGAAGCCTGAATAATCTCCTCCGCCTATACTCATTGAGATTATTGAGACATTCTGGTCCTGGCAATATTGAAGGCCGCTGATTATCCATGATTCATATCCAGTACCATTGATATCAATAACTTTCACAGATATAATTTTTGAGTCTGGAGCTATATTATATATAGCGTTGCTGACTGAAGTTCCGTGCCCGTTGTCATCGGATGAATTATCGTTGTTGCTAACAAAATTGTATCCATTGACGGCGTTTAGAATCACGCCAAAATTTATTCCAGTATCAAGAACACAAACGCTGATATTGGTTCCATTTATACTATTGTTGATACTATTACTGATGTTTGTACTGAGATTCCATGCATCGTTGACACGCATAATATTCATCGAGTCAAGTATTAATGCTTCCATCGGTTCATCAATATAAACTGTATCGATTAAACTATTAAGGCGGAGCATTCCTATGTCAGTATAATTAGCTTTCAATACCTCGATTTTTGCATCAGGATTATATCCTACAGAATCCATTGGTCCTAATTGGTCAAGTGTTTGCGCGACAATCAACTTTTGTTCAACACCTAATAACTCTGTATTTAATTCATCGACTGAAGAATTGTTATTTTCAGAATTATTATTAGTAATATTATCAGAAACAATTTCATCTACAGCATATCCCGTTAATCCTTTAGTTTTTTGTTTTTTCATATCTTGCTGCAATTGCTTTGATATGCTCGCATTTATCATGCCCTTTAATTGTGTTTTACGTGTATTCAAGGCATTAATGTCGAAGTCTTCTGGATGTGCTGTTTTTCTTGCATCCAATACAGTACTTAATGAATTAATATAATCATTAGATGATTGGGTATTTGCATCCTTGTATTTGATTATTACTCTTTGATTGCTCGAAGAATTTTGATCCCATATAGTCCGTAATTTATCGTCAATCTTGAAATTGAATCCAGAACCATATGCCATGCCATACTCGTCAATATTGTTGATTACTTGATTGATGGTATCATTGATTGTCCTGTTTGAATTGACGTCGGTAGTTGTCCTGTTCGTCAAAGAGGAATTAGCATCCACCGTTCTATTTGTTTTTACGAATGGAAAATTATCTATACTATTATTTTTATTCGAGGGATTGTTGGCGCTTTGTGTATTATTATTGGCCTTCACAATGTCCTTATATGCGATGGTAGTATTGACAATTATCTTGAAAACATTAGAATTTATTTTGTCTCTACCATCGCTCACATACAAAAATCCTGAAAAGCTAGTCGATACATTTTTTGGCACATTAAATGTAACAATATTGTCGTTAGAAATTATGCTAACACCAGGAATGTTGCTTAATGTATATGTAAGCTTGTCTCCTTCTTCATCGTTAAAATAGGTGGAGAAATCCATGCTTCTCTGTGTATCGGTAATGATGATGTCGTTTATATCCTTGACTTGCGTCGGTGCATGATTGACGACTACTTGGCTGTATGTTACATTTTCAATCCATATGAATCCATCTTTGCCAAGATCAATCTCCAAATGTGATGTTATAGGATCAATAATAATCTTGCACGTTTCGTCACAAACATTATTGAGTTTAGTGCCTGATGTTCCTGGATTGCCTTTTACGATAAACAAGTTACCAGTAATACTGACTACATCACCATCATATTTTTTTGAATCAAATACTAGATATCTGGCTCCAGTATCATTCGAGACTAAGTAGATTTGTACGTCGCCTGAATACACTCCGTTGAGTCTCATTGATGTAATCGTAGAATCTCTTGAAGTATTTAATGGATAAAAATTTTGGCTTCCAGCAAAATATGATTTATTTAAGGTTAAAGAATATTCACGTATATCCTGATTCCCGAATTGGATAAGTCCCGGCACTATCAATATTATTAGTAGAAGTATTATCCCAAATATTGCAATGCTTGTTTTTATAATGTTTTTAAATGCAGGACTCTTTGCGCGCTCGTCGGCAGCCAACTGCTCATTCCTATTCATCTCTATTTCAAAACTTCTTAAATAATCACGCTCTGATATTCCGTGCGTTATAGAACTTATTGCAAAATTTTTCTGATATCTTGTGATCTCTCCACGAGCTACTTTTTTATCTAGAGAGTGTATTAATTCTAAGAATCTTTCCCTTTCCTCACGCAAATTATTTAATTTAGATCCGTAATCCTTCAAACTCATAATGCTCACAGTCAGGATTATATTTTCTAGAATACTGCCTCACGTACAACTCAATCCTAACCACCTCTTTCTGCCCACCAGTCGATTACTAACCAATCAATAATCACCCAACAAATTGATCAATCAACACTCACTACAGCACTTATCAACCAATATTAATTACAGACCAATTAATAACACTTACACTGTAAGTTATATTTATAAAGTTTTCTTTCCGAAACCTGCAATGTACACAGTATAGATTCATATTTATTGATATCATAATTTTTGAATAAAAAATACTTACAATGTAGCCGTGATGTTATAGAATGTAGCCGTAATATTATAGAATAACATAAATGTGCCCAAAGAAAACTATCAATTATATAATCAATTAAATAATTATATAAGATAACAACAAATAATTCGAGAACTAGAGCGATAAAGCAATTAATGTGAGTTGACAGTTAATTAATTTAACATTTTCCTATTTAGGTTAGAATACGTACAGTCGCGTAACATTTATAAATCGTTTATTTATTCTCTAAAGTAATGCACGTGCCCCTTTAGCTTAGTGGTGGAGCGCGAGACTGTTAATCTTGAGGTCGGCAGTTCGATCCTGCCAAGGGGCGTAAACCTTTTTGTCCATCACCACACATTTATTACAGAGTTAAATCTTACTCTGAGAGAGAATGGGCCCGTAGCTTAGCCTGGTGGAGCGTACGACTGATATTGTTTCAGTCTTGATTGCACGGCTGTGCATCATACATCGTAAGGTCCCGTGTTCGAATCACGGCGGGCCCACATTATATTTTAGTTCGCGAAAAGAGTGTTCGCAACTTAATTTCTTTAAGATTGTATCCAGAAATGTCTCGAGAATCCTGCTTTCTTTTGGACTTAATTTTATTATGTATATATTTTCCTATATAATTTCTTTATTTTATCTCATGAATGTCATCACAAGACATCCTTGCATTATATTTATAAGTTCAGATAAATTTCTTGATATTCTCATGAAATCCTCAATTCTCCCAATCGAAGAGCGTAATTCTGATGCTTCAATAAATTTAGCTCTAGATACAATAATGATCAAGAAGCAGTGTATAATCTTCGTCAATACGAAGCGTGGAGCGGAAAGTGTCGCTGAGAAATTATCTCAGATAATATTCAAGGACAAGAAATATGATTATAAGTCGCACCTAGATTTAGTAAAACTGGATGAGATAGCTTCTCAGATACTTAAAGTTCTTCCAAGTCCTACGAAGCAATGCCACAGGTTAAGTGATTTGATGAAGTTCGGGATTGCTTTTCATCATTCTGGTCTTATATCAGAGCAAAGAAAGCTCGTCGAAGAAAATTTTAAGAGTGGTCTTGTAAAAGTGATAGTCGCGACGCCGACATTGTGTTTATCTGCGGATTCAAGAATTTGGCACGGTATTTCCGATACTGCTGTCTCCGATTTTACTTGTTCGCAAAAACTTTTCGTGCTTTCCAAAAACCATTTGCAAGGTATGAAAGCACTCAAAGTTCAGAAACTTGCAAACAAAGACCAACTTATGCAGATATCAACAGCGTCAGGGCATTTTGTGAAACTTACACCGAACCATAAAATTCTAATTAAGCGCAACGGAATCAAAAAATTAATTGTCGCTTTAGAATGCATTGAAAAAGATAAAATTGCTACAATAGGAAAGATTAATTTAGAAAAAAATATTTCTTGTAACTTTTCGAACTTTACAAAACAATATTTTGTGCCTTTTGAGGATGCGCGTTTAGGTGAGGAAGAATTCTATTTTATAGGTGCTATGTTAGGTGATGGATATTCTGGAGCAGAGCATCTTGATAACAAGTTAGTTTTAAAAGGAAGTCCTTGCATTGTAGGTAGGGATAAAGAGGTTTTTGATCAAGTGAAATCGTTCTGCAATAAACACTCAATTCATTACTCCTATAGATTGATGCCTAGCAAGTGCGATGGTTTAGTATTATCCAAGGGTAATTGGTTCAGAGAGTTTTTGTGTCTATGCGGTGTAGAAAAGGGAGAAAATAAATATATTTCAGATAGGCTGATGAATTCTTCTGAAAATAATGTTGCTGCTTTATTGAGAGGATTGTTTGATACAGATGGATATGTTGAGAAAAATAAAGGCGTGGGTATATCAAGTATATCAAAAAAACTTGCAGATAACATTCAAAGATTATTATTGCGATTCGGAGTTGTGGTTATTCGTAGGGAACGGTCGGAAGGAATCTTTAACATTTCCGGAAAGAACTATAAAACTAAGAAATCATATGTATTGACAATTCTAAACAACATATCAATACGAAGATTTCATGAGAATATAGGATTTTCAATCGATAGAAAAAAAACAGCATTGCTTAAGATATTAAATAAGATTGATTCAAACATTAAGTATGTGGAATGCAAAAACTGTGAGTACAAACTGTATTATGATTTATTCTCTGGAAGAACAAGAGAACAAAAAGAATGGGGAAATAGAAAGATAGAAATAATTTCATTGTTAGGTCGAAATAAGTCTATGGTGTCTAATACTCTCTCGAATTTCTTAGGTTTTTTACCAAGAAAAAAAGATGCAAGATTGAATCATCATTATGAATTAATATCACGAAATCGTCTTAAAGGGCGAATTACTGAATATTTATGGTCTCTGAACAAAATAGGCCTGTGGGTTTATTCGAATATTTTGCAGTATAATAAAGATTTTAGGGATTTTTTTAGTCGCGAGAAATGTCCATTATGTAGTTCTAATTTGTACTACCTCACTAAAAACAATTGGAGAACATCGGACTTTGATGAAGACATATATTGGGACATAATTCGTGAAATAAAATATGTTTCTGTTGAAGAAAGTGTTTATGATGTTGTACTACCAAAAAAACCTAAAAACGATCATTTATTTGTAGCAAATGGTATTATTGTCCATAATTCAATGGGTGTAGATCTTCCTGCGTTCCGTGTCATAATCCGAGACCTAAAAAGATTTGGAAATTGGGGCATGCAGTATGTTCCTGTTTTAGAGTATGAGCAGTGGTCGGGCCGGGCAGGTCGCCCTTCGTATGACACTTTTGGTGAGGCTATATGTATAGCTGGAGATAAGAGTGAGAAGCAAGAATTAACAGATATGTATATCAATGGTGTTCCTGAACCGATAGTATCTAAACTCGCAGTCGAGCCTATAATGCGTACTTATATTTTGAGCCTGATTGCATCTGAATTTATCAGGACGACAAATGAACTGGAAGAATTCTTTTCAGAGACATTCTATGCAAAACATTATGGTGATACAGAGAAATTAAAGCAGATAATACATAGAATGATAGAACAATTAGAGGAATGGAGTTTTATTGATGTTGGCGATGTGGATGATAAAAAAAATATTTCGTCAGTAAATTCAGTTAAAGATGCTAAAGATTTCGTCAGTGCAATGAAATTGGCTTATAAAAAATCCTGGCAATTAGACGAGAAATTATCTGCAACGCTTCTTGGTCATCGCGTTTCTGAATTATATCTTGATCCATATACTGCTCATGAACTTATTGAATCATTGAAAGTCGGGTTGAAAAAGGAATCGGACAAGTTGTTCAATGAATATTCGTTGATGCATCTTGTATGCAATTGCCTTGAACTTAGGCCATTACTTCGTGTCAAATCAAGAGAAGTTGATGATTTTGTTGAGAAAATGAGTATTAAGGCTGAATATCTTCTGACACCTATTCCTGAAATGTTCGACGATAACTATGAAGAATTTCTGAATACAATAAAAACTACAGAATTCTTTATTGAGTGGCTCGATGAGAAGGATGAAGAATATCTTCTTGAGAAATATGATGTTCGGCCTGGAGAATTGCACGCGAAAAAAGATCGTGCAGACTGGCTATTGTATAGTTCAGAAGAATTGTCCAAATTATTGAAGATGCAGATACTCGTGAAACATATTGCAAAGTTGAGATTCAGGTTGAAATACGGTGCTAGAGAAGAATTAATACCATTGTTGCAACTTAAAAATGTTGGACGAGTTAGAGCAAGAAAGATGTTTGACAACAGGATCCGAGATATAAGCGATGTCAAAAAAATCGATTTGACGACACTCTCGCAATTGCTCGGGAAAACTGTCGCTCTCGATATTAAAAAACAGGTCGGACAGGAACTCTCAGACGAGAAAATCGTTGTTAAAGAGAATAAACGGAAAGGACAGATTAATCTGGATGATTATAGTGAATGATATTTTTTTCGTTATCTTTTTAAACTGTTTTGTCTAGATTGTTTTTGGTGAGTTGTTTTGAGGGATTCGAATAATGGTTTTGTGCTTTTGATTGTTTCTTTTGTCGGTATTGTAGCTATTGCTTCTATGTTAATTATGTCTTCTTCTGTTACTCATCTTGATTTTTCTGATTCTGCTGGTCTTGCTTATAGTGCTGTTTTTCCTGGTTATGCTGTTCCTATTGGTGGTATTATTGTTGATAATAATTTGAATTTTGCTAATTCTTCGGATATAGTTCAAAAATCTTTGGATGTTTCTGATGATATCATTTATCGTCGTGCTTACGTTAGTTATGATGGTCAGGCTTGGACACAATTCAATCTAACGCCGACTAGTACTCTTAGTGGTGAATGGATTTATGGTCGAGGAATTTCCAATATTGTCTTTTCTCCTGCAGTTTTGCATCTTAATTCTTCTAGGAATTTTTCGAATAATACTTATATTATTATTTATTCTTGTTCTAAGAATGTTACTATTCATAATTGGTCTTGTCATGATGGTTGGCAGATTATTCCATTTAATGCAAAACTAAATACAGCAAACTCCAGATATCCGTCTATTACTTTTGTTTCTCCTACTCCTAATAGTGGTTCTACGATAAATGCTTCTAGTCAGCGAATTGTTGCTTCTATTTCTGATGATTCCTCTTCGATTTCTTCTTGGATTGATTTTGATAAGAGTTTGGTTGGTTATTGGTCAATGGATTCATATAGCACAACAGGTGTTTTTGATAATTCTTCTTATAAGAATTTTGGGACATTTAGTGGGGGAATGTCGACGAATAATATTGTTACAGGTGTAAGAGGAAAAGGATTAAGTTTTGATGGTGTTAATGGTTATCTTAGTATGGCTACTCAATATGGGTTGCCCACTGGGAATTCTTATTATACTCTTTCTGCATGGGTGTATCCTATTAATTGTGCTTCTGGTTCAGCCTGTGGAATTGTTAGATGGGGGCAGTATTCTGATAATCATACAAACGCATTTGTAATTACCAGTAATTCTAAACTTATGAATTATTGGCATAATAATGATGTAACATCTACAGGAACAGTTAGCTTAAATACTTGGAGTCATGTAGCAGTTACTTATGATGGTTCTAATAGGACTTTTTATATTAATGGTGTCGCATCAGGAAGTTTTGCCTCTTCTGGTCTCAATATTATTACAAGTGATTTTGAGATAGGTTCAACTGCGGGTGATGAAAATTTTAATGGTTCTCTCGATGAAGTAATGATATTCAATCGAGCGTTATCTTCTTCAGAAATAAAAGCGTTGTATGATTCTAAACTTAATAAGTTTGATGCAACATTAAATAATTTGGCAAATGGTCAACATAGTTATACAGTTTATGCTATCGATGGTTCCGGAAGTACCGTCAATTCAGGTCAAAAAACTTTTAATGTCAATGCAGCATCTACTTGTTCTGTTACGAGTTATACTCCTGCTCTTAATACTTTTTGTGGAAGCAAAACTGTTGTTGATAATTGTGGCAACAATGTTGTTATGACTGGGACTTTGCCTTGCACACCACCAGTCACTTGTGGAGGAGGAGGAACACCAAACATATGCGGAAGTCCTACTCAAGCACCATTTTGTGGAGATACAATTTGTAATAATGGCGAAACATGTTCAAGTTGTCTAGGAGATTGTGGAACTTGTCAATCATATTCCAGAACTTTTTATATTTCTAGTTCAGCAGGAAATGATAATACTGGAGACGGTTCAATCAATAATCCTTGGAAAACTCTAGATAAAGTAAACTCACAGATCTTTAAACCTGGTGATGGAATATTATTTAAGAGAGGAGATATATGGTATGGAACGTTAACTGTTAGTTCTTCTGGAAGTTCAACTGCGCCAATAACATACGGAGCATACGGTTCTGGTACTAATCCTGTAATAAGTGGATTTACAACTTTGACTGGTTGGACTAATGTAGGTAATGGAATTTACTCTAAAGCTATTTCAGCTGAGTCCATGCCTAATATGGTTACTGTTGATGGTGTTAATACACCGCTTGGCAGAACGCCTAATCTACCTTCTATTCATGGATGGCCGAGCAGTATACTTACAGGAGATAGTTATACTTCAACCTCAATGACTGACGCCAGTTTGGCTGCTTCTCCAAATTTGAATGGTGCAGAGATAGTTATGAGATCCTCAGAAGCTACTAATGAACGTAAAACAGTTACTCAGTCTGGTCATACCTTAACCTATTCCTCGACTCATGATACACCTCCTGCAGGAGCTGGTTATTTCATTCAAAATCATATAAGTACACTAGATGTCTTTGGTGAATGGAGTTATACAAATGGAATTATATATATGTATTTTGGACTTAATGATAATCCTAATAATAATCACATAATTAAGGTAAGCACCATAGATAATCTTATTATTTGTTCAAAAAATTACATAACATTTGATGATTTGACGATTGAAGGCGCAAATAATCATGGAATAGATATTCAAAATAGTAATTACGATACGATTCATAACTGTATTATTCATTACGGCGGAGCAGAAGGAATTTACGGTAATGCTTGTAGTTATTTGACTATAACATCAAATAACATTGACAACAATAATGACGATGGAATATATCTGGAAACCTCTTGTACACATCACACTATAACATATAATACAATAACAAATTCAGGCATGATCCTAGGGATGGGCGGAGAATATTGGAACAATAATGAAGCAATTTGGTCTCAAGGAGCCTATGGTTTAATAAGCCATAACACAATTAACAATCAGGGATACGACGGAATAAGATGGGGAGGACAAAACACTGAAGTATCCTATAATTTCATAAACAATTCTTGCCAGAATGCAGCTGATTGTGGTGGTATATACTCGTACAGAGACGGAACTAGCGGAAGAGTAGTAAAATATAACATTATTTTAAATTCTGCTGCACAACTATACGGATGGGAATATCAAGATAAGACAAGTGCTAATGGTATTTATCTAGACGGAGATTCCAATACATTAATCACGAATAACATACTTGCAAATAATCAAGGTTCTGGATTATTCATTAATGTTAATCAACATACTACAGCAGAGTATAATACTTTTTATAATAATCTTTACGGGATTCTTGTATATTCAGAGACAAATAACCCATATTTGGCAAGAAGTCATACTGTTACCAATAACATATTATTTGCAAATAATAATGCTGAAGATTGTCTTTATCTTCATACGGAGAGCAACGCCGCTGATTTAGAGTCATTTGGGACAATTGATTATAACTATTTTGCCCAACCAATGGATAATGATAATTACATTAAGTGGACATATTATGATGGTACTAATTGGCAAGGCGGTTTGACGAATCTTGCGAAATGGAAAACACTTTATGGTTATGATTCTCACTCAACTGCTTCATCAACAACCTTAACTGATGTAAATAATATCTTGTTCTATTATAATGAGCAAGATTCCAATAAAAATATTGTTTTACCATCAGGAACATATGTGGATATCACAAATAAAGCTTATTCCGGAAGCCTGACTTTGACTCCATGGACTTCCATAATATTGATGAAGAAGAGTTGAATATATGTCTCGACGTTTAACAACAATATTTTTCTATTCTTTCTTTTTTTCGTTATCTTTTTAAACTGTTTTGTCTAGATTGTTTTTGGTGAGTTGTTTTGAGGGATTCGAATAATTTTTTTGTATTGTTTGTTGTTTCGTTTGTTGCTGTTATTGCTGTTGTTGTTATGTTAGTTTCTCCTTCTGTTAATCATTTATCTGATTCTGTTGGTTTTGCTTTTAGTTCTTTGTATTCTGGTTATGCTGTTCCTATTGGTGGTATTATTGTCGATAATAATATATCTTTTGCTAGTTCAACTGATAGTGTTCAGAAGACAATTGATGCGACCGACGATATAATATATCGTCGTGCTTATGTGAGTTATGATGGACAAGCATGGACACAATTCAATCTAACGCCGACTAGTACTCTTAGTGGTGAATGGATTTATGGAAGAGGAATTTCTAATATTTCTTTTTCTCCTTCGATGTTGCATCTTAATACTTCCAGAACTTCTTCGAACAACACTTTTATTATCGTCTATTCTTGTTCTAAGAATACTACTATTCATAACTGGAGTTGCCACGATGGATGGCAGATTATTCCCTTTAATGCAAAACTAAATACAGCAAACTCCAGATATCCGTCTATTACTTTTGTTTCTCCTACTCCTACCTCTGGTTCGACGATAAATACTTCCAGTCCGGAAATCGTTGCTTCTATTTCTGATGATTCTAGTGTAATTTCTTCTTGGATTGATTTTGACAAGAGCCTCGTCGGTTATTGGAGTATGGATTCTTATTCTTCGACTGGAATTTTTGATAATTCTTCTTATAAGAATTTCGGGATATTTAGTGGAGGATTATCAATGAGCAATATTGTAACAGGTATCAGAGGAACAGCATTAAGATTAGATGCTAAAGAAAGTGATTATGTTACTATAGGAGATAAATTTGATTTAGGGACGCATAGTTGGTCTTATTCTTTTTGGTTAAAGGAAGTTGAAAATAGTAGGATGTATATTCTCGAAAAAGGAGCTATTAGTGGCTATAATGGGATAAGGATTGAGACAGATGTTGATCAAAAAGGTTCTGCAATATTTGGGGGAATTTCAAGTTATAAAGTAGTATATGGGCCAAATATTTTATTAAATGATGGAAGTTGGCATAATATTGTTGTAGTTTTTAATAGAAATGGAAATGCGGTTTGGTATACTGACGGTGTTGCAGGAAATCCTGTAGATATTTCATCCTACAGCAATGAGAATATTGATGTCTCAGATGATTTCGTGATTTCTGGTGGCTGGAATACTTATTTTAATGGTTCTCTTGATGAATTGATGATATTCAATAGAGCATTATCAGCATCTGAGGTAAAAGCTTTGTATGATTCTAAACTTAATAATTTTGATGCGACATTCTCTAATTTAGCAAATGGTCAACATACATATACTGTATATGCAATCGATGGTTCCGGAAATACAGTCGATTCAGGTCAAAAAACTTTTAATGTTAATGCAGCATCTACTTGTATTCCGTCATGTTCTGGTAAGCAATGTGGTTCTGATGGCTGCTCTGGAATTTGTGGTAATTGTTTATCGAATCAGACTTGTAATTCGAATGGTGTTTGTGTAAATAATGTTGTTTCGCCTGTTTGTGGTGATGGAATTTGCAACAATAATGAAACATGTTCTAATTGTCCTGGGGATTGTGGAACTTGTCAATCATATAAAAGAACATTTTATGTTTCTAATTCTGGAATTGATTCAAATAATGGAACAGACACGGGTCATCCGTGGCAAACACTTTCT
>Ga0182027_10003972_pt1 | contig 23146 bp, 17 predicted proteins | sample 712E1DmetaG_FD_121300 | JGI IMG/M metagenome (GOLD analysis project Ga0182027, IMG submission 121300) | Permafrost microbial communities from Stordalen Mire, Sweden - 712E1D metaG (Illumina Assembly) | ecosystem: Environmental > Terrestrial > Soil > Wetlands > Permafrost | place: Sweden... | reverse complement strand
GGAAGAGATAAGCGCTGAAAGCATCTAAGTGCCAAGCTCCTCCCAAGATAATGTTTCCCGGACGCAAGTCCCTAAAGACCCCCGGAAGACCACCGGGTTGATAGGTTAGGCGTGCAAGCGGAGTAATCTGTTTAGCGGACTAATACTAATCGGTCGTGCGGCTTGATCGCTTTTTTCCCCCGCGGGAAAATGCGATTTCAACTCGCGAATTGGAATGGCTCCCAAATCTATGTGCGGTTTTCAGGGAACTTCCCGGACGCTCCTCCAGGTTGCTCTTTATCATTTTTGGTGGCCCTAAAGCTGTGGTCCGACCCGTTCCCATCCCGAACACGGCCGTCAAACGCAGCGTTGCCGATGGTAGTGGTTGTATAGCTTCCGCGAGAGTAGGTCGCCGCCAGATCTTTCAAAAAAGAGCCGAAACTGACGTTTCGGCTCTTTTTTTTTCGCCCTTCAAAGGATCATTGCCATCAGGCCCCGGTTTGATCTATTGATAAGGGAACCATGCGGTCCAACTTCATTGTCCATGCCGGCGCCCGGTTCGGGCTGCTCGTTGCGTTGCTGATGACACCCCCGGTTTTCGCGGCGGACGATCCCGGGCCGGCTCCATCCACGCCGGCCAGCCGGGCCGAGCAGGCCTGCCGCGAGGCCCGCGGCCGCTACCAGTCCCAACCCACCAACGCCGCCGCCGCCTGGCAGTTTGCCTCCGCTTGTTTCGATCAATGCGAGTTTTCCCGAAATGACGCCGACCGCGCCGGCGTCGCCAACCAGGGCATCAACGCCTGCCGCCAGGCGCTGGCCCGGGACCCCGGGCTTGCCGCCGCCCATTATTATCTGGGCATGGACCTGGCCCAACTGGCCCGCACCGAACGTCTCGGAGCGCTGGGTTTGCTCAAGGAGGTGGAGGAAGAGTGGCGGACGGCCATCAAGCTCGACGAGAATTTTGATTATGCCGGCCCGGACCGAAATCTCGGCCAGCTCTATCTGAATGCGCCGGGCTGGCCATGGAGCATTGGCAGCCGGCCCAACGCCCGCCAGCACCTGTTGCGCGCCGTCCGGTTGCACCCGGAATATCCCGAGAACCATCTCAACCTGATCGAAGCGTATTTGAAATGGAACGATCACGCCCAAGGCCGGCTTGCAGCCAATGAACTGACGCAACTGCTTCCGGATGCCCGGAAGAAATTCACCGGCCCGGCCTGGGAGTCCAACTGGGAGGACTGGAACAAACGCTGGCAGGCCATCCAAACCAAGCTGAGCCAAAAGTCTGACCTGAGCCCGTCGCATCACAAAAAATGAGGCAGGCACACCCTGTCGGCTACGGCATGCCTTCCCGGTCTTGGGGCGGCGCGAAATGGCCATGTTCCAAAAAGGCCAAAACCTGCCGCGAAGTGTCCCTGCGGCAAATGATCCAGGTATGGCTGCCATGCACCACAAGAAAATCAGTTGTGCCATCCAATTTGGCGCTTTGCACCGAAACCTTCCCGTCGTTGGGTCCATGAAACACATGCCAAAACCAAGGATGAACCGGGCCGTCCGCGGCGATGACGCCCAGTTGGAAATAGGCCGGCCCCAACCGTCCCGGCAAGTCCGACGCGCTGGTGCCCAATTGACAGCCCGCCGGCCCGAGAATCCATCGGCCCAGGGCGCGTTGCTTGAGGTGGTCGGCCAATTCGCTGCCGTGATTTGGCGGCGCCAGCATGACCACGCGGCCCAGATTGGTCACCACATGAGTGGCCAGATACTGCCGGAGAACAATGCCTCCGAGCGAGTGGGTGACAAAATGAATCCTGCCCGAGCCAGCCTGATTTTGTGAAGCCACCGCCTTGTCAAGATATTGGTCGGCCAGCCGCTGGACATCGAATCGGCGCGACGGATAGCGGAGGTTGTCCACCTGATACCCGGCTCGTTCCAGGGTCCATTGGAGCCATTTCATGCTCAGCGGAGTGCGGCCCAGTCCGTGAATCAGGATGACGCGATCTGGCGGCGAGGCCGACACCGCTTGCGCGAGCGCCACGCACAGGAGAACCGCAAGAAAAGGGCCGCTCATCATTCTCAGGCGATGATCTTTTGCAATTGGCGATGATCCACTTTGCCGGTCCCCAGCTTGGGAATGTCGCGCGCGAATTTGATTTCGCGCGGCACATAGAGATTGCTTAGCCCCCTGGCTTTGATGGCGGCGCGAAGTTCGTCCATGTTCAGTCTCTGGTCGTTGGACACCGCCACGAGGGACTCGCCGCGGTCGGCGTCGGGCCGGGCCAGCACGGCGATTTGAAAGCGCAAACCGTACTGCGGGAAGGCGCCGGCCAGCGCCTCTTCCGCGGCGGTGAGGCTGACCATTTCGCCGCTGACTTTGGCGAATCGCTTCAGACGGCCCAGGATGCTCAGAAAGCCGTCCTGGTCCATGGAGGCAATGTCCCCCGTGTCATACCAGCCGCCGCCGGCCTGGAACTTTTCGTTCGCCTCCTGGTTCAAATAGCCGCGCATGACGTTGGGTCCTCGCACCCACAAGCGCCCGCCTTCGGGGACGCCTTCCACCGGCTCGAGCCTGCATTCCATGCCCGGCATGAGTCTTCCGGCGGAACCAAAGCGCGGGTTCATCGGCGTGTTGGCTGTGATGCACGGGCTGCATTCGGTCGCGCCATACGCTTCCAAGACGCGCACGCCAAACTGCCGCGCCCAGGTGTTGGCCGTGGCTTCCTGCAATTTTTCCGCGGCGCCGACGAGCAGGCGCAGGGTGCGGAAATCAAACGGATTGGCTTTGCGCGCGTATCCGTTGAGAAAAGTATTGGTGCCGAGAAACACCGTGCAGTCACGATCATAGATGAGCGTCGGAATCACGCGGTAATGGAGCGGGGATGGATACAGGAAAACATAACAGCCGTGGATCAGGGGCGCGAGCAGGCAGATGAGGCCAAAGCTGTGGAAAAGTGGCAGGGCGTTGAAGAGGCGGTCGGCGTCCGTCAAATCAAACAAGGCCAGCAACTGGCGGACGTTGGCCAGCAGATTAGTGTGGGTCAGTTCGACCCCCTTGGGCGTGCCTTCCGATCCGCTGGTGAAAAGAACCACGGCTATGTCGAACCGCGGCTGGGGGATGAGAGACTGGGGATAGAAAGAGACGCGCAGGAGGGAGAGCCATTGACGCCAGCGCGAGATTTTGGCGCGGACGTCCTCCAAATAGATGAACTCGATGCCGGCATCTTTCATCGGCTGGAGATTCAATCTGGCCCGCTCCAGAAAAGTCTTGGAGGTGATGATTTGTTTGAGGCCGGCGAGCTGGGCGCAGGTGAGCATGGTGGGGATGCCGGTGGAAAAGTTGAGGATCGCCGGAATCTTCTCCGCCCTCCACAGGCTGAGCAGCGTCACCGGCATGACCAGGGAAGTGGGCAGCATCACCCCAACGCGCGCGCCGTTGTCGCCCGGCCATTGCAGCCGCCACCGATCGGCCAGCGCGTTGGCCCCCGCCAGCAACCGCCGGTAAGTCAGTGTTTTGTGGGTCATATCTTCGAGGGCGACGACATCGGGAGATTGCCGCGCTTGTTGCACGATGGCCGAGAAAACATTTTTCGGCGTGGCTGCCAGCTTGAGGTCGAATTGTTGTTTGACCATCGTGTCGTAAAGCCAGCGGGTGAGCTTCTGGCGCGCCCGCATGGTGCTCATGCCCGTCAATTGCGGCGGGGTCAGGACGTCGCTGAAATGGGCGGTGACCCGCGGGAACCATTTTCTCCGGTTCGGATTGGGCGAGAAGGGCAGCCGTTGGGCGCCGCGCAAATAGCAGGTGACGACTTTGGCTTTGGTCTTGTAAAGCAAAAAGCCGGTGCCGTCGAAAATTTTCATGAGCGAGCCGGTGCGGGAGAGCCGGCCTTCGGGAAAAAGCACCAGTTTCCCGCCCGTGTTCAGATGTTCGGCCATGCGCTTGACCGCGTAGGGCGAATCGGTGTCCACCGGCAAAGTGAAGCGATTGAGCATGAGAAAGCGGTGGACGAAACTGATCTGCGCCGCCTGGATGGAGACGACGAAGCGCCAGCGGTCGTCCAGACAGCAAACCAGAAAAAGCCAGTCGAACCACGACGCATGGTTGGGCAGGAGCATGAGCGGCCCCGGAGTTTCCAGTGGAGGGGTGTTATAGGCGCGAAATCCAAAAAGCAGCCGCAAGACAAAGCGAATGATGGTTTTCATAGTGTTGACGAATTCACGGCCGCGGAACGGCGTTTTATTTTCTGCAACATGGCTTCGACGGCCAGCCCGCCGCTCAATCCCGCAACGACGACGACCGACAACCGGGCGAGCCGGCGATCCGGCGGCATCCGCCCGTGGTCCGGCAATGACATTTCCGCGGCCAGCATCGCTCCGTCGCCGGGAAATGGAGCGGAACTTTTGACCTCTCCCGCGCTGTCCACGAATTGCGAGACGCCCGAGCTGCACACCCGGAATATCGGGACCGCATACTCCGCGGCGCGCATGGGAGCGATTCGGGCATGTAAAAGATGCTGGGCCGCGCCCCAATCGGCCACGTCCATGGTGGGAAAGATCAAGGCTTGCGCCCCCTGACGGATCAACTCGTCGGTGACGCGGCTGTAGCTGGCATCGTAACAAACCGCCAGGCCGATCCGGCCCCAGGGCGAGTCCAAAAGTTGTTGTTGACTAGCGGGCAGGCCGTCTTGCATGAATTGGATGGGCACGCATTTGGCTTGTCGAAACACCACCTCGCCGTTCGTGCCTATCACCAGCGCCGTATCGTAATAATCTGACGGCGGCGCGGCGTCTTCTCCGCCCACGGCGAGGTATTTCCGGTGTTTGCGGCACCAGGTCTTGATCGAATCAGGAATCGGTCCCAGGAACGTGTATTCGCTGAGAACAAACACGTCGGTTTCGGGGAATTCCGCCAGAGCGCCATCCAACGCTGATCTTACCGAGGCGGCGCCGGGGAATTCGAGTTGCACTCCGGCGACCCGCAAGGATTTCTGCGGGAAAGCGCGGGGAGTTGGAAGCAACGCCGGATAGAGCGCCGCCACGGTCAACAGAGCAAATCCAGTTCGGCGCATCCATCCATGGAGGCTGACCACGCTGACAACCGCCATAAGCAAGAAGCCAATGCCATACACGCCGTACGCGGCCAAGTGATGCAGCGCTCCCGAATCTGAAAAGGCGTAACCGGGATTCAGCCAGGAGAAGCGCAGGTAATAGAGTTCGCTGCGAAAGAATTCCAGGCCGGTCCACACAAACGGCGCCAGGCAGGCCCAGGCGACCGCGCCAAACCGGAAAAGACAGGCCTGGCCTAGCATCAAAAACAATCCCAACCAAAAGGGCAGGACACACCAGAGCGCAATCGCGCCATATCCAAAGCTGACGCGGAAGAACAGGAGATGAGGCGTATATGTTGCCAAACCGATCACCAAACCAAAATAGCAGGCCCTTCGGCGGGTGGGCAACCAGACCAGCCGAAACAGACACGCCAGAAAAACTAACATCAAAAACGCGCATCCGCTGAAGGCATAGGCGAGACTAAAGGAAACAATCGCCCCCAGCGCATAGAGACATGCCATCGGGGCGCCAAGCGGTTTGGGTAATGACGGCGGGTTCATTTTTTGGCCGGGATGTTCAGCCAGAGGACGACGAGGGCGACAAAAAAAGCCAGGCCGAGCAAAAGCAGCGAGGGGTTGAATCCAGATTTCACCTGGAAAAAGGCGAGGGTGCTGCCGCCGAGCATCGCCAGGTTTTCAAAACCGTTCTGGGTGGCGATGGTTTTGCCGAGCTTGTCCTTGTGGGACTCCGCCTGCAAGGCGGCGTTGAGCGGAATCAAAAAAAGGCCGGCGGCCAGGCCCGTCACAATTAGGATGAACAGTGGCAGGACTTTTGGATGATCCAGCCCGTGCTGGAGCAGCCACTCAACGCTTCCCAGCGCGGCAATGGTCCCCGCCAGAAGCCAGCCGTAAGGGCGGGTGGCGCGCAGTTGGCCGACGGGATAAAGTTGTCCGGCCAAGACGCTCCCGGCCATCAGGCCGAGGCTGAGCCAGAGACCGAGCAGGTTGATTTGCGTCATGGTGGTGAGTTTCAACACCTGCTGTCCCCAGGGCTGGAAGTTCATCTTCATGATCGCGCCGCAAATCCAGAACATGGCCGTGCCCACCAGAATGCGCGCCAGGCGCTTTTGGGAGAAAAGTTGGCCGACGTTTTGAAAGAATCCACTGAGGCTGTGGCGAAACCGCACTTCGGGATAGGACGGGGTCCGCGACATGAAAAGATTCAGCGCCAGGGAAAGCCCATAAATGCCGGCTACGATGGCGTAACAGACGATCAGGGACAGATGATCGAAAGCCAGCGCGCCGCTGAAGCTGCCGGTGAGGATGGCGGCCAAAGTGAGGAATTCCATCATTCCATTGGCCTTGACGAGCCTTTCGGCGGGGAGGATTTCCGGCAGAATTCCGTACTTGGCCGGCGAATAAACGCACGACCCGATGCCGACGACGAAATAGCCGGCCGCCTGCCACGCGGGAACGGCCCCCAGGCCAAGAGCCGTCAGGCAGGTCCCAATCAATTTGATGAGGTTGCCGCCGAGCAGCCAGCGGTTTTTGGCAAAGCGGTCGTTGAGATAGCCCGCCACCGGGGCCAGCAGCACGTAGGGGACGAATAAAAGGCTGGTGTAATAAATGTTGGCGATGCTCTGGGCTTGGGCGGAGATTTTTCCCTCTTTGAACTGAGCCATGATCGGCCCCAGAATCACCATGAGGATGAAGTTGTCGCCAAAGGCGCTCCAGAACTGACTGGCCAGGAGCAAGGGGTAGTTGCGCGCGGGTTTCATTTGGGCAGCGTTTGTTCCAATTGGGCGACGTTGGTTTCCAGGTGCGACAGATCGGCCAGGAGTTGGGTGGTGCGGGTGACCGGCAGGTTGCCCCAAACTTGTTCGGCCAGCCGGTAATAGTCGGGGAGAATCCGGCCCAGCAATTCGCGCGCGGCCGGGGTCAACACCACCCGATAGGCGCGGCGGTCGCCCGGGCTGGCCCGGCGTTGCAGCAGCCCGCGTTTCTCCAGGCGGTCAATCAGGCCGGTGACGTTGGAGCGGTGCATGATGAGCAGGCGGCTGATTTCGGCCTGGCTCAGGCCGTCCGGCTCGTCCAGCAGGAGATTGAGGACGTTGAACTGGCTGGGGCCGAGGTCCCAGCGGCCAAAGAACGTCCGGCTGGCGTTCCAGAGGTTTTCGGCCGTGCGCAACAAGTTGAGCAACGCCCGGTAGCGCGGCCCGGGAGCGCCGGATTTCTTCTTCATGGGGATTGTTTACTCCATTATTGTTTATATGTCAACAGATTTCTGATTGAAGCTGGGTATGACGGAATCAGGAAGAATGTGTTTGCGCCAGTCAAAGCTTGCGCAAAAGCCGCTCATATTCATCGTGCGTGCCGATCCAAAACCAAAGGTAGCGGCCATCGTCAAAAGTTGCCAGCGCACGAAAACCCGAGCCCGCCCGCACCGACCAGAGGTCGTGCTTGATTCTTTTGAAGGCGAGAGATTTCAAACTGGGCTGCCTTTGCCAAAGGGCGAAATTCTTGCGCGCAATCCTCTGAACTTTTGGCGGCAAGCGATTGAAGCTCGTCCAAAATTCCGGCAACGCGCTTGATTTCACGGAAAGGGGGTCGCCTTGCCCGCGCGATAGCCGGCCTTGGCTTTTTTGATGAGCGAGTCCAACTTTCCGGCCTGGGCGTCCGCTTCAATTTGCTTATCCCAAAGTCTTTCCCGGTATTCGAGCAACCAGTCAGCCACAGCATGAATCTGCTTGGGTTTAAGCTGTGTGATGGCGGATTCAATTTCCTGCACGGTACTCATGGTGGAAGCGTATCCGATTGGGGCGCGGTTGACAAGTTTGCCGATAAAGGCCGCATTTTCCTGGCGGGAGACTTGACAGGGGGTGGCGCCTTCCGTAGGGTTGCAGGTGTTCCTAATAATACCCAAGATGAAGTCGTTTCCGGCGATTTTGGTGCTCCTGGCCTTTGCGGGATGCAGCACGAATTCCCCAACCTCAGGGTTTAAACCGGGGAGCGCCATCGTTCGTGCCGCGCATGGAGAGGTTCAATATTGGAACGGCAGAGGTTGGGATCTTCTCCGTCCGAACACGGTTTTAACCAACGGCGCCCTCATTCGCACCGGCGTTACATCGGCCGTGGATCTTTCTATAGGTCGTTCCGCTGTGGTGCGATTGACTGCTGACAGCGAACTCGATCTGACAGCAATGGATGCGGATGGAACAGTGACCGCCCTGGAGTTGCGGAAGGGCACAATACTTGGCTCCGTCAAAAAGCTTTCTCCGAAGGCGACTTTTCAAGTTCGCAATGGCGAATTCATGTTGGAGCTTCGCAAAGGGGACTTCTCTATGTCTGCTGGTGGGTGGGTGTCGGCAGTCAAAGGCGAGATGACAGTGCGAGCCGGTGGGAAAACTTATCAATTGCGGACTGCCCATTTTTTTAATCCCGAAAAGAATGAGGTTGTGGAGATATTAGGATCCCCTGGTTAATTCTTCCAATCATGGCCAAGATCATCGTCGCTGTCCCCTTTTGAGCGTGGACTCAAATAAGCGCGTCATGGATATTGATCCTCTTTAGCAAGCTTAGTCCTCGGCGAAGAGGTACTCCAGGTCGGCGGGGGAGAGGTTGGTGGCGAAGCCTCGTTCGCCCAGGACGTCGGCGATGGTCTGGGCTTTGCGCTGCTGGAGTTCCCAGATCTTTTCCTCGACGGTCCCCGGCGCGATCAAGCGGAAGGCGTTGACGGTCCGGAGCTGGCCGATGCGATGGGTACGGTCAATGGCCTGGGCCTCAACGGCGGGGTTCCACCAGGGATCGTAGAGGACAACGTTGCTGGCGGTGGTGAGGTTCAGGCCGGTGCCGGCGGCGCGCAGGCTCAGGAGAAAAACTCCGGCGCCGGGATCGTTTTGAAACGCTTCGGTGACTTGCTGGCGGTCTTTGGTTTCACCGGTCAGGATGTGGGTGCGGATGCCGCGCTGGGCGCATTCTTTTTCGAGGATGCGCAACATCTGGACGAACTGGCTGAAGACCAGGACCTTGTGGCCGCCGGCGAGCAGGGGGTCGAGCAATTCAAAGAGGGTGTCGGTTTTGCCGGAGGCAGAATTATTGTTGACAAGCTGGGGGTGGCAGCAAATCTGGCGCAGGCGGGTGAGGGCGGCCAGCACGTGGATGGTGCTTTTGTTCAGGCCGCGCTCGGCCACGGTGTTCATGACCTTTTCCCGGCTGCGGCGCAGTTCGGCCAGGTAAAGTTTGCGTTGATCCTCGCCCAGTTCGCAATCGCGCCGCTCCTCGATGCGGTCGGGCAGGTCGTCGGCGACCTCCAGTTTCATGCGGCGGAGGAGGAGAGGGCGGAGTTTGGAGGAGAGGCGGCGGCGGGCGATGCGCTGCTCGTCGCCGGCATTTTCGCCGTGCGGCTCGTATTTTTCGCGGAATTTTTGCTGGCTGCCCAGGTAGGCGGGTTGGACAAAATCCACGATGCTCCAGAGATCCAGCAGGCGGTTTTCCAGCGGGGTGCCAGTCAGGGCCAGATGCTGGTCGGCGCGCAATTGTTTGACCGAATGGGTGATTTGAGCGTCGGGGTTCTTGATGAATTGGGCCTCGTCCAAGATGACGGCGCGAAAGGAGAATTTTTGCAGCGCCTCCAGATCGCGCCGCAAGAGCGCGTAATTGGTGACGATCAAGTCGCAGGCGGGAATTTGTTTGCGCAGGTTGTGGCGGGCCGCGCCGCTTTCGAGCACGAGCACTTTCAGGGCGGGGGTGAAGCGGTTGGCCTCGCGCCGCCAGTTGTGGAGCACGGAAGCCGGGCAGATGACCAGGGCGGGTTTGGGCTGTCCGGTGTCAGCCCGCAACCACAGCAGCCAGACCAGGGTTTGCAGAGTTTTTCCCAAGCCCATGTCGTCGGCCAGGACTCCGCCCAACTGATGGCGGCTGAGATGGCAGAGGAAATCGAATCCGGTCCGCTGGTAGGGCCGCAACTCGGCGTGGACGCCCTCCGGCAGCGGGGTGGAGGGAACGCCGCGAAATTCGGCCAGGCATTTCCGCAAGGCCATGGCCTGGGGGGAATCCCCGAAGTTGCGCAGCCCCGCTTCCTCCAGATGCGCCGCTTGCGCCAGGCCCAGACGCTGTGGAACGGGGATCAGCCCTTCGACGCCGAGGTCGGCCATCGCTTCTTGCGCGGACTGCACCGCCTCGGCGTCCAACTCCAGCCATCCGGCGTCGGGCAGTTTGATAAACCGGCCGGTGGCGGTTTGCAGCCGTTGCAAGTCGGCCGGCGTCAATTTGAGTCCTTCGGCTTCCCATTCCGCGGAAATGGCGAACCAATCAATGCCGCTGCCTTTGACCATCAAGCGGGGCCGCAGCGGGCGCGGAGCCAGGAAGAGGCGGTGAAAAGCGGGGTCGCCGAGGTATTCGGCTTCGGCCGGACGATCCGGCCATGCGGCGGCCAGGGTGGCAAGAAAGTTTTCATTGGCATCGCCGTGCCACAGGCCAGGCTCGGGCGTAAACCAGTCGAGCCGGCGCAACCACAGCACCGCCTTGTCCAGCCGTTCATCGTCCAGGATGGTGGGCCGGGCGGCCGGTTGCGCCTCCGGGGCATCGGAGCGCCATTCGTTGCCATTCCAATGCCAGAGGCTTTGGTCCTGCTCGCTTTTGGCCAGAAGCCGGACCCGCACGACGTCCCCGGCCAATTCGAAGGTGAACCGGGGCAGGGCGCGCTGCACTTCGCACAATTGTTCCCAAACCAGGCCGTTGGCCGATTGAGTTTTGTGGAGTTGGGTGATCAGGCGGTGGCTCAGTTTGTTGACCGGCAGCCCCCGTTGTTGCGCCCAGGAGTTGAGGAGGTCGTCCGGGGGCGCGCTGCGCAGCAAATAAAAGGTGTTTTCCACCAGCGCCAGGGAAGGTCGGCCGGAAAAGAATTTCACCTCGCCCAACGGGTGGGACTTTCCGGTGGGCAGGGCCAGATGATGGGTGAAAAAAAGGCCGTCTTTGACCGTTTCCAGGCGCGGCTTCAATTCCGCCAGATCGCCTCGGAAGGTGATCGGCTCGCCCGACGGGTCAATGAGGAGGCGCGATTTGTCGCCCCATTGCACGAGCCATTGGAGCAGTTCCAGCCCGGTCAAGACCATGGAGTCCCACAGGCCCTCGGGGTCGGCGTGGGTCTCGGCCAGCCACTGGATGAATTCCCAATCGGCAAAGGAAAACAATTCCTGTTCATGGGTGGCGCGCGAAGTCAGGTCCACCACTTCGCCCAGCGTTTTGACCTTGTCACCCGTCCGCTGGCGGAAGATATGAAAGGAGACGACCAACCCATGCAGGGCGGAGTCTTCGGCCACCGGCTTGGCCTGGCAGGCCACGCGCATGGTCGCGCGCGGGGAGTCCAGGTGGGTGGGGATGGAGGGGAAGAGCCAGTGTTCGAGCTGGCGCACCAGTTGCTGCTCCTTTTCCACCTGCTCGATTTCGGCAAAGTGGCTGAGATTGGCATGAGACTGCAACTCGGTGGGGACGGGGCGGCTGGAGCGCAGGAAGAGGATGGCCGTTTCTTCGAGGCGTTTTTTGCCCTTGGCGGAGAGGACGCGGGGCCACCAATCGTGGCTGGCGAAATCCTTGCGGGAAAGGGAAAGCTTTTCAAAATAATCCTCCAGCAGGAGCCAGGCCCGCTGCGGGTCGTTGCAATCGGCGAAGACGTTGAGGATTTCGGTGCGTTCGGCGATGGCGCTCTTGGAATCGGCCAGTTCGCGGCGGAGGCTGGCCTGGGCGCCATAAGTCTTGGCCAGCACGATGTGATGGGCGTCGTATTTGGTCGTATTGCCCGAACTGCCTGCCATCGGCGATTTTCGCGAGTTTTTAGCCATGATGCATGACGCTTAAAGACAGTTTATCTCGCCATAAGTTGGCCTTTGAGTCAATAGAAAACGGTCAGAAAACGGTCAGAAAACAGCCCTCCCCAATCCTTGACGGTGCGCTTTTCATCCCGAAGGGGCGATGGAGGGTGGATTCCGCGGCCGCAGGCAACCGGGTTATACACAGCGTCAACATGCTCTATTTCGGGCCGGTTGCGAAATCGCTCCACGCGGCGGTAGCGGACTTGACGGCCTGATAATTCCTGTCGAGTTCCGGCTGGAGCAGAATGAGCGCTGCAATGCGGCGGGCCATGTGGGTGACTTCGCGGGCTTCGTCCGGCGTGAGCGCGCGACCGAGCAATGCAAATTCACGATAGCTCAACCATTTCTTGATGACCTGATACCCGCCGATGGTGTAGTCCCACACTTTTTCCGGCACGTTTTGCCAGCAGGCGGAATTGTTAAGATAAATGTCATGGGTGGATTGACCAAGTGCGGCCACGGTTTCGTCCTGGGCGAATGCGCGTGTTTGGAGCTTGCCCTTGCCGGGCATCGTCACGCCTTCTTTGCCCGCGTGTCCCCAACCGGCGGTGAGGGAAAGATTTGCAGTCGAGGATAAGACCGCAATGGTCTTCAACTCCGGGCGGACATTTCCGTTGGCAACGCCGGTCAGTGGCGTTTCGGTGTCGAGCAAAGCAGTGACTTGCTTGCCCAATTCGGCGGACGCGAGCAGCGCGGCTTTGGAATCGGGCAGAGGAATGCGCGGCCAATCCTGCCGGATGCCATCGGCGTTCTCCGCGAGATAGGCGGTCGAATAACCGATGGCGAGCGCGTGCAGCCAAATCAATGCCGCCGTGTCCTCATCGTTGGGATTTTTGATTCCGAACTTCGCGAGATACGCGCGGGCGGCGGGCGAAAGGTTAGCGGTGATTTTTTCTTCCCCGGCTTTATATGCGGGCGCGGATTCTTCCAAGATGCTGCCAAATTCGCCAGTGCCATCCTTTTTCTGTGGCTTTCCCGATGGCGTGATTCGCAAACGCAGTGGGAAATAATACGCGTGGCCGCGCAGAAAATCGTTGTCGCCAAGCAGCGGCGTCTCAAAGAGTGGAAAACCTTCAGGACTGGCGACACCAGCAGGACGGCTCATCAAAAATGAATTCCCTTTCCAACTTTGCCGCCAAAGTGTTGGCCGCGGCTCATTCCACAGGGGGCGTTCGGAACTGTAATAGCACCAGCGCGTGTCAAACGGGCGGAGCGCATACCGCAACAAGTGCTCGGGCAGAAATTCCTCGGCTTTAAGAATTTTTCCACGCGCGCTTTTCGCGTCAAAGCGAGCCGCGTCTTCCGTCAATCCGGTATTTAAGGCTTTCAATTCTTCCCAGCACACTTTCGGATCGTAATAGTCCCGCATCCGTTTTTCCAAAGCAGAGCGGTCAATGTCAATGAGCGCGCCGCCGCGCTTTTCCATTAGCCCATTGCCGGGTGCTACGGCGCACATTTCGGTCAGGCGCGGCCACGCGTGATAATTCTCGGCAACATCAGACGGGCGAAAAGAAAAGCGATTGTTCTTTTCTGGAGCAACCTTTTCGTAGTGCTCGTCAAATTTCTTAGCGTTGAGACTTTCCAGCAAGTGACGACGCCGGTCTGCTGCGTTGGAATCGTTCAAATCGTCCCGGAATAGGACGGCCTTTTTCCGCTTCTTACCTGTTTTTGCCAAAAGCGAAATAGCAACCCCCTGTTTGATGCCCGGCGAGAAGCCAGCAAGAGCAAAGACCGTTTGACTTGTGCGTCCGTCCGGCGCGTATTCCGAAATCTTTCGGTCTCCGTGCATGTTCTCAATCCAGAAGCAGTCAAAAGAATCAAGAAGATGCTGGCGTAGCACAACAAACGATGGATCGCCAATCCACGAATGGTTTGAGATGAATGACACGATCCCACGCCCAGTCTTCTCTGCGATACGCCTTTCTGCTATGCGCAAAAAGCGAACGTAAAGTTCGTCCAAGTTGAACTTCTTGATGCCCCAGCCGCCCTTGCTAATTGGATCGGATAATTTGTAATGACGCACCATCACTGGTTGACCGTCCTGATCAAATACGTCCTTCCCGGCTTTATCTTTCTTTTGCGTCCAGTAAATGCCTTTGTATGTTTCCACCAGTCCTTGTTCTTCTTTGGGGCTGACGCCTGCGTACGCATTATAGGGGGGGTTCCCGAGAATGACAAGAATCGGCCTTTCCTGTTTGACACGGCCCGCGCCAGCTCGCTCGGCTTCCAGTTCGGGCCAATTCATAAGCTCTGGATTCTCGGAGTTTTCATCCCAACCGCTGAGTGCATTGGTGAGGAAGATGGAGGCGCGTTCGCCTTTGGCCTCGTCGAGCGGCACGGCAAGGTTTTGCAGGAGCAATCCCATTTGCAGATGAGCCACAACGAACGGCGCGGGCATGATTTCAAAACCGAAGACACGTTTTTGCGCAGCTTCCTTAATTGTGAGTTCCGCCAAAGCGCCTTCGCCTTTTTCTTCTTTGAGCGTTTTTTCAATTCGCCGCAGCACCTCGACGAGATAGGCGCCGGTGCCGCAGCAGGGATCGAGCACGAACACGCGCGGGTCGGCCAGGCCATCGGGAATGTCCAATTCCTCGCGCAGCACGGTGTCCACTCGGGCGACCTGGTATTGCACAATCTCCGGTGGCGTGTACCAGACGCCCAGTTGCTTGCGCAGTTCGGGATCGAAGGCTTCCAGGAACGGTTCGTAGAAATACTGAACGGCGTGGTCTTCCACAAACCTTTCAAAGAACGCGGCACGGACAACCCGGTTCAGCGCGGCAGCCGTCCAATCGAGAACTTCCACGAGACCGAGCGGGCCAAGTTGTGTCGGCGTGGCGACCTGATCGAACAACGCCTTGATCATGGGCACGTGGAGGGTCCACGCGGCGGATTTCCAATCGAAATTGTTCTCCCTTTGCGGCTTTTCCTTGTGCCAGAGAACCCACGCGGAAAAGACACCGTAAAATAAAGTTTGGACCAGGGTGGAGCGGAAGAAGTGTTCGCCTTTGGCCGCCTCGAATTTCATGCCGAGCGAATCTTCCAACGCGGTGCGAACCGCGGCCAGCGCCGGCAAATCGCCCGCGCCTTCGACCCGCGCCCGGGCATCACGCGCATACGAGGCGAGGAAAAAAGCCACGTCTTTGGGATTCTTTAATTCCGCGTTGCTCAGGAGAACACGTTTGAGAAATTCAGCAAAGCGTTCGCCGAGTTCGTTGGCGGCTTTGCGCGGCTGCGCGGCAATCTGCCAGAAGGATTTTTCGTCGGCAGCAAGATGGAAGGATTCGAGCCGGACGGGATTGCCATTGTCGCCGCGTTTCAGGAGCAGGAAGCTGCGGTAGTTGGTCACCAGAACCTGCCCGTAATGAACCACATAGGCGCGGATTTGCTTGGTGGCCGCTATGCCGTCCACCTCGGCATCGGTGGCCTTGACCTCAATGACCCCGCGCGAGGGAAGCGGGATTCCGTGGAGCGGCGTTTCTTCGTCGGTGTTCTTGAGTTGGTCGGGAGTGAACAGCCCGCCGTCCGGCAAACCCGCACCGCTGTTCTTGACATGGATGAAACAGCGGACTTTTGGTTTGAGCATGTGACCGATGGCATTGCAGAGATTGGCGAGCGGACCGTAGCCGGAGGTCTCCTTGACTACCGCCCCGGAGGAACGAATCGCGCGCAATTCGCCGAGGTAAGTTTCGAGGGCGTTGGTCATGATTGACGCAAATGATTAAGAGATTTCCGCTCCATGTCCAGATGAAAGCGCATCGTTACTGGTCCGTCATGGCCGACCGGGCGCGCGCGCGGAGAAAATTGGCGATGTCATGGGCGGAAGGAACTTTCCACCAGAGGGTGAGGGCAAAGTAAAGGGCGGTCGCGGCGGTCATGGGCACAAAGACTTCGCCCAGTTTGAGGAGCAAGGAGTGATGACCGAAATGATTCTGCCAAAACAAGCGGAAGGTCCAAGCCAACAGACCCGCCGCCAACCCTGCAACCGCCACGCGCGGCAGTTGGGCGGTGCATTCGGCCATTTCGAGGGTTTTGAGTTTTTTGCGCAAGGCGAACAGGAGCAATCCCAGGTTGAAAAAGGAACTGAGGCTGTTGGCGACGCCAAGGGCGCCGGCCCCCAAATTGGCCCCAAAGAGGAAGAACACGGTGAAAAGCAAATTGATGGTGAGACAAAAAATGCTGATGCGCATGGGGGTCTTGATGTCGTTGAGCGCATAAAAGGCGCGGGCGAGAACATTGACGAGCGAGAAGGAAACCAGCCCGGGCACCAGGCAAGCGAGGCCAAAGCTGACGTGGTTGGTGGAGAGGGCGTCGAATTTCCCGCGTTCAAAGAGCAGGCGGATGATCGGTTCGGCCAGGGTGAAGAGCAGGACCGCCGCCAGCAAATTGATGAAGATCAAGTAACTGACACCCTGGCGCAAGGTCGCGCGGAATTGGGCGAAGTTTTTTTCCACCACCAGCGCCGAGAGGGTGGGCAGGAGGAAGGTGGCCAGCGACAACCCAAAAACGCCCTGGGGCAGTTCCATCAGGCGGACGGCATAAAAGAATTCGGCGACGATGTCCTTGTTGTGGCCGAAGGCCAGAGTTTGCGTAAGCATGACGTTGAGTTGAAACGCCGCCACGCCGATGGCGCTGGGAATCATTTTCACCACCACTTCGCGCGTGGTCGGGTCGCGCCAGGGGGAAATCCAACGGTAACGGAAGCCTTCGGAGTGCATGGGTGGCATCTGGAAAAACGCCTGGGCCACGCCCGCCACCAGCACGCCGAGGGCCAGGGCGAACACCCGGGTATGGTCGGTCTTGCCGAAGTGCGGCGCGACCAACCAGACGGAGGCGATGAGGACCACGTTCAAAATCGCGGGGCTGAGCGCCGGAATGAAGAAGTGGCCGCGGGCGTTGAGGATGCCCATGAAAATCGCTCCGAGGCAGGCGAAGATCAGGTAGGGAAACATCAGCCGCATGAGCTGGAACATGAGGCGTGTGTCGGTGTCCCAGCCTCCGCCGAGGAGGAGCAGTGAAATGGCCAGCATGGCATAGAGGACAAGGGCGGGCGCGACCACCAGCAGGCCGGAAATGACGGCGTTGGCGGCCTGCCACATGGAGGTTTCGCCCTCGTTCTTTTCCTTGGCCTTGAAGATGGGAATGAACGCCGCAGTCAGCGCCCCCTCGCCCAGCAGGCGGCGGAAGAGGTTGGGCACCATGAAGGCGTAGCTGAACGCGGCCGCCACGCCGGTGGTGCCCATGAAGGCGGCGAAAGACTGATCGCGCACCAGGCCCAGGACGCGGCTGGCGAGCGTGGCCGCGCCGATCCCGCCGGAGGATTTCAACATCTTCGACATTGCTTGGGCAGGGAATGTAAAGGGGAAGGGGCGCGGGCCAAAGACTAATCGAGTTGGTATGGAAAAAGGATTTCCGGGAATCCGTCGAGGATTGTGCAAAACTCCGCCGAAGTTCGATCACCAATCACCATTCAGATTGACCCTTTCACCCTTCGAGTTTCAGCGAACAGGCCGGCTGGAGCGGGCTTCGAGCCATCGCTCAAAGGATTTCGAGCCTTCGCCCGACACTTTGCCTGAAAGGATGTTCTCCACGCTGACATCCTCGTCCAAATCAGGCCAGTGAATTCCCTCCCCCTCGCCGATAAACCTATGGTTGGCGCGTTCAGCCGGGGAACCCTGCAAAAGTCGGGGATACCAGGCCAGTGGCACTGAAACCGTGCGGCCGTCGGCCAAATCAACAACCAAGCTGTCCTCAGTCAATCGCACTGCGGTTGCTCTGCTGGCTGCGCTATCAATCACCAAAGTAGTCATGCCATTTTTCCAAGAGTACCACCTGCTGCTCTGAAATCAACCTGTAAATGTCCATCAGTTCGCCTCGGCTGAAACCACTGCTGGACTCCAGCGCGACAGGTTGGAGCCAATACTTTGCCTTGCTTCTGTCCCGTTCGACATGGACATGAGGCGGCTCATGGCGGTCTCCGGCGTAGAAGAACGCGCGATAAGGGCCTGAACGCAGAACTGTCGGCATGAGCAAAGCTGGCGGGTTTTGCCTCCGATTCCAAGCAAACTTTGCAGATGTTTAACGGCGGATCGCAGCGGTCCAGCCGCTTCTTCTTTGGTTGGGGGCTTGCGCCGTCCCCAAGCCCCGGCGCTGGGCTTCACGCCAGCCCAGACCCGCGCCAAACGTCTTTGCCCTTGTGGGCTCCACGTTCGCTCGCGCTGGCTTTTACGTTCCCCGCCCTTTCCGGTGGGTGGAAAGGAAAATGTGGGCAGAACTGGCTTGTCAGCCATGCCCGAATTTGCCATTCTCCGAGGACGAATAAATGAACTGGCCTTTTTTTTGGCAGTTGCTTGCAACTGCCGTTGTAGCCTTCATGGGCGCGTGGCTGGCACACACCTTTGCGGCCAGCCGTGACCGCAAGAACAAGCGACGCGAGCAGCGCATTGCTTTCCTGATTGAAGCTTACCGGCGTCTTGAGTTCATCTCGAACCGGCCATCATTGACCGATGCAAAGCCGATTGAGTCGGCCGTTGCTGACATTCAGTTGTTCGGCTCGCCCAGTCAGATCCAGTTAGTCCGAACATTTGTCAGAGAATTTGCCAGCACTCGGAGCGCATCACTCGATCCCATTTTGGAAGCACTCCGAAAAGACTTGCGCGCTGAACTTCAACTCGAAAGCGATCCAGAAGAAAAGCTGCTCTTTTTACGCTACACACCGAAGACCGAAGAATGAAGAGCACCATGCTTGCATCGCTGCCAGTCGCGGCGGCTGAAAGCGACAGATGCACCGTCTGAAATCTCGACAGCCCGTTCCGCGCATCGCTCGCTCACACCCTAAAAGCTGCCGGAGTTTTTGCGGACCGGCGAGTGGCAAATATCATCCAGGATAATCCGTCAGGGTTCATAAAAGTTGTTGAATCCTTTGGCGCGAAGGGCTTGTTTCAACTGCGCATCTTCCGTCCACAACCGCCCGTCCAGATGCAGCGTGAGCGCTACATAAGGGGTGTCTTGTTCGTCCACGTCTTTGCACAATCTGTGCGCTTCCATCCACAGGCTCAAAGAAATGTTAGCTTCGTTGACAAATTCCAGCCGGCTGACCAGAGCATGAAGAGCCAGCAAAAGTTCGTCTTCGGTCAGCCCTGTCGCGCGAGCCAGGCGCGTCTTGTGTTTGAACAGTTCGACAAACAGATAAGCGGGCGTGAAAAACTTCGCGTTGGCGGAAGGATCCAAACGGTCTCGCAAATCGCCGCGCTGCGAAACGAGGGCTTGGAAGGCGATGTTTGCGTCAACGACAACGTAATCGGGGTTCATGCCGCCGGTTTGGTGAACCGATGTTTGTTGGCGGCCCACCAACCCGCTTTGATTTCGTCGGCCAGACGGGACGCTTCCTCCTCGGTAAGATGGCTTTCGCAGGCAATGGCTTCGAGGCGCAATGAGTCCACAAACCAATTCAGCCGGTCCGTCGGCACTTCGCTTTTCGGAATGGTCACGCGCACAGCCGCATCGGTCGTTTCAACCGTAATCATGGTTTAGCCTGCCCCTTTTTCGGGCAAAAAGCAAGCGCAATGGCGTGGCAGAGGGCGCATGATACTGCCTCCTTGGATGGAACTAAAATATCACGGCTCGAAGTTGGAACAACATAGGGAAGCGCACCAAGGGTGCGAGGAGTCTCGCCCTACCACCGAGGGAAACGCAGCGACGGCGATCAGGGCGCGAGCAGGATTTCGGTGTCGGTGATTTGGATTTCCAGGCCGGCGGCTTTGGCGGCTTCTTCCAGGGCGGCGCGCAACATCACCACCGGGTCTTTGCTCACCTCCAGCCGGCGCATCAAGCCTTCGCCTTTTTTGGTTCCGACGGCAAGGGTGATCTTCAAGCCTTTGCGTTTGCAGGAGACCCGGGTGCCGTCCGCCAGCTTGGTGTTCATCGGTTTGATGAAGGCATCGGTGTAATGGACGCCGATGCCGGATTTGTCCTTGAAAACCGGCGGGAGTTTTTCCCTGGCCGTTGCGTCAATGTCACAGAGTTTGGTCATATTGAGTAGTATGTTTATGTTAGAATGGCGGCGGTTTTTCCAGCGCTGGCCGTCTCTTTCTCGCGCTGAACCAAGGCGAAGTGGATGACTTCAAACACCAGGCCCCATTTGTGGAGGCGGCGGTCCGCGTCGCAGTAGCAGCCGGAAGGAGCGAAGGGACGCTGCCAAGTCAACACGTCGTTCAACCGGCGGCCGCGCAGCGGCTTATCGCTCGCGATGTCACTCAGGAACGCTTCGGCGTTTTTGAGATACTCGCACTGGAAGCTGTGGCCCGTGTCGCCGGGAGCGGGGAGGCAGGTCGCCTCGGTGATTTTGTAGCCGTCCCGACCTGGCCCGAGCAGGACCTGGTAAACAAATTCCAGCGGGCGGCCCATGTTGGAACAAGTGGTGCCTTCGTAGGCAAACCGCGCTTCGACGCATCCGTCGTGGAGGGTGTTTAATTGAAGCCGTTGCCGCGACCATTTGCGCAATGCGCGCAGATTGGTGGAATACTTCCCGTCATGATTCAGGCCCGACGCGCTGATGGTTCCGGGCGGCAAATCTTCCCGCCCATCCGCCTGGAGCCGGCGCACATCTTCGATTTGCGGCGGGAAATGTCGGTAAGGCGCCCGGCGGTATTGGCAACGGGGCAGGGAGCAGTTTTCGCAAGGAACCAAGTCGGCGGAGGACCGCACCTTGTCCAGATGGCGGGTGATGCCAAAGAGCGCCAGGAGGGATTTTTTTGGCTGGAGCATCCCGGTATCCATCACGCGGAGTTCTTCTGGAAAATCGCGGTCTTTGTGTTGACGGATCAACTCCCACAATTTGATCTGGTCGGAGACGTCCCAGCCGGAATAGCCCGGACTGTAATGCGGCAGGGCGACCATGCCCTGGCCATCCGCCCAGGCGCAGATGCGGCCGCTGACACCGGCGACCAGATGCTCCACCACCGCCGAGCCGAACATTTCCATGAAGAAATACTCATCGGGCTTTCCCTCCTGCCAGAGTTCGCGCGCTTTTTCCTCGCATTGTTTGCCCGCGCTCACCACCACGAGCACGGCGCTGTGAACTTGGGCGGCGTTGAACTGGTCGTGGAGACGGCTGGAAGAAAACCCGGTCCCGTTGATTCTGACCTGGGCGCCGGCCAGTTCGAGGGCTTCCGTTTGCCGGGCGTAAATCCACGGTTTTCCGTGTTCGGCATACCACTGCCTCGTCGTGTCGGCCAGCTCGCGGGAGCGTCCTTCCAGAACATGATGGCCGGGATAACCCAACAAGCGCTGGTATTCGGATTCCTGGACATTGATGTCCGGGCAGATGTCAATCAGTTCAAGCATGGCAAAAGGATTCAGGCGGGAGGAGTCATGGCGGGGAAGGTTGCAAGGCGGGCAGCGATTCCACCGGGTTGAATTGGCACCCTTCGACGAAGTAATTGAAGAAGTCAGGGTGGGTTTCCAGACGGCAGTGAGTGACCCGCCGGACCAGGTTCTCCAACTCGCGGCGTTTGCCGCAAGACAACAGGGCCAGACAAGCGCCCTGGACGGAAGCGTTGCCGATTTGCAGGATCTTTGCGTCGTCAATGTTCGGGATCAGGCCAATCCGCTTGGCCGACCGCACATTCAAATTCCGCCCAAAACCGCCGGCGAGATAGAAAAGGTCGAGGTCTTGGAAGCGAATTCCGTATTGGTCGAAAACCACGTGCAAGCCGGCCACGTTGGCCCCTTTGGCCTGGGCCAATTCGTTGACGTCGCTTTCGGTGAAATAAAGCGGCTGGTCGCTTTTTACCTTGAGCCGGATGGCTTCCGCGCCGTGCGCAAAACGGCCCAGGGAGTTCATGGTCTGGTTGTTGAGGAGTTCACTCAGGAGATCAATCAGGCCCGAACCGCAAATTCCTTCGGCCGGACCATCGCCAATGACTTGCGCCTCCATCGAGCCATCGGCGTTGATCACGATCTTTTCGATCGCGCCGGGAAGCGCCGGCATGCCACAGGAAATTTTGCCGCCCTCGAAAGCGGGGCCGGCGGGACAGGAGGCCGCGAGGATTTTGTGTTTGTTGCCCAGAATCAGCTCCGTGTTCGTGCCGATGTCCATGAGGGCGATCAGGCGTTCTTCGTTGGCCACGTCCACCGCCAACATGCAGGCGGCGGCGTCCGCCCCGACGTGGCCGCTGATGATGGGCAGCCCATAAACGCGGGCTTTGGGATGGAGCAGGGGCAAAAGCCGGCGGGCCGGTTCGGACAGGCTGGTGCTGGTTCTGAAGCCTTGCGCCATTTCCAATTCGGTGATGGATTGATAGGGACTCTGGCCGATGGAATAAACATTCAGGCGAAAGAAAAGATCGCGCATGGTGGAATTGGCCGCGACGACCATCTCGTAAATCGTTTTTGGGTCCGCCGGAAATTCCTCGATGGCGTGGGTGACATAAGCGGCCAGCGTTCGTTGCAGCAGCTTGCTGCCGTCCTGGGTGTCGTAATGAATCCGCGACATCACATCGGAGCCGCCGAAGCGCTGCGGGTTTTCAAAGGAGGCGTCGGCCACGATCTCGCCGGTTTCCAGGTTCAAGAGCCGCAGGACCACGGTGGTGGTTCCCAGGTCCATCGCCAGGCCGTGGATGGGGCCGTTGGAGCGGTCAATTTCCACGCCGTCCAACAGAATCCGGTCGCCGTCACGGGTCACGGCGGGATCGAGTTGGAACTTCCGGCCGCTGCCGGGAAGCTGAAAAGCCTGGCGTTCAATGCGCATGTCGCCGCGCCGCATGGTATGGCATCGGACCAGGCCCGAGTCCTGGACGATCCGGCAGCGGCAGGACAACCGGAAGTTGTCCTTCAAATGATTCTCTTCCGGCCCCCGCTCGGAGAGACACTCCATGCCGGCGGTGATTTCCACCAGGCACTCCTTGCACTTGCCCTGCTTGCGGCAGGAGGTCGGAACCTTGATCCCCAGCGTTTCCGCGCAATCGAAGAGGGAGGGGCCGGGGGCGACGCGGGACGATTGGTGGTTGAAATGCAGCTCAACGCTCATGGCACTGGTCTTGTCATTTAGTTCGCGTTACGAACACAATGGCTGAGCCGCCGCCAATGCGCAACCTCGAACCAAGAGAAGGAAAGGCTGAGCCAATCATTAGCGACTTCTTGGGGAGAGTTCTGAGTTCGTCCGTCAAGGATTTTTTGAAAGTTATTCACAGGAAGGAGCGGGTTGGGTTTTCAAGGTTTTATGCAACGGGCTGCCGTTCTTTTGCAGCGCCTGGAGGT
>Ga0182027_10003971_pt1 | contig 23157 bp, 22 predicted proteins | sample 712E1DmetaG_FD_121300 | JGI IMG/M metagenome (GOLD analysis project Ga0182027, IMG submission 121300) | Permafrost microbial communities from Stordalen Mire, Sweden - 712E1D metaG (Illumina Assembly) | ecosystem: Environmental > Terrestrial > Soil > Wetlands > Permafrost | place: Sweden... | reverse complement strand
GGCGGTATCAGGAGCATCGCTGTCCTCGGTTTTTCGGACGCCCCGCTAACCGATGATTTCAGCAACTACGTGGTCAAGCGGTTGAATTTGCTTCTGGCCGGCCAAGTCAGAGATCTTCGAGTGATCAACCGCACCCAGGTGGAAAGCGCTATGCGCGATGCTGGCATCCGAACCATGGGCGACATTCCACCTGCGACGCTGGAGGGCTTGGGTAAGCGGCTGGGGGTGACCGCCGTTGTCACCGGGTCCTACACCGTCTCCAAAGATCACGTTTCGCTGGATGCTGCGGTGATTGATGTGGCAAGCGGAAATTTGATTAGCGGGCACTCGGTGAGGATCGGCAACACACCGGATATGTTGGCCCTGCTAGGCAAGACAGAAATCCCGGAGGTGGTTCTGCCGGTGGGGATGGTGATCGCGATCCGCTTGGCTGACCCAATCCTTGGCGATAAGGCCAAACCGGGCGACTGGTTCCGGGCGGCTTTGGATTCCGCAATAACGGTTAAGGGTGTCACGGTGGCCCTGCGAGGTGCTGAGGTTCGCGGCCGTGTGGATTCGGTAGTGGGCAAGGCCAAATTGGCGCTTTCACTGGTCAGCGTGGCAGGCAAAGACGGACAGCTAATCATGATTAGGACCCAGTCTCTGGGCGAAGCGGCCGCCACTGGGTCCAGTGGTGGGGCGACTCGCGTGGGATCCGCGGTGGGCGGAGCCGTAGGCTCTACCATGGGGGGCATGAGTGGGACCGCCATCGGTGCAGGGTCATCCGTACCCCGTTCCGCGACTTCCGGTTCGAAAGGCCGCGTGGTACTTGCAGCCGAGACCCGGCTGGAATTCCGGCTGGCCGATGCGGTCTCAGTAGCCGCGGGCAAATAGCTTCGTCAGGGAAACGGCAAAGAGACGACCCAACTGTTAATGGAATAGTACGGTTGCAGAGCGGTGACTATGGCGAAAATCACAGCCGTCATGGGCACAATGATCACGCCCAGCAGCAGCACCCATTCAATCGTAGCCTGCGCACCTTCCGGGTCCCCAAGGAACGTTTTCACAAGGTCGCGTTCAGTTCGCATGTAGCGTTCCTACCGGGAGTCCTTCAGACGCTTGACGGCGAGTGTGTAAATTGGATTGTCCTTGTTGGACTGGGTTTCGATGACCAGTTGTTCCCACGCATGCTTGCTCTCCGCCGCACGCCCAGCGTTCTCCAACTGGGCGATGGCGTTTAGTTCCTGCCCAACTGTTTCGGCGCTTGGCAATTGGCTGTTCTTCTTGTTTGCCCAGTAGTCTTTGTACTGACGGAGAACTGCCGCATTATTCATGCCAAGTCCGGTGGTCCTCTTGGGGCCAAAAACACCCACCATGAGTAGCAGCAGACCCGCCGCGCAAGCAGCAATCAGGATCGAGGGTCTGACCATGGGCTCTTTTCGCTTGGCCTGCTCCTGACGATCAGCGCTATCCTGTTTGCGATGAGCCTCCAGAGAGAACCCCGATTCGGTCTGTTGGTGCGACGATGAATGGCTCGCGGCCAGCGGCTCTTTGACAGGCGCACTCATCGGGCGGGCCGGCCCCAATTGGATGTGCTGCGGTTCGCCGGTCGCGCTGTTCGGGTCCGGCCGCACCACAGTCCCCAGTTTGATCTTCGGTTCATCCGGCGGCATACTATTCAGGGTACCTCCATTCGTGGGTTTATCGCGCTGGTATTATGACGGCGAAGCGAAAAGCCGTTTGGTCCGCACAATCCTGGATGAAAGACCTTTCGTCCTGACCGCTTCGGCAAAAATAGAGGGCTGCCCGGTGCGCACCAGTCGGGCAACGAGAGTTCCAGACTTGTCCCGCATATCCTCCATCTTGAACACCGGGTTGACCTCATAACGATTCTCTGGCGTCAATTTCTTGTGAACCTCGCTGATTTCCGTCACCAACCGGCGCCCGTCGGAAAGTCTTGAGAGCTGGATAACCGCGTCGATGGCTGACGCCACCTGCGGCCGGAGTGCCATGATCGGAATATTGATTTCCGACATCAGAGCCATGGTCTCCAAGCGGTTCAGCGCGTCCGTGCAGTTGTTGGCATGCAGCGTGGACATGGACCCGCCGTGCCCGGAGGTCATTGCCTGAATCAAATCCAGGGCCTCACCTCCACGGCACTCACCAATCACGATACGGTCCGGGCGCATGCGCAGGGCCGAATTAAACAGATCGCGGATCGTTACGCCCCCATGACCATAACGGTCGGGAGGCGCGGTCTCAAAATACAACACGTGCGGTTGGCGCAATTGGAGTTCGGAGGTATCTTCGATCACGATGATCCTCTCCGTGGGCGGGATCTTTAAGGAAAGCGCGTTCAAGAAGGTGGTCTTGCCCGATCCGGTGCCCCCGGAAATCATGAGGTTTTGCTCGAGTTCGACAACGATCTCCAGGTATTCCTTCACTTCTTCGCTCAGCGAACCGGATTCGACCATGCGCTCCAGCGAGAGTCCGAGTGGCGAGAATTTGCGGATGGCAATACAAAGGACTTCCTCTTTGTCGATTGCCCCGCTGACCGCGCCGTGCCGCGCGGTTCGCGAACAGCGAGGCATGACCACGTGAATACGGGAGCCGTCGGGCAAGCGGGAATCGAACCGCGCGGTGGTTTCGGTGATGCGCTTGTTGGTGAACTGCGCGATATTGCGCGCCACCGAAAGGAGCGCGTCGGCATCGTCGAAGCTGGCATCGGTCTTTTCCAGTTGCCCGAAGCGTTCCACGTAGACCTCATTCGGTCCATTGATCATGATCTCGGTCACCGTGGGATCTTCCCGCTGCTCCTTTACGGGGTCGAGGCACCGATCAATGGTGGCGCGGAATATCGTGTCGCGGTTCATTGGGGCAAGTCCTTATCAGAAATCCATTCTACTCAGCGTCGTCTGTGACGGTAAAGCAAAACCGTCGAGCCCACCTGCAATCGGTCCCCGTCGCCCAGCCGCCAGGTGGAAACCGGCCGTCCGTTGACGCGGACAATCGCACCTTTTTCGACGGCGTCCGGCAACGCCGTCAGCATCGGAGATCCGTCGAAATAAGAGATGCGCGCATGCTGGGGCAACAACCGCATGTCACCGGGAAGATAGATGGGCACATCCCACTGGCTGCCGATGATGCCGGGCCGTTTATCCGCCATTCCCTTTTCCACATATCGGGAGATGTTGATTTCGGTGCCTGTAAGCTTACCGCTCTCAATCGTCAGCCAGGCGTCCTTTAGAACGGTTGGAACCAGCGCAACGGAGTATGCGATGAAGCCGCCGAGCGCCGAGACCGCGCACGCTAACAGCGTCTGTTCAGAGGAAGCGCTTTCCGGCGTGACACTTCGCCCCACCGCTTCATACAGGCCGCCGCCCACGGCGCCGCCGATGATGCCTCCCACCATGCTCATCCAGGTCTGAGAGCCTTGGCCGAAGCCTTCACCCAAACCGATCAACCCGCCGAACACGACCCAGCAGACAACGCCCTTGAGGAACAACTCCGGCGTTGCCGCCTGCGGCCCGCCGGGCCGAATGGAACCGTACAGCGCCTGCGCCAGCGGCAGCGCGACGGCGCCCGCGCACAGCCCCAGCAACAGCCCGTTTGAGCCATACTTCACAAAGCGAGCCAGCGACTCGCTGACCACGCCGTCGTAGGCTCCCGTGCCGAGCCCGATCATCGACCCCAAAATCGCGCCCGCCAAAATCTGGAAGCCCAGTGAGGAATTGTTGCCGGACAGTACCGCCAGCACGCCGGTCAAGTACCAGCCGGTGAGTCCACCCGCCGCGCCAAAAACAAAGTAGTAGTAGATCCGGTTGCTGCCGATGCTGAACTCTCTGGAAGATGGGCGCGCCATGGAAAGATTGAACTCCCTATTTCCCGTCCACTCCGTATGCCCGCAACACCGCGGCACCGATCGGAATATACCTTGCGCAGTTGCGGTTCCAGCACTTGTAGCCACCCAACTGCCAGCAGCCTAGATGGTACACCGCGGCGCATTGTGGGTTAGGGCAGATGATGATGTGTTGGCCCTCCAGTATGGGATCGCCGTTGGGGCAGCGCCTGCCAATGTAGGGAGAGTCTTTGTCCAGGGTGACCACTGCATCGTGGGATTCATCAGGCGCCGGCGCCGGCCTCGATTTGGGACGGCTGACGAGCATGGGAATGAGCGCCAGGATCCACAACAGCAAGAGAAAGAAAAGGTAGGTTCCGCTTAGCGCCGCCACAGTGACCTGCTGACTGGCAGCCGAGTAGAAGGCTGGTTGGATTCGGGGCCGACCGAAGCTGGGCCGGTCGCTGCCACGGGCCCAGGTATAGGAAGACTTCACGGGTAACTGCACCCGTCCAAGCGAACAGACCACCTCAACCTCATGTGCCAGCCCGTCTTGCCGTAGCAGGGAATGGTCGGGCCGGAGCACCAGCGTGTAATCGTAGTGGAACGACTGGCTGATGTCGCTCAGGATGTCTTGGAGCTTGGCGACCAGGTCAGCGTGGTACTGCTCCGGGTTGTTCTTGGCTTGCGCGGCGAGTTCTGGAACGTCCACGTAGTGGCCTTCGCCGGAATTGGTGCGCCGCGCGATCCAGTCCAGGGTTTCAAAATCGACGTAGGCCAGGTCTTGCTCCGAAGCCCTACGGTCGCCCACGCCGATGGTGTAGATGCGGACGTCGCCGCTGGATCGGGCCAATTCCGCAATCTCGCTCTCACGCTTCCGCTTGAACCGCTCCTGGGCGGCGCGGCTGAGGGCGCGAAACGGCGGGGTGTCCTCCATGCCATCGGTGAGCACGACCAAGTTGCGGACGTGCAGCGCGCGCGCCTGTCCCAGGGCGAACTCCATGGCGGAGTAGAGGGCAGTGTACTTCGAACCCGGCGAGGCAATCTGAAAAGCGTTGACGGCGTTGGCCACGGCCGCCTTGTCGCTGCTGAGTTGGCAGATCATCTTGGCGGAGAGATCGAAGGCAATGACAGCCACTTGGTCTTCGGGGCGCAGGTGCGCCAGAAAATGGTCGATGGCGCTCTTTGCCGCGCTCAACTTATCGAATTGCGCGGCGTAAGGGCGGCCCGCAGTGCGCGAGGCCTTCATGCTTCCGCTGGCGTCGATCACCAGAAACACGTTCGACGCCTGGACATTCTTGACTTCGAGGTCCGCCGCCTGGATGGCAATCGGGTTGGCGTCCAGGCTGGCCTGAATGTTTGACGCCGCCAGTCCGCGAAACGCTGCATGGTCGGCCCGCTCGATCGAGAAGTTGAAGCGGAGGCACTGAGTCTCGGTATTCCAGTTGTTTAACTCAATGGGACCGGCCGCCTTCAGCGAGAATCCGGCCTGATTGACTTCGGAGGACTGCGCCTCCGTTGAGGCGTCCTGGAACGCGCGGCCCTGGTTAATCGGCGCCAGCAGCAGCGAGCCACACACCAGCCAGATCCGGAACTGCCCGGCCGTGGTGCAAGCGGCTCCGTTGCGATCCCCGCGCTGCGAAGCAGAACCGGGTTGGTTACCTGGCCGAGAGCTTCTTAGCAATCTCATTCAACTCACTTGCAATCCGCCTCAACGAGTCCTTGGCAGCCTTATCCGTCCGCGCCGAGGACGCCTGCTCGACGAATTGAATCACGTTGAACGGTTGGTGGTACTTTACCAGGTCCTTTTGAATCGAGAGTACCCGGTCATGGCTGGCTTTCTCGCAATCGAGGCCGGACTTCCTGGAGTTGGCGCAAGCGCTAATCTCTTTCGCTGTCTTCGTCGCTTCGCCGACTATCGCCGACAGCGCCGCGGGGTCAGGCGGGGGCAAGACGGCTTGGGGTGGCGCGGGAGCGGCTGGCGAAGCGGCGGCGCTCAGCACCGTGCTGTTCAGGACATACAATGTCGTCTGGATCGGCAGATCGGGCTTTTTCGGATCGGCGATCTGGATGGTGAGGTTTTTGGCTGCTGTGGGCTCTTGCAGCGCCTGCAAAAGCTTGCCCACGTCGGGAGAACTGGCTGTGGTATCCAGCCTTACGGTGGACGCATCCAGCGTCGGAAGCGGCTTCGTACTTACCCGCTGACCCTCGACCTTGACCAGGATGTCCCGTTGGTTCGGCGGCAGTCCTCGGATAGACAGATCAAGTTCCAGGCCCTTTTGCGGCGAAGTGACGTCAAGAAGGCGGACTCGATCCACGTCGATTCTCACGATCCCGGCGATCGGCTTTCCATTGGAAGTTGCCGCCGTCCAGAACTTCATTCCCAGGGCCCCGAGCATGAGTGCGGCGATCACGGCCGAAACTGGAAGCATCACGGCCCTCCCGGGCAGCGTGGGAATGCGCAATCGGGTGGGACGCGCAGCAGTCCTGGGAGTGGAAAACGGGAGAGGCTGCGCCGGTTTCGCAGCGGCTTCGGGCGCGCGGGGAAGCATTCGAGTCTCGGCCTTGGGCACGACCTCCTTGGGCGGAGCTTCGATCTTGGGTGGTTCGATGCGGGTGTAGCCGCCCCAATGCAGCCCGGGGGAGCGATTGGGTTGGTTGGGGTCGCCGAGGTACTCGTAAAAATCCGCCGGGATGCCGTTGCCCGGGATACAATCGCTGCCGCGGAAGATCACGCCGCGCGGCAGTTTCGGATCGACTACCAGCAGCGACATCCACTCCTGGGGGAAAGTTGTGGAATGGGTTGCGGCATAGCGTTCGGAAAAACCCAGACCCTGCTGAGGATTGGACCGGTACCAGCCGACCAGCATCTTGCCCCGATACTTCCACTTCAGATCATCCTCCAACCATGACCAGGCTTCGGCGCTGATGACGAGCGAACCGTCCGTGGTAGACAGTTCGGCCGAAGCATGCTGGTCCAGCATGATAAACTTCAGCCCGCCGTTCGGGCAAGAACAGAGGTTTCCGAGGAGAAAACCGCCGACCGGCACGTCCGGCGTAGCCATGACGCGACCCTGGATTTCAAGCAGAAGTTCCTGAGCAACCACCAACGCCGGTGAAACCGGGCTGATCCCGTTGGCTTCGTCGGGAATCCATTGACGGCATCGGCCAGTCGGAAATGGAAAGGAAATCGCCTGCGGTTGCAGGACCGGCTCCACTGCTGGTGCTGGTGGTGGAGGAGGTTCCGGCGCGGGTGGTGGAGGTGCCGGCGTCAACTCCGGAGGCGGCGTCCAGGCGTTGGGTTGCATGTGTGTCGGCCGGACCTCGACACGGCTCACGGGATCCGCACATTTATAGCCTTCCCAAACCATGCAGGTGTGCCGCGTGCTAACCGCTGCCCCTTCGAGGTATTCGAAGAATTCCACGGGGATTTTCGTGCCCAACACGCCGTTCCGGCGGCAGAAAAAGCCGCCCAGCGTCTTCTCCGGTTCAATCACCAGAGCCGACATCCAAGAATCTTTGAAGCGCTGCTCGTGGATCTCGGCGTCCCACTTGGAAAGGAAGATGTCCATCTTAGGATGGGAGTGGTACCACCCCGCCAGCAACTTGCCCCGGAATTTACCGCTCAATTCGTCGGCCAACTTCGCCCAGGCTTCCTTGGTGAAGGACAAAGAAACCGAGGTCTCTTCCGTAAAATGCGCCGGTGTGCACTGGTCGATGACTACATACTCGGTGCCAGAATTCGGGCACCGATAGCGGTTGCCCAACAGGAATCCGCCGATTTCGTGATCCAGGCTCTGCCCGACGTGATGGTTGACCCGCTGCATCACTTCCTGGGCCACCACTAAGGCGATTTCCGGAGGGCGCTCACCTCTGGCGGAATTAGGTATCCAAAGATGCGTGCGTTTGTCCGGGAACGGCACTGAGTAAACGACGGGGGGCTCTTCCATTCGGCCCGCCGCCGGCTTCTGTGCGCCTAGAATAATTCCGGTTTTTGGCGGCTGGGTTTCAGACATTACGATTTCTCGCTTTGGAAGCCGCTCTCAAGGCTAGTAATCCAACTTCGGCACACCCAGGCTGATGCCGCGAGTGAGTTTGACCGCGGCCGGACTCCCCGTCGGCTGTCCCAGACGGATGCGGATCTTGGGGATGGCCCCCTCCGCCTCTGAGACAGTCTCCGTCACCTGCTGAATTGCGTATTTCCGCAGGATCGGACGCGGGTCGATCGGCTTCCTGGGACCGATCCAACCATTTTTTTCGGCCACATCGCGGACCCACGCCGCTACTTCGCGGTCCCGCGGCCAAGGGTACTTTTCCAGAGCGTGGTAATGCTTGTACTGCACCATTTCGGCTAGCCTGATCACCTGTTCGGACAGTGGCTTTCCGGTGAAGTAGGTCTCCGGGGCATTCACGCAGACCCCGCGTGGAGGCGTGTGATCGATGTTGGGATGCCAGATATCGGTCAGCCAAGTCAACGTCGGCGGGTTGACCGGGTAGTCGCTGGACAAGTACAAAGATACTCGGTGGTATTCCGATGTTATCGGCCTCAAATCGCCATCAATACGCGCGATGCCTTTGCAGGTGAAAGTGATCTCATAGCGTTCCGGCGGCCAACCTGACATAACCTCCACCGGTTTGACCTGAATGAACTTGCTGCGATTCTCGAGTTTGATCAAGTCGTCGTAATCGGATTCCAGTCTGACGTACCGCGGACTCTTACTGTACGGCATACCCGTTACCCCGCCGTCTCCACACGCAGAACCACCAGGCCGTCATTACCCGGAACGCCGGCTGAGCCCAAAGTTTCCGTACCCGTCAGTACCCGCCCCAGCGCTTTACTGCGCAGGGAGTAATCTATGGCCGGTGAAAGTTGACCGGCACTCGGGAGCTGGTGCTTACGGGCGATCTCGATCAGAATATCCTGCACGGGCTTGTTGGAATCGAAAGTCTCGCGGACGCTCTTGTTCATGTCTAACAGGGTGAGGACCACTTCAACGTTCTGTCCGGAGGTTGTGGGGAAAGGCGGTGGCGCAGCAGGGGCGGGCTGAGGAGCCGCCGAGGGAGCGTTCAACTGCAGTTGATCACCCGTACACACGCCGGCCTCAGCCAGGGTTTGCTGCAGTCCGAGCCGGCTCCCCTGATTGACCCACGTGAGCGAATACTCTACCGTGGCGCCGTTCTCGAAGGCCGGAAGGCCAAGCTGGTCCACCAGTTCCATAATGATCTGCCGAACCGTGTATTCCTCCGGCACGGCGGTCTTTTCGAGCTTCATGCCATCCGGCGTGATGAGATCCACAATAATCTGGCTCAAGCGACTGTCCCCGCTTCTTTAAATTCCACAAATTCCGCCACGGCCGAACCGGCATCGCCGGTCAGTTCCAGATATAGCACTTCCCCACCCCCGGCGCGAGCCTCGACTACCCCAAACCACGGCACGCCCAGATCCCAAAGGCGGGCACCGAGCAAGTCCGGCGCCGAACCCGAGTGAATCTCGTGAGTCATCCGAATGTCGCTTTCCCAATGGCAAGGCCGCTGGCAGTCGGAGCAAGTCAGCGCCTCGACATCCAGGGCGCGAACCGGCCTCAAAACGGATATCCTGTTCCCACAGGGACACACGCGGTCGATGGCAATTTCCGACCCCAGGTAGAGAAACGCGTCCGGCCCCAGCATCGCCTGCGCCTCGGCAAGCAACGCCGCGGCCGGGTGACCCGCCGACATGCCGGTCAGCGCGCGCCTCTGATCGGCATGCCTGACCACGTGGGCGGGACAGTTCCCCCGCCGGGGCAGACCCATGATTTCCACATAGCCAACCCGGCCGTTGAAGTAAAACTTCCGGCCGGCCAGCGACCGCCCGGCCCACGCGCCGGGGTCCAGCAGTTTCATGCACTCCTGTACCTGCACCGCAGCCACCAGCGAGGCGATCATGGGCGTAGTGGGAACCTTGCCCTCGCCCAGCGCTTGGGCGGCCAGCAGGCCGCAGGGGCGCGCCAGCGGCGTTTGACGGTAATGCAACTCCGTAAAATCGCACTCGTAACAGGGGCCATCCGGCGGCACAAAGACGCTGACCTCGCCGTTAAGGTCGCCAATCGCCGCGTCCACCCACGGACGGCCGGCCTTCCAACAGAGCCGGTTCAACCAGAAGCGCGCGTTCACGCTGTCGAGCGCCCCGATCACCACGTCCATCTGCCGGATCAGCCCCTCGCCCAAGTCGGCTTCGATCTCGCCCTGACGCCAGTAAACATTCACCGACGGGTTCAGTTCCTTCAATGCCGCGGCAGCCGTCAGGGCTTTCGGCTTTCCGTTGTCTTTGGCGCGAAACAAAACCGAACGGGACAGGTTGGCCATTTCAATAGTGTCCCGGTCGAAGATGTAAATATTGCCAACACCCAGAAGAGCCAGGTTCTTCAGAACCTCATTGCCGATGGCGCCCGCCCCTACCACCAGGATCTTGGCGGCGCGCACCCGTGCGATGTCGAACCAGCTTATGAGCTTAAGCGTGGCGTCGCGGTCGTTTTGGTGATCCAAAATAGTATCAATCACAGAGTTCCCCGCCGCGAAGAATCTTCGTGGGCGGACACGAATCGCCGCCGAGGGACACCTCGGCATTCTCTCCATCTAGTTTTCGGAAATCGACGCTACTGTAGCGCACCCACACATTTGTGTCAAGCTGAATTGAATACTCACGGTTACTGTTGTTGGCATGTGATCTATCAGGCTTAATTAGGAGGAGATTCATCCACTTTGAAACTCGTGAGGTTCAAGATTGGGCTTGACGCGAGCTTTCGCAGTGGCGATAATTAATGTCTCTCAAAGCGCGCTCAACCCTACCCTCGCGGCCTGTCTGGCCGCAATGGCGGAGGCTGTATCGCACGGAAGACGGGCGCAGAGCGACAGCGCTCTGCGGATGAACGGAGTTCCTCACGATGACTCGGAAGACATGGAAGTCCTTACTGAATCATGCTTCGGTAACCAGAAGGTTGGCTCAGATTCGCGCTGCGGCCAGCGAGTTCTACCAGGACGAATCTGGCCTAAACATCATCGAGATCATTTTGATCATTTTTGTCGCGGTGATCATATTGATCGCGCTCGCAGCCTTCTTCAACGACACGATCTATAGCAAGGTCAAGGACACGATCAATACGCTGCTTGGCACCAACATCAGTTAAGATTTGCCAATGAACTATCCGGACGCCGTCGTCGTTGCGGTAAGCCTTGGGGCTGCGGTTACGGATGTTGCCCGCGGCAAGGTATATAACGCGCTGACGTTTTCCGCTATCGCGCTGGGGTTGCTGGCCGGCTTGTTCCTTCGACAGATGAGCTTCTGGCAGAGCACCACTGGGCTGGTGGGCGGCTATCTGGTCTACCTGGTGCCGCATAAGCTGGGTGCCATGGGGAAGGGCGATGTCAAGCTCATGGCTGCGGTTGGGGCGTGGAAAGGCCTGCCCTTCGTTTTGTTCGCCAGCTTCTACATCTTGTGCATCGGCAGCGTTCTCGGGCTGCTCGTCCTGGCATGGCGAGGGACTCTGTTTTCGTCGCTCCAATGGGTGCTCGCCACGGTCGTCGGCAGCGTGGTCCCCTGGGTGAAGCAGCCTCGGAATGCGGCCCCCCAAACCCCCATGCCCTTTGCGCCGGCGATTTTCGCGGGTATTGCTTACGCGGTTTACCTGGAAGCGGTCCAGGGGCCGTTTACATTTTCGTCCTGGATTTGATGGAGAGTGATGACACAGCCGGGCTATCCCGTTTTGCGAGTGCCACCCCGCCTCCCGGTGGGCTTGGCCACGATCTTTGCGATTATCCCGATAGCGCCTTTGAAAGCTTCGAATAGCCCTCTGGCGTGGAACGGCTCTCCGGATTTCCGCTACCATTGGCTCACCCTTCCACTATTGCGTTCCATCGCGCTTGATCTGCTGCTGCTGGCCATCTGCCTGATCCTGCTGCTGCGCCTGGTTTCGCGGATGGTGACCGGCCTGCGCCTGCGGCTCGCGCTGGGCCGTCAGGCGGGCAGCAGCGTGATGGAATTCGTGCTCCTGACCCCGCTGCTGTTGACGGTACTGCTGGTGATTTTCCAACTGGCGTTGATCGTGCAGGCCAAGATCGTGGTGAACTACGCGGCGTTCTGTGCCGTGCGATCGGCGATCGTGGTGCTGCCGAGCTATGTGACATCGACAGTGACGAATATCACGGAAGACTACGACGAAATCTACTTGGACAACCCGGACTCGCCCAAAATGCACACCATCCGGCGCGCGGCGGCGATTGCTTGCACGGGCATTTCACCGCCGATGGAATTCAATCCACTGCTGTGGGCGGAGATCGGGATTCTCCCAAATCCCACCAACGCGGCGCTCATGTGGAGCGTGGCAGCGCTGTTTCGGGGAAGCATCCCGGGAGTATCGCTCACGGAACAGATTGCGGCCCGCGGGCAATACGCGCTGGACTACGCGAACACGATGGTTAAAATCACCCTGGACGATCACCCCGCCGAGGGAGGCCGATTCAACGCCACGAATTACACGCTGGTAACCGTGCGGGTGACCTACCGTTACTTCCTGACCGTTCCCTTCGCGGCGCGGCTGTTGGGGACGGCGTACTGGGGAGGTTGGTTCAACAAGACCTTCTACATTCCAATCAACGAGCAGTACATCCTGCCCAGCGAGACCGATCACGATTTTCCCGATAGCGAACTGCCGCCGAATCCGGATTACATTACGGAGAGGTACGAATGAGGCGGCTGGTGCGGAGGTGGATGGATTCCATCGAAGGCCTGCACCGCGAGGAGTCCGGGCAGGTGACTTTCCTTTTCGTGTTTGCTTCGGTGGCGCTGGTGGTGGTTCTGGCATTCATCATCAACACGGCGCGGCAGACGAGCCGGAAGATTGAGATGCAGGGCGCTGCGGACGCGGCCGCCGTGGCTGGGGCCACGGTGATGGCAAGGGGCATGAACCTGATGGTGTTCAACAACAAGGGCATGGCGGACATCTTGGCGGTCATGATCGATATCCGCTCGGCTTACCAGGCGGCTTTTGGAACGGCAATTATATGCGACGGTCTCGCATTGATACCGCCGCTGACGGTGGAAGCAGGGAAGGAGGCTTTATACTGGCACTTCGTTACCAATGCGCTTTTGGGCATTGATACATTCCTCAACGACTCGGAAAAGGGGGTCGGCTGGCCGATCATGAAGGGCCTGGACTATTTCAATCAAGGCGTTCGGGCTTTGATTCCTCCCGTAGCGGTGATCACAGCGAATGATTTCGCGCAGAAGAATCGGGCGGATCTTGGAGGTATAGTATCGGTCAAGTCACTAGTTCCGTCAGTTCTCCCGGTCTTCCCGATGGCGCGAGGTGGTAAGGAGCTGCTGGTTCACCAGGCGCAAATCTGCTGCCTGGCACTGCTGGAGGGCCCGACGATGCTAGCACTGGATGGGTTCTGCGAAGTTGTGGCGTTTCCTTGTTTATCTTTTCCGATCGCGCCTCTCATTTTTTATACTGTGGCGGTTCCGAGTAACATCACTTCGTTGCAAGACGGCCAGGCGAGCACGAGGGGATCGGTGGGCGGAGGGTTCCTAAAGGACCTTTTTGGAGGGTTCATCGGAAAGTCGTTGACAATCATCTCGGATTTGTTTTCGGACATCGGATTTACTGTCCCGATACCACTAGCCTGGCCGGACGCGCCCCCTTATCCGATGATCCTTACCGATAACCCGCCGATCTATTGGAGAGATTTCTCTTTCGGGAATCCCGAACCCGAAGTGGATTACACGGCGGATGTGGACCACAAGGTGGTGCAGCAGTATCTGCAGTATATGTCAATGACGAAGGCGTCGATGCAGGATTCGCCCATCGCGCCGACGCGATTCCAGAATCCGTCCTGGTTCGGATGGGTAACGTACGCGCAGGCGGATGCATATAACCCGATTCTCTGGGGATTCGAGTGGGGTCCGTTCACGCAGGCGTGGCGCGCCAAACTCTCGCGCGCGGGAAGCCTGGACAAGCTCATGGGATCGTTGGCGCGAGTAATTGGGATCGATGATCCGGGACTGGGAAGCAACGAACTGGGTTACTTCAACACGCATTGACCATGCCTCGCAGAGCCAAAACCGCAGGCCCAAACGCCCGGAGACGGGGCCAGTCCGTGCTGGAGTTCACGCTGGCGATGCCGTTTATTATCGCGGTCATCATGCTACTGATCGGTTTAGGCCGGGTTATGGTTTACCGCCATCACGGGCAGGTCGTCGCGCGTTACGCTTCGTTCTACCAGAAGATCACGGGCAACCCGCCGGAACAGTTGGAACTGGCGCGGGCGGTTTCGATTCCGGGCGATGAGCTTTGGACCGTGGCGCCGATTGCGCAGAATGACAGCGGCGGAATCGTTGGAGCGCTGCAACGTGTGCTCGGATTTGTCGAGAGCCTCCCGGTGATCGGCAGCGTCTTCAGGAACAACTTCAGCACGCAGACGATTCAACAGGACGCGACTCTCGATGTAGGAGCGCTTGTTCCCGGGGCATCGGGATCGACCATGGTGGGGATCTCCGCGCTGGGCGATAACCTGGGGACGACAAAAGCGTCTTTCGTGATTCCGAGCGGAACGTTTACCGATTGCCACTGCGGCACCTTCGTGGAATCATTTCTGGGTTTGATCCACCTACCGTTCGGATTGAGCCCGAACGTTGATAATTGCCAGAACTGACTGCGCGGAAGGAAATGAGGCATCATGAAGAGAATCCTCCAATTCGCGATGGCGTTGCCGGTGGTCGCGTTAGTGATCTGGGTGGGGAGACAGGTGGGGCCGAAGCCGGGGAAACCGGCGCCGCCGCTGGCCTTGCCGCAGGCGCAGGAGACGGGAGAGAGCGATCCAGGCGCAGCCCTTTACCAGGTCGATTTGATCTACGCGGTGCTCGGGTCCAGCCGGAGCCTGGTGGCGGAAGGATGCGACCCCGCGACCCCGGACGCGTATTTCGAGCGAATGGAGCGGGAATTGAAAGAGGGAGGCTATTACGATGTAGGGCCAGCGGCGTTCCTGGGTGCTAAACCCAAGCCTCCGGCGGGAGGGCAGGTTCCCGCAGTCTATTGGAGATCGAAGAAAGGCACCGCGCAGATGGTGGGTGTAAGCGATGCCGCGCGCCCTGGAAGTGTTCACAGCGGGATCGATGTCATTGCTGGCGTTCACTCCGGCGCCTGCGGCACGAAGTGGCAGAAGGTGCACTATACTCTGCCGAAAATGGAGAACGGCCAGATTCAATTCAACCCGCAGGCGTTGACCGGTGCGAACGAGCCGGACGATTTGCCGCATCCGGCGGGCGTGAAACGCGTGTTCCGGCTGCCGGGCCCGTCCGGCGGGCTGGTGAGCGGGTATACGAGCGACGAAGACGCGCCGCAGATCGTGGCGTGGTACCGAAATGAGATGAAACCACCATGGAAACTGATGGAATACGAGGGAGTTCCCAACATGCCGCGTCCGCCCGACAACTTCATGTATTTCACGAACGCGGACCGATATTGTCTAGTGGTGGTAGGGCGGAAAGACAAGAAGGGCAAAACGGCCCTTGTATTGAGCACAGGAACCCTGTAGAGCAGGAGAACAACGGTGCGGCTGAAACCGCAAACAGATCTCAGATTAAGCTCGGGACGGCGAGAACCTCCAGCAAGGGATTGTGGATCGCCATCGGGCTCGGGGCGTTAGCGGGGCTCGCCAACATGGCGTATGTGAAACTGGCCGACGGTAAACCTCAGTCACTGCGCGATTCAGAAGCTTGTGGATTGCTCCGGGGCGCTCATCTTGGTCGGCGAAATACAGGGCTGGTGGTGGCGCGAGCTGCGACCAGCTTAATGCTGCCTGGGTGGCGCCATCCCAAGCCAACGGAAAGACCACGGTGGTAATCAGCACAGGGAAAACGTAAGCCAAGGAGGAAACACACGTGTCGGAAACGTCAGCACCCAAATCGCAGATCAAGCTGGGCAGCGTCCGCACTTCGAACAAAGGGCTGTGGATCGCCATAGCGCTGGGCGTGGTCGCCGGCCTCGCCAACATGATCTATGTCCACGCCGTGCAGGGCACCCGGCTGACGGTCTTGAAAGCCAAAGCCCGCTTGAGCGCCGGCACCAAGGTGACGGCTGCCAATTTTACCCAAATCGATATCTTCGGCGACAACCTGAAGGAGATGAAGGCCTTGCTGGTGGAAGCTGGCGACCTCCCGGCTTTTTCCCGTATCCCGCTCGCCGAAAGCATCGAGTCCGGCCAGGTTCTGTTGCACAGCTCTTTCACCTTCTCCGGGAACCGCGGCATTCGCGACACCATCGGTCCGGATGAGCGCGCGATTGCCGTTCAGGTGAAGGACGAAACCAGCGCGGTCGCCTACTTCGTCCGGCCGGGCGATGTGGTCGATGTGTGGGCCTTTAGCGGGGGCGGTGTGCAGAATATCATCCCCAGTGCCGTGGTGCGCGCCGTGGGCGATGCCACCATCGTGGCCAGTGACAGCGCCGGAAAGGATGCCCGTTACAGGACCATCACGGTGGTGGTGAAGAACGCCGATCTCAAGGACATTCTCCAGCGGCTGAATATGGCCAAGAACGAGGTGACCCTGGCATTGGCCGGATCGGCCAGCCGTTAGGGCCGGAGGCCGCAGTTGCTAAGGGAGGCGATGAGATCGTGTTCCTGATTCTGAATCGCGGAACAATTATCCGGGTGCGAGAGCAGAGCATCACCCTCGGAAGCTCTGCGAATGCCGGCGTACTACTGGCAGGCGCATCGGTGCAGTCGCTCCACTGCGAAGTCGCAACCGACGACCGCGGAGCCTGGTGGATCAAGAATCTGTCCTCCCGCCAGATCCACGTCAATGGATCGGCGCTCGGGCCGGGAGCTTCCATCCGCTTCGTGCAACCCTGCGAAGTGCGGATTCCTCCGCACGTGATCCAACTGCGCGAAACTGCGGGGAGCGGCGCCATTTCACAGCGCCTCCGAAAGAAGTTTTTCGACCTCGAGTCCCAGTTGCATAGCGCGGTTCTTGACCGCCTGAAACTGGGCGGCCATCCGGATGCCGCGCAGCAGGAACAGAAGAAGATCGAAATTGAGTTGGAACGCCAGTTCAACCTGCTAAACCTGGAACCGGAGCTCGAAACCTACCTTGCCGCGCAGGCATTGATCAGCCTGCTCAACGATCAGATCCACAGCTACGGGAACCCGGGCGCCATGGCACCTTCCCAACGGCGGGCAAAGGAAATCGCCCGGCGGGCAAAACTCGTGAACCGCGTTGCGGAGCTGATCCAGGTGGATTCCGACAAGACTGCCGCGGAACAGGTAGAACGCGTCGAAGTGCTGGTTCCGTGGGTGCTGCAAGCGCACCCGGATCTGCTGCCGCCGGAGGACCGCCGGGAACTGGCAATAGCCCTCTTGCGCGAAAATCTAATCGATTCGATCTTCGGACTGGGCCCGATGCAGGACCTGATGAACGCCAAAGAGATCAACGACATCATGGTCCTTCCGTCAGGTCACATCTACATCGAGCGGAACGGCCAGATGCAAGACTCGGGCCGGAAAATGCTGTCTCCGGAGGTGGCGCGCCGGATCATCGAAAAGATCATCACTAAGGAAGGACGGCGAATCGATCAGACGTCGCCCATGGTGGACGCGCGCGTCATGGACGGCTCCCGCTTGAATGCCGTGATCGAGCCGGTTGCCGTCAACGGCCCGACCCTGACCATCCGCCGTTTCCCTCAGAAGACTATGGGCATGGTTGACCTCGTGGAGAATGGGACCCTCACCGAGTCGGTTGCCGGGTTTCTCACCGCCTGCGTCGTGGCGCGCAAGAGCCTGATCATCTCGGGTGGAACCGGGTCCGGGAAAACCACATTGCTGAATGCGCTAGCCGCCAAGATCCCGGAAAATGAGCGCATTATTACCGTGGAGGATACCGCCGAGATACGGCTGCCCCAGGTGCATGTCGTCACCCTCCAGGCGAAGACCGCCAACCTGGAGGGAGAGAACGCGGTCTCGATCCGCCAATTGGTGCGCAACACGCTACGCATGCGGCCCGACCGTATCATCGTGGGAGAGTGCCGCGGTGGCGAGACGCTGGATATGCTCCAGGCCATGAACACCGGCCACGATGGTTCCATGACCACCATCCACGCCAACACTCCCTGGGATGCCCGGCACCGCCTGGAAACCCTGGCCATGGAAGCGGAGGGGATCAACCTGCCCAGCCGGGCGCTGCGCGAACAGATTGTCTCGGCGGTGGATCTGGTGATTCAGATTTCAAGGGTGGCACACCGCATACGCCGCGTCACCTCGATCTGCGAAGTGGTCGGGATCGACGAGGAGAACGGCGCCATCATTCTCGAAGAAGTTTTTGCCTACCGCCGGCGCAAGGGAAAGGGCCTGTTCACGCGTTCGGCACTGGTATTCACCGGGTACGTTCCCACGTTCTTCGATCAGTTGATCGAGGCGGGTGCGGATTTGAACTGTCTCCAGTAGGGAGCGCTTATGAATCCACTAACGACGGTCCTCGCTATGCTCGCGGTTGCCTGCTCCGGGGGAGCGGTGTATCTCTTTGCCCGTTCCGGTTACGTCCCGATCTGGCGAATGCTGGTTTCCGGCGCTGACGATCAAACCGAGAGGTATCAATCCTGGGTGGACGAGTTGTTCATCGGGTGGACCCCTGAGCAGGCCCGGCGGGCGGCGCTGGCGGCGCGAATTGCCGTGGTAGTGGCGGTTGCAGCCGGGTTGCTACTGGCGGGCAGCATCGTGTTTGCCGCCGCGGCCGGGGTGGCCATGTATTGGATCCCCATGGCCCTCTACCGCCACGCCAAGCAACAGCGGCTCAAACATCTGGATGAGCAGGTTCCCGAGGCGGTCGCCGTAATGGTAGCCAGCGTGCGCGCCGGTCACGCTCTCCCCTACGCCATCGCGGAGGTGGCGAAGAAGATGGCAGGCACACCCGTGGCCCAGGAGTTCGGCGTCATCACCAAGGAACATGACTCGGGCGGCATGAGCATCGAAGATGCCCTCGCACGCGCCAGCCGGCGCGTCCCCGTGGAGAGCTTTACGATGATCACCAATGCTCTCATCATCAATTCGAGACAAGGCGGCGATCTTCTCCACATCCTGGAGAGAATGGCCGACGCCACCCGCGAGCTGCTCCGGCTCCAGAAGAAGATCGAAACCGAGACCTCCGAGGTCCGCGCACAGGAAAAGCTGATCCTGGCCATGACCCCGCTCTTCGGGATCATGGGCTGCCTATTCGACCCCGGCATTCCCGATATCCTGTTTCATTCCTTTCTGGGCAATGTTCTGTTGGCGGTCGTGTTCGGTATTCAGATAATCTGCGTAGCGTGGATTCGCAAAATTGTCAACACCACCATCTGAGGAGGCGTCATGCTGATTCTCAACATTGTTTCGACCATTTGTTCCTCCGTTGCCCTAGTGCTGTTTTTGCAGTGGCTGATGGAACGGATTTCGTACTCCTACGGCGAAGGCTTAGCTTCGCACGGCCGCCTCGACGTCTCCATCGATCCCATTCTGGGCAATGTCCCGGCAGCCGAACGCATCAATGGGCTGGCTATCGCCCTGCTTCCCACCATTGAAGAGTGGCGCAAGAAAGACCGGTTCGGTTTGGCCTCCATTTTGACCGGCTGGGACCAAAAGTTGATTCAGGCGGGTTTGCGGGGGCGGTTGTCGTCCGAGCATTTCCTGGCCCTCTCCTTCCTTTCGTCGCTTTTCATCGGCGGCGGCATGGCCGTCGCTTTCTTCTTGTTTGGGATGAGTCTGGCTGGGGCAGTCTTCACCTTCTGCCTGGTGGCGGGTGGCGCCTTCTTTATCCCCACCATGGTACTGTCCAACATCATCGCCAACCGCATCTCTCTGATTGGAAAGCGCTTGCCGTTCGCCATCGAGTTCATGCTCTTATCCATGGAAGCGCGTGCCGCCTTCCCTTCCGCGATCGAAATCTACTGCGGGCAGATCCCCGGTGATCCGTTCGGGCAGGAATTGCGGAAAGCGCTCGGCGACATGGAATACGGCATACCGGCGCAGGATGCGTTAACTAGCATGGCAGCCCGCATTCGGTCCGACGACGTGTCGGCCTTTGTCTTGGCCGTCAATACAGGCCTGGATACCGGCCAGCCGATCAAAGATATCCTAAGGACCCAGTCCGATGCCACCAGGCAACGGCGCTTCGAGTCCGCCGAACGGATCGCGAAAACCGCCAGTACTCGGGCGATTTTCCCTCTCTTTCTAGTCGCGCTGGCGGTCCTGTTACTGCTGGTCGGACCGATGGCAATTAAGCTGGCGCACGAGGCTCTGTTCTGATCTGTGAGGACCCCCAGGCTAGAGTGGAGGGGCGGCATGAGTTGGCGGAAGTTGGCGAAGTTGGCGGACCTCCGTTGACATGGCTGACGACTGTGATAATATAGGTTTACTTTTTTTGAATTGCAGGCCCTTTTCAACCGGAAAAGTCAGCCTGGGCAAGTGGCCTTGATACCATCGGTGAGATTTGGATTGGCTTGGCTGGATGAAACCATGGCCAAGCTGTGGAGAGGTTCGTGGGAAGAGCGCCAGAAGAAGAGTCCAGTTCCACCCTGCCCCGGTGGGTCGCCCCGCTGTTGGTAAGCGCCGTCTTGCTTGCCGGCGCCGTGTTTTGGCGTTCGCGTCCCGCCCCCAAGCCGCTGCCTAAGGCAGTTGTTGCTAATAGAGTTCCCACACCAACTCCCGGTCCGGGCCCAAGTTCCATACCCACGCCCGCACCCGCACCCAATCCGAACCCAATTGCCGATTCGAAGCCCAAACCGTTTCCGGATGCCAAACTGCTTCCGGATACCAAGAAAGTCGATCCCCAATTGTCTCTCTGCAAGCCTCATTACCAACTGAGGGTTCAGTTGCTGGAGAAGGTTGGCGGCGACGAGCGTTGGGCCGACATCACCACCATCCCCGGCCGCTCCTTCAGCAGGACGGACCCTCGATATGGATATCTCGGCGCCGGGGAACTACGCGCGCTGGTGGCCCCTTCCGGGTGTCCGGCCGGGACAGTTCGGGATAACTTGACCGTGACCTGGAAAGTGGGCGATGTCGGCGTGCCGGTACCCGCTGTCGCCGACGCGTTGGGAGAGATCGTGGTCCCTTTCAAGGACATGGTGACAACGGGCGACTATGGGGCCGAATTATTCGTCAATAAAGCTCGGGCCGGCGCAGTGAGTTTTACCGTTACTAAATAGGTCGATTATGAAATGCATTGCCATAGCAGCTTTAGGGTTGACACTCGGGTGGGCGCAAGGGGGCAATACATCCGCAAGCCCGGCAACGCAGCAGGAGACTGCTGCAAGTGACGTCGAACGGTTCCCGCAGTTGCGGCAGGCGATGGAAGCCGCCGAGGCGGAGTTTCTCAAGCTCAATCACGAGGTGATTGAGGTCGAGATTCCTACGCTGTTGAAACGGGACCGCTGTCATCCCCGCATCAAGCCCGAGGTCGACCGGGTGGTAGCTGCCATGACGAGTTTTCACAAACTGGAGACAGCCTACTGGACGAAGGTCGCCGAAGCCAATATGGAACAGATCCAGAGTCTGGAGAGCATCGCGGCGGAGGAAGAGGCCGTCGCCGCCACGATCCAGGACAAGGTCAAAATCGAACAGGAGGAGCGCACGGATGCGGAGACCCGGCTGAAAGAGGTCAAGAAGGGTGGCGAGGAAACCGCGGCTGTTGCCGCGGAAGGCGAAGCGCTTCTGGCCAAAATCCAGGCAACCCAGGATCGTCTGAAAGGTACTCTGGACGAGGCGGCGAAAGCACAGCAAAGCCTGACCAATGACCAAAACACGATCTTCTTCCGCAAGAAGATGGTGGATGCCGGCTTAAGAAGCCTGGAAGCAAAACACGCGGAATTCAACCAACTGTTCGTGACGAAGAGGGCCACCTATGCGTCGCAGTGCAGGCCGATCCTCCCGCCTGATGAGGGGCCGCGCATTGTGCCATCGGTGAAGCAGCAACAATAGGTATTTGGGAGAAATGGTCATGATGGAAATGATTCAGCTCTCGCGTATCAGGGTTTTGTCCCTGGGAGTGTCGATGGGCGTTGTGCTTTTCGGGCAACAAGCCCCGACCACCCAGGTCGTCCCGGTGAAAAGTAATCAGGCGTCGGCGGTGGCCACCGCTCGGGCCAGAGAAGCCTACGGCGAGGCCCGCGACAACTGGAAGAAGACGTCTCCCAACCTGGAATCCAACCTCACTACGTACCAGAATTTGGAAGACCTGAAGAAGCAGATCCGCGATGTCCGGGCTGCGCGTCAGAAGACGGATGGGGCCAAGGTCGCCTATTATCAGGCTTCGCAACGGCAGTTGCAGGAACTCAGCGGCAGCATGGCCGACATTCAGACCGTGGGCATGGATTCCGGCAAGACGCTGGAACTGTTGGAGACAGAGTACCAGTCGGTGCGGGCGCGTCGCGACCAGATCCCAGAGGAAATCGACGATGCCGCGAGGAAAAAAGACTCTCTTCTCGGCGCGGCGCTGAGGCAGGAACAAGCGGTCCTCGAAAAGATATCGGTGCGCCTCAGAGATGAGCAGGACCTGCTGAAGAAGCTCAAGGACTACTCGGGCAAGGAGCGGATCGACCACCAGGAATCCCGCAACTCCATGGATTCCCTGCTCAAGTTCTACAACGAGGCCGCAAGCGCTTCTTCCGAAATCGGCCTCGCATGGACGCGCTTCTACGATTCGATGGACCGGTACGTAGACGAAAGGCAGGCAAAGCTCCGAACGCCGGCCCAGCCTCCCGGATCTACCAGCCCCCCGGCGCCAACACAGACAAATGCCGATGCGGGTGTCGGGCCGCGAGGAACGACTCTGGATCAATACGGCGTTCCAGTTTCGCAGCCGTCCGTTCAGGTTCAACGAACCTCTCCGGCTGTCGCGCAGCAGCCGCCTGCCACGCAGCAACCGCCTGTTACGCAGCAACCGCCTGTCGCGCCGCAGCCGCCGGTCGCGCAACAGCCGCCGGTCGCGCAACAGCCACCGTCACAATCACAGCGGCGGGCAGTGGATCAACCGCCCGTCGCGCAGCCGGCCGTCGAACCGCGGGCCGCCCGGCCAAACGAGACCCAGAACCAGACCCAACCGGCAGGGAGGGCGCCGGCCGCCGCTGCCCAGCAAGCCCAGCCCGCCATTCCTAAAATCGCCCAACTGGCCACGAAGTCGTTCCGGTTCGACCCGAATCCGGTCACTCTGAAGGCGGACCTTAGCATAATCAGCCGCGGCCCGGACAAAGGCGATGGAACTTTGATGGCGACGTTCCGCAACGACAGGACCAGCTTCTCGACGGTGCTGGACCTCAAGATTACCTCGGGTCCCGACGGTC
>Ga0182027_10003969_pt1 | contig 23165 bp, 22 predicted proteins | sample 712E1DmetaG_FD_121300 | JGI IMG/M metagenome (GOLD analysis project Ga0182027, IMG submission 121300) | Permafrost microbial communities from Stordalen Mire, Sweden - 712E1D metaG (Illumina Assembly) | ecosystem: Environmental > Terrestrial > Soil > Wetlands > Permafrost | place: Sweden... | reverse complement strand
CATTCATGATTACATTGATGTGGATATTGATATTGTTTGGAAAACTGCTTCTGAGAGCATTATTAAACTTAAGAGTCTGCTGCAGAATCTGACTTGGTAAAATCGAAACCCAATAGCCACAATATCTCAGACTTCGGAGGCTTAATATAGATGTAATCATCAATATCTTAATGTTTGAACAATCTGATTTTTGTAAGGGATAGAGGCTTTATTAATTGCAACCTCCAAACATTCGAATCGTCATGCACAGGATTTCTGGTCGGCAGGTTATTTTGTTATTTCTGTTTATCATTTTCATTGGGGCGTTGTTTTGAAATAAAAAAAGGGAACCATAAATTCCCTTTCCCCTTAAGCCGACTGCCTGATTTTATTATCCGAATTACCTGATTTAATATGAAAATACTTTCAACTGTTTTTTCAGGCTTTGAAGAATCTACTATCTAGAAATGAAAATATTTCATGTAAACACTTTCAGGTACAATGCCTAATCTTGTTGCCCACTCAATAGGCCTTTTCATAAATTTTACAAACGAATAATAAGATTTATAATCCAAAAATGATCTGGGTGGTTCGGCCATGATATGGTCAAATTCTTCTTTTGAAAAATCGAGTTTTTTGAGGCAATAATCCAGAAGTTCTTCACCTCCGAGATATGGATCTTTCTGAACTTTAATTAATGCTTGTTCTCTTGTAAGCTGACCTGATCTTATCAAGGCTGAGTAATGCAGTTTTCTTTTATCAATATTGAATTTTCTTGTCAGAATATATCCCTGAAAAAAGGCAGTATATTTAGATTCGTGATGTTTCCCGCCATAATCCTTCCAGTTCAGCTCTTTTGTAATCAAATCCATGATTTTCTTCTCATCGTATGGTATATAATACAAAATACGTTCCTGATGAATTCTTCTGATTAAAGTATAATATAAGTACCCTATCAAACCCATAACCGGAAAACTTTTAGTTTTTCCAGAACCAAATTTTTTATGAATGTACTTTACATACCTCCCGTCCATGTATGTCCATGTTAGCGGTGTTGTCCCTTCAGTCCGGAATGAATGACCGTGAATAACGTATCTTATATTTTCTTTAGCTGCGACTTTAAATAATACTGAAAAGATGACCCAATCTGTTGGAACTTCAGCATCAGAAACAGAAGCTTTTAAAAAAGATCTTTGGAGATCTTTAAATTCCTCCCAGTCAGCAACATGTGTATATAGATCAACTCCAAGTTGATTAGTGATATTTTTAATATTCTGAACAGCAATATCTGAATTCCACCCATTATCAAAATGAACTGCCAGTGGCCTTAAACCTAATTTTACTGTATTATAGAGAGTGAAAGTACTGTCACGCCCTCCGCTTACACCAACAATGCAGTCATATTTCTTTCCTTTCCCGACCTTGGCAATTTTATTAGCTAATTGTTTTAGTTTCACTTCCGAATTTTCATTCAGGGGATATTTTTTATTTAATTCATCATGAATTTTACAGAAAGGACATACTCCTTCATCATCAAATGAAATTCCTGGTATGGTATCATCCATTATGCAGCGGACACATAATTGTCCGACTTTATATTGAAAAGGCTTTATTGGCATCAATTTATAAAATGGGATAATTGACCAATTCGTTTATTATTCTGCCTGCCGTTTTACCATCCCACAATTCCGGTCTGAGCGGTTCTCTTTTTCTTGACAAAGCTTCTTTGTATTCTTTTCTGATAGAATCAATGTCATTCCCGACAAGAACATTAACACCACCATTTTGCCTTAGAGTTACAGGTCTTTCTGTATTAATGCGGAGTGTTAAACAAGGAGTGCCGAGAATTGTACATTCATCCTGCAACCCACCACTATCTGTCAGCATAATTTTAGCTCCCATATTTAATCTGAGCATTTCATGATAACCAAGGGGGTGAGTCAGAATAATATCATTATTACTTTCAAGTTGCTTTAATAAACCAAATTGATGAATGTTTTTGTATGTTCTTGGATGAATTGGCCATATAACTAATAAATCCTTTGTAACAGTATCTGAAATGAATTGAATTAATTGATATAAAATTTCTTTATTATCTACGTTTGATGGTCTGTGCAAAGTAATTAAAGCATATTTTTCATCTATTATATCAGGTAATTTCTGATTTCGTAATAAGTTATTCTTTAAAATTGAATCAGGTCCAAATGATTCTGCTTTTAACCTGTTCTGTTCAAGTGTGTCAATCATTATATTCCCGACTAAACAAATCTTATCTAACGAAATTCCTTCCTTAATTAAATTTTCATTTGCAATTGAATCCGGAGTAAAAAGAAGGTCACAAACGCGATCGGTTACTAATCGATTGATCTCTTCAGGCATTTTCATATCACCAGAGCGAAGTCCTGCTTCTATATGGCAGCATTTTATCCACTCTTTCTTTGCTGTTATTGAACACGCCAGTGTTGCATTAACATCACCGACAACGACAACCCAGTCGGGTTTGTGCTCTTTTATCACTTTTTCAAATGCAATCATTGTTAATCCAACTTGTTCTGCATTTGTGCCAGAGCCTATTTCCAGATTTATATCTGCCTCAGGAATATCAAGATCCCTGAAAAAATTCCGGGACATCCTATCGTCATAATGCTGGCCAGTATGAACGAGAATATGGTCTAAGCCCCCCTTAATCCCCTCCCGCTGAGGCGGGACAAGCTCTAAAGGGGGGAATTTATTTGCATTAAGTTGTTGATTATAAGAATTTATCGCTTTAATAAAGGGGGCGATTTTTATGAAATTTGGCCGGGCTCCGACGACTGAAATAATTTTCATTTATTCGGTTAAGATTTTTTTAGCTGACTTACAATCAGATCAGTATACCATTGTGCAACATCAACTTTTTCTTCAAATATTTTTTTCCGCTTAATATTCCAAGTATTTTTGATATTGGGATCGGAAAGTATTTCCCTGGTCTTTTTAATAACCATCTCCGGATTATTGGTTTTTATTCCAAATCCAAGTTGGTACTTATTCTCTATTTCATTGAGACAACTGATTTTTCCAACAAAGTCATTGAATCGTATAAATGGAGTTCCCAATAACCCGGCTTCGGCACACATTGTCTGACTATCTCCTATAAAAATTGAAGCAAAAGCCAACAAGTGATGCATTTTATTTGGCTGGATGTTCAATCTGAACTCTTCATATTTTTGATCAAGTTCTCCTTCACTACTAATATATAAATTACCAATGGGTTTTAGCTCCTCAATAAGAGAATCAACTATTTTGGCATTTAATCCTGTATGTTTCCCCTGAATATCATGTAAGGCTGTAAGACTCACAAGTCGTATCAGAAAATATTTTCCATTTGTTCCAATAAGATTTTCAATCTGAGTCCTATCCGGTTGAAAATATTCAGGGTCCAGATATGCCATTTTCTGGAAACCATTATAACTGATTTTTTTATTTTCATATTTGCCAACTGAACAGATATTTGGTGCAATTATTTTTGTTGCAAAAGGATAAGCTGAATTACAAAAGAGCTTATTTATTTCATAATCATCCTCATTAAATACAAAAGATGGAACTCCTAATAAGGATCCAATATGAGTTATTGCCATATCAGTACCTATCATCAGATTTGGTTTCCACTTTCTGACAAGTCTGAAAAGATTAATGTCCTGGTTTATCAAATCAATAATCCCATTTGAAATTATTGAGAAAGTATTTGCATTTCGTTTTCTTTTTGTATTGATCTTTACATACTCTACATTTTCACTAATAAGCAGTTTTTCAAGAATGTCTTTTTCTTTTATCACATATTTAACAGAGAACCCTAATGCTCTAAGCTTAATAACAGTATATTTAAAAACATAATAATGAGCAGGATGGTTAAGTACTACAAGGATTTTCATTCAAATAATAATTTAGAGATCTCATCTTTCTCCGGATAATTAATCAGGATACCTTTTCTTGCACCATGGAAAACAAAGATACTTCCTGCCGCAAGACCATTCGCATACCCCTCATTATAAGCTTGTTTAAGATGATCAATATTACCAGCACCACCTAAAGCAACTACAGGAATTCTGACAGCCTCTGATATTTTTCTGATAAGCGGGATATCATAACCATTCATTGTTCCATCACGATCAATAGACTGGATAATAATTTCGCCTGCGCCTTTTTCTTCCATAAGTTGAGCGAAATCAACAGGAGAACTTCCTGTCGGTTTACTCCCATTTAATATCCATGTTTGTTCTTTGCCATAAAATTTCTTCTTTACATCAATACAAACCACTATTGTTGATGAACCAAAAGTTTCTGCAGCTAAACAGATAAAATCAGGATCTTTCACAGCCTTTGCATTTATGACAACCTTCTCTGCTCCGGCGCTAATAATTCTTCTTATTTGTTCAATTGTGGAAATTCCACCACCAACAGCAAAAGGCATGTTGGCTTCTTCGCCGACATTTTTAACAAATTCTAATGAGATTATTCTGTTTTCTCTGCTTGCCAGGATATCCAGAAACACTAATTCATCAGCCTTCAGATCATTAAAGATTTTTACAGCGTTAATAGGATCACCTATGTATCTGTGATTCTTAAACTTAATTGATTTTACTAACCCTTTATTTCTAAGCAAAAGGACCGGGATAATTCGTGGTCTGAACATATCTACATATTAGCAAAATTTCTCATTAATTGCTCACCTGCGTCATGACTTTTTTCCGGATGGTACTGAACTCCCAATATATTTTCTTTTTGAATACCTGAAACAAAGGAGTTTTCATAAATGGTTTCATTAAGAACATCTTCTTGTTTATGGCATTTAATGTGATAAGAATGAACAAAATAAAAACCTGAAGTCAAATCAACATCATTAAATAGCGGGCTTGGTTTATTTATTACAACTTGATTCCATCCGATATGAGGTACTTTATATTTTAATGTGTCATTAACCTTGAATTTAACTACATCTGCATCAAACCACCCTAATCCATTGACATAACCTTCCTCACTAAATTTTGCCATTAGTTGCATTCCCAGGCATATCCCAAGAATTGGAATTTTCTTTTCTAAAACGGATATATTTAAACAATCCCAAAGCTTTAATTCTTTTAAATTCTCAACTGCTTTTTTAAAATGACCCACGCCGGGCAACACTAATTTTTCAGAATCTCTAACATCCATCCATTTTGATGTTATAATTGCTTCCACACCAATTCTTGCAAACATTCTTTTGACGGAGTGAAGATTTCCCATACCATAATCGACAATTGTAATTTTCTGATGCATAACAAGTATAAAAATTGAATTCTTTTTATCGATCAATCAGGAATTTAGCATATTAAAGTATTATGAATTTTTATTTGGATGTGAGTTTCAATTACTATTTGCATTTAAAATATTGTAATACAATCTTTCAAGTTTATTGTTTTCAGTCTGTAAATTTATTTTTTCAAAAACAATTTCATAAGCTGCATCAATATCAATATTTTTTAAATCACCGTTAAAATAATCTATTATTCTACAAGCTAATTTTTCACTGTCTCTTACCGGAACAGTTAATAAATGTTTCCCCGGTGTGAATTTTGAATAAAGCCAGGGTAAATCAGAAATAATAACCGGGGTTTTACATGCAATACTTTCGTATACAGAAAAAGGAGATGAATCACTTGATGGAACAGAAATAACAATATCCGCATCTGCGTAAAAATATTTTAAATCATTTATCCGGTCCTGAAAACCCGCAAAAACAATATTTGAAAATATATTATGCTTTTTAATTATTCTTTTATTTCTTAAACTAAGTTTCTCAAAAGAGGTGGTCAGGATTAATGTAATGTCCGGAATTTTTTTAATTACTCGGATTAGGGCTAATAATATTATATCCAAATTATATATCCGATCATTCCCCCTGGTATGCAATAATATTGGTCTGTCATGCAGATTATATCTAGACCGTATGATATTTTTTTCTGTTTCTGGATTAAAAATTGAAAAATCAATCCCGATTTCTATTACCTGGTTAAATCCATTTTTATCACCGGCTCCATATTCCAGGCTTTTTTCGTATAACAACTGAGAGTCTTGTATTACACCATCTGCCTGTTTAAAGTACTTTTTGTAAAGGGGAATAAGAAATTTGTTTTTCCTGGGAGTGAGAATCAAGTCTGACCCCTGATTTTCAATTATTTTTTTAAAAGGGAGGTCATAATTAAGATATAGCAGATTTAATGCAGATACCACATGGAAAATATCTGGTTTGACTGAGATAAGTATTTTCTTTAACTCAAAATAATGTGAAAACCTTTTTACTAAAGGAATCTTATCAGTAATTAACCTCCTGAATGTCAAATATCTGACTTCATCAATTCTCTTATTATCTTTTACCTGAAAGAACGAAATAGAGTAAACAGAATGGCCATTGGACCGAAAATATTTTATACGTTCATCTGTATATGGATCATTGCCTCGTTGAAGAAAAGCAATTTTCAGTTTATCTCGACTCATATAACTCTTTTATCACCTTTTCTGTAATTGCAGTCTCCTGTCCATACCAGATTGGAAGACAAACATGCCTTTTAATTATGTTGACAGAATTATTCAATGAATAATCATAGATGCCGGATGTTGTAGTTTTTAAATTTGGCAGGAATAATTTAATATCCTTATTTTCGGAGTAGATAATAAATTTATAATGGTTACCAATGGAATTATCATTATCCTGATTAATAAAGGTGATCTTCAATTCCCTGCAAACATTAATATAACGTTGTGCTATCTGCTTCTTATTTGCAATTATCTCACCTGCACATAATAAAACTGAATAAATAAATAAAGCCTGAACTTCGGAAGGGCGTATATTTACGCCAATGTTCATTTTCTGGTCAAACCGATCATACATTACATATCTACTCATATAAAATCCTATATCATCATGTTTTGAAATTACAACCCCTCCTTCTCCCGCGGGAATTGATTTCGTTGCATAAAATGAAAAAACACCTGCATCACCAAATATGCCGGAATGTTTTCCGTTTAATGTTGCTCCATAACTGTGTGCACAATCCTCAAGAAGAATAATATTATTCTGAAAACAGAAATCTGCTATCTTCTCAATATCAGGATTAATTATTCCTCCTAAATGACTTAAAAGAATAATTAATTCATCTTTCTTACCCGTATAATTCTTAACAGATTTTTTTACCTGATCTATTCCAGGCATTAATGTGTCCAGTTTACAGTCAATGTACCCTGAAACTTCACATGCGGCAGAATATACCATTGTCTTGACCGCATACATCGTATTGGATTGTATTAAAACTTTATCTCTCTTAAAATAAGTCCTGTAAATTGTCATCAAAGCTACTAATCCTGTTCCGTTTGAACTCGTTGGTGTGGCATTTTGAACCTGACAAAATGATTTGACATGATCCGAAATTTTAATATTCCATTTTCCTTCAGCAAGATTACCTGTAATGAATATTTCATCAATATTGTCCTTAAAGAACTTAATTGCTCTTTCAGGAAGTTTTATCATCCCCATGTTATAATAGAATTAATTTAACTGATTATCTGAAATAACAATCATTTTTTATTTGATTTTGACTTCGTCGAACTCCGCTTCGCTCCGGTTCTTCGTTTGCCCCGGTTCGCCAGCTGGCGAAAGCGAAGAAAATCAATCATTCTCTTTAGTAGTGGAGAAAATAACTGATTTTCAAATAACATATTATTCTTATTAAGTTAACAAATAGTGATTTAAATTTATTTTTGATTTTTGGATACATCAAACCAGACTGTATTGGAAACCAATTCATCATATTTTCCATCATTGGAGAATGTTTTAAAAGATTTCCTGGGATTCTTTTTATAGACTCGCCTGTAAAATTCAGGAGCGATACTAAACCCTAAAGTAAATTTTCCCGGAATAATTCCCCATACATTTGATTCTACTTCTAATATATGATACAAATAATTTCTTGGCTGATTTTTTACTGTTATTTCGCTTTTGATTCCAATATACCTGTTTAAAACCTGCATGTCAGGATTATATTTTTTGTGTTTCCTTATTACATCATCCATGTATGAATCACATTTCTCTTTATCTGAAAATGAGATCCCACCAATTAATCCAATGCTATTACCTTTGGTAATAATATTAATACAGTTTTTAGGATAATAATCAAGTTCAACAAATGAATTTGTTACATTTTTGATATTATTGACCACTGCTAACGGTGCATATGTTGTTTTTACTTCTGATTCGACAAAATCCGATAAATTTGCCCCAAGCGCCAAAACAATGTTCTTTGCTCTGAATGACTCTTTCTTGCAATGAACTAAGTAGCCTTGTTCACCTTTTTCATATTTAATAAATTGATTCGACAGGGAGACCTGTAATCCGTTTTCAATCGAAGTATTAATCAGGTCTCGTAGCAGGTTCCTGGAAATTGTAGTAAAATCAGGAGTTTCGAGATCGAAATAATCCTCCTTATGTTGAATTAAAGTTTTAGTCAATTTAAGGATTTCACGATAATTTATTTTGAATGGATCGAGTACTCCTGCTCTTCTTCTTAACCAATCGTGTTGTTTTACTTTCTCTATTAACCAGATTGAACGCGCCACACCAATTAACCAGGGAAATGTTATTTTCCTGTCTTTGATCCTATATTTAAAATGTATTCTATTGTCATCAAACCATCCATTTTTGTTATGATCTATTTTCAGGCCAGCTTCAGTAGGTATCAGATTCATACCTGTGTATGAATTATAATACTCGAGGATATCATCAACAGCTCCTAATATAAATTTTAAAGTTGTAAGGTTGTCTGGGATCAAAGTATAGAGAGAACCCGTGTGTATCCATTCATGAAAATCCCGTGTTGTTTCAGATGCGAGCTTTTCATTCCTCTCTATTAAAACAGTATTATGTCCCTCTCGTGTCAATATTTCTGCTGAAACTATACCGGCAACTCCACTACCAATCACAGCCCATTCAAATTCTCTCATATTTTGAACTATAAATTTTTAAAATAATTAACGGTTTCTCTTAGGCCTGAATCAAATTTCGTAAAATCACCTGGCTTTATTTTCAACTCCCTAAACAGCTTTTTATAAGTCCCGCTTGATCTTTCAGGATCTCCTGCCGGTAAAGGTTTTCTAACAATTTCAGGCCTATAATTGAAAATTTCTGCTAGTTTTTCAAAAAGAGCATCAATAGTTATTTCAACGCCTGTTCCTACATTAGAGAAATTAAATTGCCTTTTCTTCTCGATAGTTTTCATCGATTTAATGAGGACATTGACAATATCTCTTACAAAAATGAAATCACGAGTTTGAAAGCCACCATTGATATTAACCGGCTTTTTTTGCATAAATCTACCAATGAAAACAGAAATTACACCTGAATATGAGTTATTTGGATCCTGCTTGGGCCCGTAAACATTGAAAAATCTTAAACCGAAAGAACTTATATTGTAGAGCTGAAAGCAAAGTTTTGCATAGTTTTCAATTGTGAGTTTGTCAAGCGCATAAGGAGACAGTATATCAAATTCAATCTTTTCATCATCTCCTACTGGAAGATTCCCATATATAGCAGATGATGAGGCATAAACAACTGGGATTTTAAATGTTTTTGCTATTTCAAAAACATAAATTGAGCTGGCAAGATTATTAATACTGCTTGAATTAAAATTATCAATTGATACCGGGACAGATGCCTGGGCAGCAAGATGAAATATTCCTTCAATATTTTTAAATTGTTCAAAATTAGTATCCTGTATTTTTGCTTTAATAAATTTTAAATTCAAATCACCGGCTAAATTCTGAATAAACCCACTGGAAAGATCATCAACAACAATAATGTCATGACCTTCTTTTAATAATTGCTCAGTAAGATTAGAACCAATAAAACCGGCACCGCCTGTAACTAAATATTTCATAAATGAATTGGATTGATGCCTTTATAAATTTCCCGTCTCATTCAATTCAGTTTTTTAATAACTTTTGCGGGTACTCCAACTGCAACCGTATAAGCTGGAATATCTTTAGTGACAACCGCACCAGCGCCTATAATTGCACCTTCATTAATTGTAATACCAGATAAAATTATAGCTCCGCTTGAGATTACAACATTGTCATAGATTATTACATCATCAGGTTTGCAAAAATATGGTTTATATGTTTTATCATTAATCTTTTCAATGCCAAATGAATAGGAATATATCTGAACTTTTGATCCAATTTGTACATTGTCGCCTATAGTTATTTTTCCTCCTGATGCATTAATATATGTATCTACTCCAATATGGCCATCGTTCCCAATTGTAATAAAACCATCTCCAATACTAATAAAACACCTGTGCCAGATTTTAAAATTATTACCAATTTTAATCCTGTGAGCGTTTCCAATAATTTTCACACCTCTTTTTATCCTTGAATTTTTACCGATTCTACCTAGCCTGATCTTCCAATATGGCATAAACAGGTAATCAAGCAAGCGTTCTTTAATTTTAGGAAGTATATCTAAAAAGGTCAAACTGGTAAGCATCTCTTTAGTTTAATTTTTTACTAATTGTTTCAAAGTAGGTTAATTTGAAAAAGAATAATTGTTCATCATAATTCAATAATTTCATGATAGATTCTTGAAATATTATTGCTCCAGCTGAGTTTTTGCAAAGAAAAATCCGCACACCTGCATTTCAACTTAAGGTCTATGTTTTGAATAAAATCCTCCACTTTGGTTACTTCGCTCCTGAGCGGGTTGTTCAAGTCAATAATTACACCTAGGGCTTGGTCAAAAATTATTTTCCAAGTATCATAAACACCCTTTGTTAATATAATCGGTAGGCCTGACGCTAAATATTCAGCAAATTTTGTCGGGAAAGCATAGTAGTTTAACGGACTCTCTTCCCTCAGCATAATGGCGATATCGCAATTTAGCAACTGTTCGTTTAGTTCTTTCAGAGAGGGGGCAAAAGATAATATTACTGAATTGGGATCCAATTCAAGCTCTTTGATTCTCTTTTTAATAAGTTCAGTATTGTCTCTTATCAATAGCAGCAGTTCCGAATTATTTTGTTTTTCATGATAATATTTGAAAAAAAGCAATGTTTCATCAATCATTTGATATTTAATTGTACTTCCTGAATAAACAAATCTTGTTTTATCATTATTACTGGTCCGCTCTGAATATTTAATAAATTTGTCATCATAGTAATTGGTATTTATGACAAAGATTGTACTATTAGAATGTATTTTAAAAATTTCTTTAAGTTTTGATGATGAAATAAAGATTTTAGAGGTTCTCCTTACGAGAAAATTCATGTAAATGGCATTCAATTTTATGAATATATTGGATCGCCTGTTGTATTTCAATTCGGAAAGCCTGTCTCCCTTACAGTCAAAAATAAATTTAACCTTAAATGAAAAACAAAAAAGAATAAGGAAAAAAGCAGAATCACTATAACAAAAAACAGTTTGAATATTGTTCCTTTTAACATATTGTCTGAGTATCCACGCTGAACGGATAAACTCAAAAAAGGCAAAGACAATATTCAGTTTATTGTTCAAATATCGAAATTTTCTCTTAATTAGTGAATACTGTATTTTATCAGAATATGCCCTTTTGAAGTATTCAAAATTTGCATTTAATTCTTCCATTTCAGAAGGTTGAGTATTCAACCCCAACAAGTATATCCTAATATTCTTGTTATTGTCCTTGTCTTCTTCAAAATGATCCATGAATCTGTAAAACAAATTTGTAAAGCAGATCGAATGGGCAGTGTTGCTAAAGGGCATTTGGTAATTCAGAAAAAGGATATTCTTATTCACTTTTCCCTAAAAAATATTCAACAATTCGTTTTGAAGTCTGGCCATCTCCATAAGGATTGGATGATTTTGACATAGATAAATAAAGGCCGGCATCCCTGAGTAATTTGTTAGTTGAATCAACTATCTTTTTCTTCGATGTTCCGACAAGAATAGCTGTATTTGATTTTATCCCCTCCTTCCTTTCAGTTTTGTATCTCATGACCAGAACCGGTTTATTCAAACTTGGCGCTTCTTCCTGTATACCTCCGGAATCGGTTAATATTAAGTAAGACTTGTTCATCAACCAGATCAGATGAGGGTAATCCAATGGCTCCAACAAATGAACGTTCGCCAGCCCGGATAAAATTTCATGCACCGGTTTTCTTACATTAGGATTCAGATGGACAGGAAAAACAATATTCACTTCCGGATTTTTAACAGCAATCTCTTTTATTGCATTACAGATATTTTCAAATGGCTTTCCAAAGCTCTCCCGCCTATGGGCCGTAACCAGTATGATTTTACCTGTCAGGTCTATTGAAGAAAAATATTTTTCATAAATTTTCTGATCCCCTTTATTGATAATGGTTATCCCCTTCAATAAAGCATCAATAACTGTATTTCCGACCACAAAAATATTTTTCCTGATACCTTCTTTAAAAAGGTTTTTTCTTGCCTTTTCTGTTGGTGCAAAGTGGAAATCTGCAATATGGCTGGTGAGGATCCTGTTGATTTCTTCAGGAAATGGAGAATATTTATCTCCACTCCTCAAACCTGCTTCGATATGAGCTATTTTAATTTTCCTGAAATAGCCAACAAGCGCTCCTAAAAATGTAGAGAGAGTGTCTCCCTGAACAATAATCAGATCCGGAGTAAAATCAGCTACAACCTCATCAAGCTTTTTAAGGCATCTCCCGGTAACATCTGGCAGGGATTGATTTGTACGCATAAGGTTTAGATCATAATCAGCGTGAATCTGAAAAAATGTCAGTACCTGATCCAGCATTTCTCTATGTTGAGCAGTAACACATATCTTGATCTGGAATTTGTTTTTATATTTACTAAATTCTTCAATAAGCGGAGCAAGTTTTATCGCTTCAGGTCTTGTCCCAAATATGAATAATATTTTCATTTATCTTTTTAAATATTTTGTTTGATTTTATCATGTAAAGAAATGAATCTTATATGACCGCTTTTCAAATAATTTTCTAATAGTTCAAGAGTATGAAGATTCAGATATTTTGGATGAAGGATAATAACCGAACCGTCACAAGCTTGCTTAATCAGGTAATTTAACTTCTCCCTAAAAGAATTGTCAGTCGTCAGCATGATATAGTTCTCTTTCAGGATTATATTCAGGCCTCTTCCGACAGTTTTTGAAATGTCTGATTTTTTTGCATTTTCTTTTTGTTCATGACTTGAATCTGATTTGATCTCTACCAATGTTTTGAGATTTTTATATTTTAACCGACGAAGAAATGCCCACCATAAAACATGAAAAGAGGAGACTTTTATTGATCCGATGGGAAATTCAATGAATCTGCCTTCCGGATTTTCAACGTTTATGTCTCTATCGAATCTATAATAATTTTTCTGAGGGACTCTAGTGAAATCATATGAATGCGGACCTTTATCAAGTTTAAAACCATAACAGATACTGGAATCTATAACAATTCCGTTATTACAAAATACTTGCGACAATTTATCAAATGGCTGTATACAATATCCTCCGGCTCTGAATGTATTCACTTTATGATCAGGATTAATTTTATTAATGGTTTCTTCAATAAGGTTTTTTCCGATTTTTACACATCCTGAAATCGTACTAATATCTTCCGGAGTATTCTTTTGTGATAGGTTATGAAGTCTGTATCCGGCAAGGTTAAACTGCCATTCTTGCCCGTCAAATGAAGTATTAATCCAATGAGGATGAAGATGTAACTGAATATCGTGATTAGTTTCAGCTAATTTTTGAATTTGTACTTTAATTTTATTAGCTTCTAAAGATAAAATGGAATATACTCCACCAAGTTCCCTTAGTTTCCAATAATGAAGAATATCCCAGAAAACAGTCATCCTGGAATCATATTTTGCCAATAGATCAGCCAGTAATTCTGTGGGATATATCATACACGAATCTACAGAACCATCCTTTTCGCCAAAGAATAATTCATAATCTATTGTAAGAATTATTTCTTTCAAGAGTAGTTTTAAATATAATGAGTATCAGGAATCATACTTATACATTCATTAATTTTCTTCGTTTACCTCTTACCCTAAAGGGTGCGAAGAAAATCAATTTCCTCTTTTTTGGCTGCAACAAATAATTGGGTCTCAAGCATTAATTCGTTTTTATTTAAGATTCTCGATACTCGTATTAAATATTAAAGGACTTTTTGAAAACAACTAAATTAAATGAATAACTTTTTCTAGCAGAAAAGAAGAATTCACATAAATTAAAAATCCTGAGATAGAGTGGATAGAATAAACTCAGCCTTTTTGAATAATGAGAAATTTTGATTGTTTTTTTTTGATAATAAAGTTGATATCCCTGATTAGCGAAAAATAAAACAGTGTCATCAAAATTCATTTCATTCGGATGAAAATAATCGGGGTTTTCTTTTTTCCAAAGCAAAAAATCTTTGCTTGTCAATTCGGGGAAGATGCAGATTATATAATCTACCCTGTTTCTCAACTTTTGTATTGAATCCTCAATATCAGATAACAGGAAAAAAGAATTTATCAATAACCAGATTGCTTTTTTATTGTTTGCCGGAATGTTAGCAACATCATTACAAAATATTTTTACTCCTTTAATGTTTTCTTTTGCTTTTTCAATTGCTTTCAGTGAAATATCATATAATTCAAAATCATTCTTGAAAGATTTTTCTAACCAATAGGAAATTATTCCATCTCCACATGGTGCATCAATAATTGTAAAGTCAGGATTGTTTATTCTATTTAGAATCTTCTTTATTTCTTTTGCCCAGATATATTGGGGGTATGAATAATATAGAACTCTTGTGTAATATGATGGGAAAATGTTCCTTAATAAATTCTTTAAATATGATAAAAAACCGAAACTCTTTTTATTAATTTTATCCATCAAAACTTAACTATAACATTATCTCTTGCCTTTGAAATTCTATATGAATTCAATACTTGCTTTTCCTTGCCTATTCAGAACACCATGTAAAATTCCCAGATAATAAAAATAAATTAATTTACATCCTGCTTTTCTAATTGACCAGATAGTTACACCAGGGAATATTAATATTTGTTTAATAATTTCCACTATCAATTGTAGGAAATATTTATGCTTCCTTAAATATAAAAATCTGTTTCTATTAATATAAAAGTATTCCCTGTAATAACCGGTTTTATTCTTTTTACTCCAATCGTGGAAATGCCATACAATAGCTTTCCGGGTTACAAATTGTTTCATATTCGTTCGATTTACACGGTATGCAAAATCGATTTCATCCTGATACATAAAATATTGTTCATGAAATAAACCAATTTTATCATAGAGCTCTTTTTTAATAATTAAGGCTCCTCCAAATAAAACGGTTACCTGAGCTTTTTCAGGTACATCATTTTCATCAAGTTGTGTACCATTATATGGGGAATGTGTTTTACCTTTTTTAAATTCAGCCTGCTCAAGGTAGGATTGAATAATATTTGTTTTCTCTGCATTCCTGCCAAATAATACTATTGGTGAAACAGCCCCGATAGTATCATCACTTTCAAGCAAAGTTACCAGCTCGTAAATGCAATTTTCGTGGAGGATCATATCAGTATTCAGAATAAAGAGATGCTCAGCCCCCCTTGCTATTGCTTTTTTTGCAAGTCTGTTATTCCCGGCTGCAAACCCATAATTGAAATCTGATTTTTCAATCGCTAAATCCGGTATAACAGACGTTGCAAGCGTGTAAGAATTATCCTTTGAACAATTATCTATAGCATATATTACAATATTCTTATAAGATTGGTTAATAATTGAAACCAAAAGATCTCTGATAAACCGCTCCTCGTTATAGAAGACTAATAATACCGCAACTTGTTTTTCGATATGCTCTTTGATTAACGGTTTAACAGATAAATCAAAAACACCAAATTACTATTCAGTAATAGAAAAGAAGTAATCGGCAAATTTTTCAATAGTATGTTCTTTCAAGACTTTTTGACGAGCATTTTTCCCCATCCGCTCACGTTCTTTCGGGTGTTCAAGAAGGAATTGAATAGCGTCAGCAATTTTTTCTGCAGTTAAGGGAACTAATATGCCTTCATTTTCTGTCACCAGCCTTCTTGTTTCTCCAACGTCTGATGCTATTATTGCATTACAACAGGCCATTGCTTCCAACAAAGATTGGCTTGGATAATTATTTAAAGGTTGTATAGAAATAAAAATTTTGCTTTTATCGAGAACATTTTGAGGTTTATTTGTTCCTCCATAAAAATTTACATTACTCATTTTTCTTTCCGCTGCAAATAGCTTTAAATCTTCTACCAGATCACCATCTCCAACAATTGACAATTCAAAATTTTCAATTCCTTTAAGTTTCAAATTATAGCATGCTTCAAGCAAAAGATCAGGATTCTTTATTTTGGTGATACGGGAACAAAATGTTAAAAGCTCATTCTTAGGATATATTGGAAAAAATTCAGAATAGTTGACAAAACTATTGGGAGTAAATAATTTACGCACATTATTTATATCTCCAATTTTTGTTTCAAGATTTGCAGCTACCTGGGGGGAAAGAAAATCAATTTTTGTCGCATTCTTAATCACCCAATATTCTGAAGAAAAAAAGTCAAGCAGACTTTTACTCAGGAAAGACGCTGAAGAATCATTATAACTATAAATATGATTTATACCTTTTATTTTTAGCAAAGGCCATGACCAAATTCCACCTATAAAAATTGTATAACAAGTTTTAATTTTGAATCGCCTTATTATTATTAATAAATTAATAGTAAAGCCAATCCAGGAAATTATCAATTTTAAAAAGTATTTCCTGCGTCCCAGAAATTTAAATATTTTAGATAATTTATGGATTTTATCAGGGATAATCCAGGAGCGCGTTTTATTCATATTAAATTGTTCGTATCTGACAGGAATATAAATTATGTTTTTAGCTGATTGAAAGACAAAATTTTTTTTGCACTCTTCATATAAACTTTTATTCATCAATAAATAATATTCTTCAGCATTAATTGTTTGAAGATATTTGAACAGATTAATATACCTTCTTTCAGCACCACCCTGATAAGATCCGTTTAAGCTTAGCAAAATAATTAATTTATTGTGCCTCTCAATTATATAATCTGGCATGATTCTTTCCCCATATTAAAAAGTAAATCAATAATTGACAGGTTGCTAATAAAAACATTTGTGCCATATTGTTTATATGGTTTCTGAACGAAATTTTGCCAATTTAAAATTATTCCTGATAATTCAAATTCTCTATCATTTATGTAACGTTGCGAACCCGATCCATTGCCTGAAAGATATTCATTTGCCTTAACAGACATAAGCAAGTTTAATATCTTATCACCTCCCTTAACATCAGCTCCGCTTAACTCAGATGATAATTTAAATTCCGTACCGACCTTCAGGTATTCACAAATGTTTTTTATTAACGGAATATTGTAATCGATGAGATACCTGCTATTTACTCTATATATTCTATCAATTATTTGGAACACTTCATCAAAATAGGGCGTTTTTTTATAAATTAATGCTAACGTTTTCAAATGTTTCGATTTCCAATTTGTATCCTGCACAACCTCAATATCTTTTATTTGAATTAAGGCTGACTTGTTGATTACCGGAATGGTCAACCATGTTTCATTGCCCTGGGTCAGGATTTTTGTTCTTGAAGTATAGGTTTTACCTCTTTCAAACTGAACATCATCGAAAAAGATAAACAAATCAACAGATTTGATTTTATTGAAAAATCCAACCCAGGGTAAAAAATTGGGTTGATGAATGGCAGCTTTCATTGTACAACTTTTTCCATTATAATTAAAGTTCTGTGATTTATGGAATCTAAACGCTCACCTATTTTATTATACCCGTTTTTTTCATAAAATTCAGATGCATTTTTATTTTCAGCCAATATTGTTAATAAGATTTTTTGAAGCTTCAGCTTCTTAACTTTTATCTCAAATGCATGTTGAAGACGCGAACCAATTCCTCGGCTTCTATATTGACTTGACGTCATAAATTTATGTATATATGCTCCTTCTTGTTTAATTGATGCAATAATGTATCCAACAAGAGCATTATTGCAAAGTGCTATCATACTTATATCAAATTTCCCAAACAGTTCTTTGCTGAAATGCTCCTCATGCCAATATTCAGCCGGTTCATCTTTTAAAATGGCGATAAACTCCTGAAGATTTTTTCTTAAAAATTCTTTAGATAATGTCTTAATTATAATATCCACCTGACTGTTTCAAAAGCTTCTGCATAAGGTTTTCCAATCTGAATTCCCCTTGTCACAGCTAAACTCCTTATAAAATTTTCAGAAGCATACTCCTTGTGTTTCTGGGAATTATAACAATTAAGCGCATTTATTTTACAAAGAAGATGCTTATCATCGAGAGTAATAAAACACTGAGTTGCAAAATTCATATTGTTCCAGGGAATCTCATAACCCAGTATGGAAGTTTTTTTGAATGCCCGCAATCCCTCAATTGCAATAGTGCTATGATCCTGGTGCAAATCATGCAAACATGGCATAAAAACAAGATCGGGAAGAATATCCCTGTTTAGTTTCACCAGATCTTCAAGAATTTCCTGCCGGTGATATGCAAAGTGTCTGACCTGGTATTTAAAAAGCAACAGGTTTTCATTTCTTATACCCAGCGTTTTTGTAGCGGCTTTGACTTCAGATTCGAGAATGTTTTTAGGAAAACCTGCGGGAACAGATTCTTCCGCTACAGAAAATGCAGCATAAAAAACATCTGCCCCTTCCTGAATTAACTTTGCTATAGTACCACCACATCCGAATTCACCATCATCGGTATGTGGCGCCAGTATCAGGATTTTTTTCTTCTTCATAGCTGAATTTTTTAAATGAAAAACAAATTGAAAAGAGCAGTCCGCAATATACCATATCTCCGGGGACTGAAAAGTTACCGAAAAGATCATAAGCTCGTAATGTGAAAGACAATATGAACTCAATGATTACTACAAGACCCATTATATAAAAAACGGGAAACCGGACAATGAATTCATTGGACCTCTTTTTTAATAATTTGAACAGTACAATTAAAGTCCTTAAAATGAAAATATAAACAGGAATATAGAGTACTAAACCAAAAATCCCACGACTAAACAATTCATTATAAACCGGAACCTCTCTTGCTGCCCACCAGGCAGCCGCATATGTGTCTCCGGCAAGTATTCTCTCATTAGTATCTGAATATAGCATCCAGAGAAACCCTGTTCCAAGAAAAGGTCTTTTTTTAATATTCTCTGTAACGTATAACATATTCCCGGTTCTTGAAAGCCTGTATTCTGTCTCTCCCCGTGTGTCTTTCCCTGTTGTTGCAAGAGAACCGATATCTTTGTACATTCTGCCAACCCAGTTAATGTATCGTGGGGCCACTATCCCTAATAGAATAATACCAAGAATAAAAACTGCAATTATTTTACCATATTTTATTGCTGTATTTGTAATACGCGCTCTTACCAATAATATTATGAAAGGTAATGCAGCAGTTTCGATAAGCGTTCTTCTTGTAAGTGTTAACATGTATGTAATAAACATTAGAGCTCCGCCTATGAAAATCGATTTCTTCAATGGAATAGAAATTTTGTATTTACTGCTGAAAAAATAAATAATTAAAGCCATGCTCAACAAAACCTGGAACAATCCATAGCTAAACATCCCAACCCGTTGGAGCTCCTCTCCGGAATAACGGTCATCAAAAGTGGTTGGGACAAATGATCTGCCGGATAAATATCCAACTATGAATAACCCTAAGCAAAGAATACCTGTAAATACAATTATTTTATAATGATATAAAAGTCCCCGTTTAGCAAAGAGGTAAACATAAATGACAATAAAAAAGCCGTAAACTGTTGTACGTTCCTTCAGAATAAATAATGAAAAATTGTTGTCAGAATTTATACCATTCAGGTATGGTGTTAGCCATCCATATATTGCCACATAATAAATCTCCAGAAAAATAAAATATTTGACAAATTTAAAAAAATATTTGTCAGAATTGAGCTCTTCCAAATGAATATCCGTTGCCAATAAAAAGCAAATCGTCATGAGCAGAAAAAAGGCATCCTTATATTTTAAATGACCAAAGAAAACACCGCCAAGAGTGTAATTCAAAAAACCACCCGGGTCAAACATTAAAGTTAATGCAATCCAAAAAACAATATGAACATTTCTGTTACCGGATAAAGAGTATAATAACAGGCCAAAAAAGATTATTAAAATGATCATTTTAAAAAATAGTTCTTTGTTTTAACCAATTTCATTTTCTAAGGCATCGTCAAGGTATAGGACTAATTTTCCAAGAAAAGTAATTTACACAAAATTTTTATCTATTTTTTCGAAGAGAACTGTCTGAAGTAATTCGTCACCTCAATGAATCCATATTTGATATCGGAAAATCTTATTATTTTTAATGATAATGGCAAAAATGGTATTATTAATATAGTACATAATATCTTAAGTGTTATATGGAAACTGAGGCCTTTGTATATAAATAGAAACGGAAATATAATGGATATCAGAAGAGAAATCGTTATATATAATGAATTCTTTTTAAAGTCATAATGAACACGAAATGCTTTTTGCGAAAAATAAGTTAAAACAATCAGATATATGAGTTGTGTTATCAAGGTTGCCAGAACAGCGCCCATGACGCCTATTTTAGGAATAAACAAAAAATTCAATACTGTATTAATCCCAGCTGTGATTACCATAATCCACATATATGGCAAGGATTTTTCTTTATAGGCCATGCCTCCTCCCAACATTTGAGAACTTTGGCTAAATATTGATATAAAACAAATAATGGGAATAAGAGCCACAGCAGGTAAATAGGCTTTTGTAGTAGCAATTTTTAAAAGTTCTTCGCTAAAAAAAGATAAACAAATAGTAACGGATAAAGCAATGAGAAGATAAGTTTTCCAGGCACTTATTAAAAACAGTTTAGTTTCAGGTTTGTCGGGATTTTTTTCGGATTCGTAGGATGATAATATCATCGGGCTCAATGCCATTATTAATGCCTGATTTAAAAACGCAATTGGCAGGGCAAATGAATTCCCTATCGAATAATATCCTATTTCTGATAGATTTTTATAATGCAAAATAAAAAAACGATCGGAAACATCATATATCCAATATGCAAGCCCGCCACCGATCATGGGCATCCCATAAATAAACATTTTTTTTGCCCATTGCCAGCTGAATGAAAAAGTTAATTTGTCTCTTGTGAAATAGAAGTATGCAAAACAAAGTAATATTACCATACCAAGTGTATTCGATATCTGAACTCCTAAAACACCCTTTTCAATAATTACCACAAACAAAATAGTTAATAAAGGATTAATTATTGCTCTGAGAATCATTAATACCAGATATTTTTGTGGTTGATGATACATCTGATAAACCTGTTCGACTAAGTTCTGGATGGGATTTATCATAATTCCCAATAATGCTAACAGTAAGACGCAATGATACATGGTTGTCTTGAACAATATCTGGGAAATAAACCGACTTAAAAAAGCGGCCGGGATTAAAATAATACCAGTTGAAACAACAACTAAAGAAAGAGCCGTAAAAATAACTTTCCCCTTTTCTGGCTGGCTATCTGCTATATAAAAATATCTTAACATGCCACTTGGAATACCAAGCGTGAAAATCAGGATCAATAAACCTGAAAATACCCTTATACTTTCAAGAACACCATAATCAGCCGGGCTTAAATAATGAGTATATACAGGCAATAACAGGAAACTAATGATTTTGGTCAAAACACTACCGGTGCCATAGATGGAAGTGTCTTTTACTAATCTTATTAAGTTTTTATTCAATCTAGATATTAATATGATTCTTCACCCTGAACTTGATTAAGAACAAAAAATATTAAATTTTTTCTATTTCAATTGAAATATTAAATTTCTTGTTCGGAAATGCAGGAAAATCAACAAAATAAGATTTTAGGGTCATATCCTTAATATAAATGGCACATACGGTATTTGACACATGAAATAAATATTTATGCTCTGAAATCGGAATTCCATCGAGTATTGCTGCCAATACTTCATTATTCACTTTTTCGGGGGTTAATCCATAATCATGCCAAATTATAATTGATTTTTCATCGCGAAGTTTTTTTAAGGCATTTTTTGTATCGCTTAAAACAGCTTCATAGCTATGTTCTGCATCGATAAAAATAACATCAAATTTTTCTTCCAATTTACTAAAATCATATGTTAAAGAATTATGACCTATTATTGTTAAGTTCTCTAAATTTCGAGTGAAAAGGTGATTTTGAGAAATGATTTCTTTACTCCATCCAAAAATTTTCATTTCCTCTTCCGAAAATGATAACGAATAGCATTTTTTAGCTACTTTTGCAATATTGATAAGTGTTTCACCTCGCCAGCACCCGATCTCCAGATATACACATTTTGGAAACTTTTTAACAATGCTTTTAATCAGACCAATATCTGTCAGCATTGAATTTCCCTCCAAAAAAGTATAACTTTCAATTTTAATATTTGAATCTCCAACTATATCCATATACTCAATTGTTGGAAGCTTAATTTGCATGCGTTTTTTAATAAGGATTTCTTGAAATAAATAATTTCTATTAAAAATAGAATGTAAATATTTATTCTTTGATATTAAAGATTTTACTTTCCCGATAATAATTTTGTAAATTTTCATTGACTATTAAGCTTTGCTAATTTTATTTATTAATTGACGAGTTTTATTTTGCACCACTTCTTTCGAAAAAATATGTAAAATATTCTCTGTGTGTGTTTTAATATCATCTACAGATAATTTATTGTCTGCAAAAGAATCGAGCGATTGAATCTCATCAATCTTGAATATTTTAATTCCATTCCTTTTAAGAAATTGATAAGCAGGATTTTTTTTATTTAAATAAACTGCAGAACCCTGCATTAGACATACCAGAATATTTCCCATTGCCTGCTGACGGTAATGATTCATTATTACAATATTACAGGTTCCAATGATCTTGTTATATTGATCAAGTGGTAATACAGTATTTAATGGTTTAAAATGATGACCAAATTTAGAATTACCAATTTGCATAATTTTTTCAATATATTTTGGATTACCTGCATAGCTTAAAGGACAAATGAT
>Ga0182027_10003967_pt1 | contig 23173 bp, 12 predicted proteins | sample 712E1DmetaG_FD_121300 | JGI IMG/M metagenome (GOLD analysis project Ga0182027, IMG submission 121300) | Permafrost microbial communities from Stordalen Mire, Sweden - 712E1D metaG (Illumina Assembly) | ecosystem: Environmental > Terrestrial > Soil > Wetlands > Permafrost | place: Sweden... | reverse complement strand
TGCGACTAAAGGCCCAATGACATCCAAGTCAAAAAGCTTATGAAAAACATCAATATCCGTATCTTTTATAGAAGCATCGTAACCTTGTCCGGCATTATTTATGAGAATATCAATTCTGCCAAAGTGATCTTTGGCTTTTTTAATCATGGTCTTGATATCTTCTATTTTGGTCATGTCTGTCTGAACCATCAATGAACCAGGAAGATCTTTTGAGATTTGCTCTAACTTTTCTTTTGACCTTGCCGCTAAAACTACTTTTGCCCCTTTTTGAGTTAAAAGTTTAGCTGTAGCAAGTCCAATTCCCGAAGACGCGCCGGTTACAATTGCAATTTTACCTTTTATATTCATGAAAGAATTATACCACTAACCTAGCTTAGATTAAGCTTAAGTTTACACAAGGGAGTATAATATATCTACTATGAAAGTTGCAGATATTTTCCAAAAAAAAGTTGATTCTGTTACCCCAAATTCAACGCTACTTGAGGCTGCAAAATTCATTTTTGGCCACAACCATAAAGGCTTGCCTGTCGTAGAGGGTAAAAGTAAAAAATTGGTCGGATTTATTACGGAACAGGATATTTTATCATTACTATTTCCCAGTATTCATGACCTTATCGAAGATTACGTACATGTAAAGGATTTTGAAATCATGGAAAAAAACGTTAAAGAGGTTATGACCAAAAAAGTTAAAGACGTGATGAGTAGAATAATTATTGCAATTCACGTTGAAGAACCACTCCTGCAGGCCGAGTCAATAATGAAACTTAAAGATATTAGCCGTTTACCGGTTGTAGACAGCAAGGGAAACCTCATCGGCATTATTTCCAAAGGAGATATCTTTAGAGCCTTGGTTCACCCAAAAATCAGGGGTTTTAAATAGAATAGTCAAATCAAAAGATTGTCTGAAATTTTCCTCACTCACTTAAATTAAACTTATTTTAAATCTATTTTCGCATGCAAGATCCGAGTTTCTTACATTACAACATACCTGCCTATAACATGAGCTCAGCATAATATAGCTTGCTCACTTTTCCTAAGATTTTTTTGACCCTTAAAGCTACTTCAGACAACTTCTTTTTCATTTTTTAAACCTCCTTTCTATTACCCTTTTTCCTTGTAATTTATTTATATAACTCTACATATGGTGCTTGCAGTAATTAAGCACACTAAATATATGTATTCTAGCTTACGTATTAATACAATTCTCCAAAAATGACAAACAGCGGAGCCTATATACATTTATATATTGACAATGTACCCAGAATACTGTTGACTAGAAATAGAGGGGTTTTTGCCCTCATTTAATTATGTGCAAAAAGCATAAGAAGAAGTAATTTAATGATCAAATTTATCGGCACTGCCCAACAAGATAATGAAGCTCTCCTCTACTACTGCCAAAGCGAAAACGGTAATTATTTCTTCAAATTTTCTACAAGTTCCGACGGCCTTAAATTCACGGATGCCGCAAGATATGCATTCGTTTTTGATCAATCCCAGAAAGAAGAACAAGACTACGATTGGAAAAGCCTTCGACTCACAAAACAAGGGTATGAATATCTAATGACTTATAAAGTAGATTCAAAGACTAATTCCCATGTTTTCGGAGCTACTTCTACCGATTTAACGCGTTGGCAAAAAATAGGAGAATTAGGCAAGGTTAAAGAAACAGCCGTTATAGTATCCGACTTCAAATACAAAAACCAATATGTCATGTATTTTGGTGACGAAAATATAAATATTTCATTTTCCGAGGACATAACAACATGGCCAACAGATGAAAAAACTATTCTCAAGCCACGGGTAGATAAATTTGACAATAAAGCTTTAGAAGTTGGCAATGTATACCAAATTGACGGTTTATTGCTATTAACTTATTACGTAAAAAACGGTGCTGATAAAGCCAACGCTTATTCTGTCGGTGTTGCCTATTTTGACAAAGAGAATCCGGAAAAGTGCGTTTTCAGAACGGATGCTCCGGTTTGGGAAACGCCAATGGAATTTAACCATCTGCGGCTTAAACCGCTTGGCAGCGCAATTATAAATAACGAACTTATCTTTTACTGGCTAGTTGATGATACCAGTGTTTTTGCTGTTGCTTGCCAAATCCCGGTTATTAAAGAAACTAAATACAATAAGGTATTTTCTGTATTAATTAAAAAACATAAAGATAATCCAATTATCGCGCCCAGGCCGGATCGGCCTTGGGAATCACGGGCAACTTTTAACAGCGCCGCCATTTATGAAGACGGGAAAGTCCATTTTCTCTATCGTGCCCTTGGAGATAAAGATTTATCGGTTTTAGGATACGCATCAAGCGTTGACGGCATCACCATTGATGAAAGATCGGAAGAACCGGCGTATATTCCAAGAGAACCGTTTGAAACTCCCGGGGGAAACGCTTTTAATTCTTTTGCCGAGCATTTTGCATCAGGAGGCGGATACGGAGGAGTTGAAGATCCAAGAATTACCAGAATAGATGACACTATTTATCTTACATATGTCGCCTTTGACGGCGCGACACACCCCAGAGCTGCGATTTCATCAATTGATGTTGAGGCATTTTTGAAAAAACAATGGAATAAATGGGCAAAACCAAAACTCATTTCTGCTCCCGGCATGATCAATAAAAGCGCTGTTATCTTGCCCAAAAAAGTTAACGGGAAATATGTTGTTTATCATCGTATTTATCCAAATATTCTAGTTGATTATCTGGATGACCTGGAATTTAAAGAATATCTTAAAGGCGATTATTTTATTCCTCCGAGAAAAAATTCCTGGGACAGTAAAAAAATCGGGGCCGGCGCACCACCATTGGAGACCAAAGATGGATGGCTTATGATTTATCAATCGGTCGGATATCAAGATCCCCACCGTTATAAAATCGGGGCAATGATGCTTGATAAGAATAACCCCGCAAAAGTTTTATATAGAACCAATGCGCCGATTATTGAACCTGAAGAATCTTATGAAAATGAGGGATTTAAAAGCGGAGTTGTCTACCCATGCGGGGCGGTAATTATGAATGGGAACTTAAATGTTTATTATGGAGGCGCCGATACGGTTGTCTGCGCTGCCACGACAAACCTTGATGAATTCTTGGATGAAATGAAACACCATCATGAAGCAAAACTTACTAAAGTTGCCAGCCAACAAATCAGCTTAAACTAAATTGATTATGGTTAGCCTAACGCGCATTCCGGAAAATCCAATTCTAACACCACATAGTGAACATGACTGGGAGCATGACGGCTCTTTTAATGGTTGTGTTACTTATGCCAACGGTCTTTATCATATGGTTTACCGCGCGTTATCTTACCCAAAACAGCAAAATGGCGTTAACATGCAAGTTTCATCCGTAGGTTATGCTAAAAGCGAAGACGGCATACATTTTGTTGACCACCGGCCAATCATTTTTCCGACAGAAAACTGGGAAATTTATGGCTGTGAAGACCCGAGAATTACCTATATGGATGGCAAGTTTTATATTTTCTATACTGCTCTTTCCGAATATCCATTTAAAGCTTTTGGAATTAAATTGGCTTTAGCTATTACCCGTGATTTTGAAAGCTTTGAAAAATATCCGGTTACAACCTTTAATTCAAAAGCCATGGCTTTATTCCCGGACAAAATCAACGGAAAAATGGCCGCGCTTTTAACCATGCATACGGATTTGCCGCCGGCAAAAATTGCTGTTGCGGAGTTTGATAATCAAGATGATATTTGGTCTCCGGTTTTTTGGACGCATTGGTACGATAATGCGAATAACCATATCCTTAATTTACTCCGCGACGCAAGGGATCAAGTAGAACTTGGCAGCCCGCCAATTAAAACAGACGAGGGCTGGCTTGTTTTATATTCTTATATTAAAAACTACATGTCTAACAATAAAACTTTTGGTATTGAGGCAATGCTTTTGGATATTGATAATCCCCGAAAGATTTTAGGCAGGTCGCAGTCTCCATTACTTGTTCCACAAGATAAATATGAACTTGAGGGAAATGTGCCAAATGTTGTTTTTCCATCCGGAGCCGTAGTTAAGGACGGGGAATTATTAGTTTATTATGGCGCTGCCGATACAAGTTGCGCTATTGCAACCTGCAATTTAAACGCTTTGCTTGATGATTTAAAACAAACTAACGTTAGTAATTTTTCTTTTGCGTCTACGCCGTCTGACGCCGACAAATTTATTAGATTCGAAGAAAATCCGATTATTACTCCAATTTTGGAACTGGATTGGCAAAAAAAGGGCACTTTTAATCCCGCTGCGGTCTACGCAGGTGGAAAAGTACACATTGTTTATAGAGCTCAGGGCGATGATGGAACTTCGGTTTTGGGCTATGCATCAAGCAGAGATGGCTTACATATTGACGAAAGGCTGGATTCTCCAATTTATACGCCCAGAGAGGATTTTGAAAAGAAAATCCATGCGGATGGAAATTCCGGCTGTGAAGATCCGAGAATTACAAAAATAAATGACCGTTTCTTTATGACCTACACTGCCTATGACGGCGTAAATCCCCCGCGGGTAGCATTAACTTCAATTGCCGTTAATGATTTTTTAAATAAAAACTGGGAATGGGAAAAACCAAAATTGATCTCTCCTCCGGGAGTTGACGATAAAGACGCATGCATTGTCAAAAGAGTAAAAGGCGACGGGTATATTGCTTTTCACCGTTTGGGAGATGTTATTTGGATGGATAAATTAAGGGATTTGGATTTCCCGGAGAAAAAATTCTTATCAGGAGGCATTATTGCCCAAGCTCGGAAAGATAAATGGGATAATGTAAAGGTAGGCATTGCCGCCCCGCCGATTGAATCCGAGCACGGTTGGATTCTCTTATATCATGCCGTTTCAAATCCGGGATTTATTTATAAAATCGGAGCAATGCTTTTAGATTATGAAGATCCTAAAAATATTTTAGCCCGGACCAATGAGCCGGTTTTTGAACCGGAAAAACCATATGAATTAAACGGCGCGGTTCCAAACGTAGTATTTCCTTGCGGCGCGGTGGTTATCGATGAAATTATTTATATGTATTATGGTGGAGCCGATTCCGTAATCGGCGTTGCAACAATGCCCCTTAAAACTTTAACTGAAATTCTTCTTGGAAGATAATCTATCCGTCTAAAATGTCGTATAATTAGATTAAGTATATGTTCTCTTTGCAAAGAAAAATTATAAGTTTTATTGTTTGTATCTTTATTTTTTTAGTATCCGCTAATCTTTCGTTTGCCCAAACTCCAACCGTCGCCCAAAATATGTCTACAGCAGTTGAGGGAGCAGCCACTTTAGGCGTTGCGCACATCGTTGACGTTGCTCAAAAAGATATTAAGGACGGCAGTATTCTGTCCTCTTCAAAACAAGGCGCGGTACTCTCAACTCTTCCTTATGATTCCCAGGTTTTAGGGGTAGTTTCCAGAGATGCCGCAATTATTTTGGACTCAACAGGAGATCCCAGTGGAGTACCAATTATTTCCGTTGGTACTATCTATATTCTAGTATCTACACAACAAGGAGCAATCAAGAAGGGCGACCAACTGACCACTTCAACTATTCCGGGCGTTGCCGTTAAAGCTATTAAAGATGGCTATGTTTTAGGCGAAGCCTTAGAAGATGATGCAAATACTAACAAAAACCAAATTGATAAAATCGCAGCTAATCTTGAACTCCATTATTTTAATGCCAAACCAACGTTAGCCGGAACGCTCTCTGATGTTTTAAAACTGGCGCTTTTACCAACTAAAGACGGGCCGGCTCCGATATTTAAATACATTGTCGCAGCGGGTGTAGTACTTGCATCACTTATTTTAGGCTTTTTAAGTTTTGGCCGGACAGCAGCCAAAGGCGTTGAGGCTTTAGGCAGAAATCCGGCTGCCGGGAAAATTATCCAGCTTGGAATTATTTTTAACGTTACCATTGTCATTGCAATTGTCCTATCCGGTTTAGTAATCGGATTTTTAATTTTACGGCTTTAAACTGCTCCCAAAAATTTATTTTCAATATGCCAAAATCCGAACAGGAATTAACTTTCAAAAGCTTATTCTTACCTCTGACAAATCTTAAAGCAATAATGATTATTTGCATTACGGGATTTATTGTTTTTTTTAATAGTCTTTTTAACGGATTCGTTTGGGACGATTTAACATATATTATTAATAACCCTGAAATTAAGACTTTTAACCTGCTAACACTAATTGGTCCGAACATGTTTAATTCCAGCGGCTATTTCCGCCCAATTCCTGCCATTTATTTTTCTATTCTTTACAATTTATTCGGTAGTTCTGCATTTTTTTATCATTTCATCCAGCTATCATTACACATTTCGTGCGTCATACTTCTTTTTTTGATTTTGAAATATTTTTTTAAAACTCCTATCGCCTTAATTTTGAGCCTTATTTTTCTGATCCACCCAATTAACGTTGAGTCTGTTGTTTATGTCGGTGCTTCGCAAAGCCAACTTTATTTTCTTTTCGGAGGAATAGCGTTTTATTTAGCTCTTGAAAAAATAACCACCAAAATAATTTTACTGATGCATTTATTTTTGCTTTTTGCACTTTTGGTAAAGGAGGTTTCAATTCTGTATTTTTTAGTAATTTATCTCTACCTTTTTCTTAAAAACAAAAGCTTGCCAAAAATAATTATCCCTAGCTCTATTCTGACACTCATTATTTACACTTCAATCCGCTTTTATTCTTTAGGAACTATTCTGCAAAGAATGGAAAGAATCCCTATTTCCCAAGTACCTTTTATGTTAAGACTTGCTCATATCCCGATAATTTTTTTCTATTACCTAAAGACTTTGATTTTCCCCAAACTTTTGGTAATAAACCAAGTATGGACTATTCAAAATATTAACCTAAACACTTTTTACTTTCCACTTATAATGGATCTTTTATTCCTAAGCTTTGTTTTCGGTATTCTTTTTTATCTTATTAAAAAGAAAAGTGAAAGCGTAAAATTATTTGTCTTCTTTTTTATTTGGTTTTCGGCCGGAATGGTATTTCTTTTACAAATTTTTCCTCTAGACATGACCGTTGCAGACCGCTGGTTTTACTTTCCGTTTGTAGGCCTTTTGGGAATGCTTGGAATAACTGTTACTCAAGTTTTTCCTGCTGTTATAAAAAAATATACAACTCTTTGTTTAATCTTAGTCATCGTTGTCTTAAGTATTTTCTCCATTAGAACTGTTATTAGAAACGCCGATTGGTTTAGCCCGTTATCCTTATATTCTGTTGATTCTAAACCATATCCAAATTACGATATTGAGGGAAAGCTGGCAGCCGAATTAATCTATGTTGGCGATTTTAATCAAGCATTTCCGCATTTATTTAAATCCGTTGAGCTTTTTCCTCACGACACTAATCTTTTTAACTTGGGCTCCGTATATGACCATCTGGGCAATTATCAAAAAGCCAGATACTATTATGAAAGGGTGCTGGCTTTAAAGCCGGATACTGTCCGCGCGAAAATCAAACAAAGCACTTATGAGGGACTAATAAAAATATTGCTCTTTCAGGATAGCCCTCAAGCAACCAATAAAATTGCCAGAAAGAGCGTACAGGAATTCCCGAAAGACGGAAGCTTATGGATTTATCTGGCGATTGATGAATACCAGCTTAACCATTACAATGAAGCGCTTTCCGCAATCCAAAAAGCCAAAGTGTTATTTCCCGGTGATTTAACTAATAGAATCTATGGAACAATTATCAAAAAACAACCTATGACTTTACGTTAACCCGAAAACACTAAAATTTTCGGTTTTACTTCATATTTTTCATAATCTGCATTTGTGTTTTGTAGTTAAAGCAGTATAAAATAGATGTGTATGTCCAACCTGCTCTTTCAGTTTATTTCAATCACTGCTGACCTTATAATTTTTATCTTCATCGGATTTTACCTCTGGAAATTAAAAAGCGAAGAGAAAAAGCTTGAGAACAAAGAAACCAAGGCCGATACGAGCTACCACCAAATCGTTGACGATGCTTTAGGAAAAGAGAGGAAAATCATGGAAGATGCCGTCAGTGAGGCTGACCAAATTATTGTTAACGCCGAATATATTAAAAAATCTTCCAAAGACATTGTTGATCAGGCTCTGCAACAAATGGTGGCGCATATCCAAAAAGAGTCAATAGAAACAGCCAGTAAGTTCATGAATAGTTATTCCGATTCGTTAAAAGAATTGGCCAGTACCTCACTTGTTGATTTTGAAAATGTCGCCAAAGGTTTAGAGGGAGATTTACAAAGACAAATTAAGGAGTTTAGAGAAACCTTACTTCCGGATTTAAAAAAAGAATTAGATGATTATAAACAAGTCCGCTTAAAGCAATCCGAGGAAATTATTAATCACGTTGTCCAAAAAGCTTCACAGGAAATTATGAATAAAGTAATTTCTTTGGACGACCACCAAAAAATACTTACCGACGCATTGGACAGGGCAAAAACCGAGGGGGTGTTTGACTAAATGGAAGAATTGGATCTGTCGGATTTTTTTCATACAAAGATAGAAGCAACTGACTTTTCAATTCATTTAGCTTCAATCTCGGAAAGCATTTACGAAACCGGCTTTGACTTGGAAAAAGCCTTACTTACACATTACGGAGCAAGAAAGCGAGATAAATTCATTGCACTACTCCGAAATAACAAAGTTAACATTTATACAGCTTCCGATTTAGAGGCTTTTTTTAATAAAATCCAAACCAGAATTTCCTCTCTTCCAATACTTTCTTTAACTATTGCTTTCGAGCCGATAGATGAAACATTTAAAATTCTTTCCGACTGGCTTGCTTTAAATATTCACCGCGAGGCTTTGTTGGATATTAATATTGATACTAAAATTATTGGCGGCGCAACGGTTAGCTTTAACGGAAAATACGCAGACTGCTCAATAAAGCCCAAATTTGATCAGATTTTTCAAGACACATTTAAGAATAAATCTGAAATACCCGCAAAAATGGCAACCCCTCAAGAGAATCACCAAAGCGTCGAACACATTACCATCAGTCGTTAAATATGGATACGGAGTTTAATCAGTTACTTAAAAAGACAGGCGAATACGGAATTGTTTACCAGGTAAGCCATCCGATTGCGTTTATCGAGGGTTTGCCAATGGTTAGAACACACGAGATTATTGTCTTTGAAAGTGGACAAAAAGGTGAAGTTTTTACGATTGACCGGGGCAAAATTCAAGCCAGAGTTTTTTCGCATGAACCGGTTAGAGTCGGAACCAGAGTCACCAGAAGCGATAAAATATTATCTATTCCGGTTGGAAAAGAACTTTTAGGGCAAGTGATTAATCCACTTGGAGAACCGTTAGATCCTAACGCAAAATTTACGCAGCCGAAAGAATCACGAGATTTAGACGCAAACCCGGTAGGAATTTTTGGCCGAAAAAAAATTACCGTCCAGCTAACAACCGGCATTTCTTTGGTTGATCTCCTTTTACCTTTAGGACGCGGACAAAGAGAGCTGATTATCGGAGATCGAAAAACCGGAAAAACTTCCTTTTTAATGACAACTATTAAAAAACAAGCTTACGAGGGAGTTGTTTGCATTTATGCCGCTATCGCCAAGAAAAAAAGCGACATTAAAAAAATGCAGGAATTCTTCGTCCAGGAAAAAATTATGGATAAAATTATCATTGTTGCCACAAGTTCTTATGATTCCCCAACTTTAATTTACCAAACTCCATATACGGCCATGGCAATAGCCGAATATTTTAGGGATCAAGGCATACACACCTTACTGATCCTTGATGATTTATCAACCCACGCAAAATTTTACCGTGAATTATCTCTTTTGGCCAGACGCTTTCCTGGACGCGATTCATATCCCGGAGATATTTTCTTTATCCATTCAAAATTACTGGAAAGGGCCGGAAATTTTAAACATCCAACCGCCGGGGAGGTTTCGATTACTTGTTTACCCGTAATTGAAATTATCGAGGGAGATTTTACCGGCTATGTTTCGACTAACGTTATGGGTATTACCGATGGCCACATTTATCTTGATAGCAATATTTACTATCAGGGTATGCGTCCGGCTGTTAATATCCCGTTATCCGTTACCCGTGTAGGCAGACAAACTTTAAGCCAACTTTCCCGCGAAATTAACAAAAACTTAACTGCTTTTTTAACTTCATACGATAAATTACAAAACTTGTCACATTTTGGACAGGAGCTAACAGACGATGTTAAGAAAAGCCTAAGGCTTGGACAATTAATTTATAGTTTTTTTAACCAACCCTATCAAATGATTGTCCCCAAAATCGTCCAAATGATTATTCTGTCAATGATCTTACAAGATATTATTGAAAACAAAGACGTTCTTAAAAAAATTCAAATCGGGTTGATCAACGCATTCTATGACCGCGGGAAACAAAAATTACTTTATGATATTGTTAATACAAATGACCTTGCTACATTTAATAAAAACGTTTTAGACAATAAGGAAAAATTATTTACGCTGGTAGAAACTAAATAATTATGGCGCAGAAAAAATTAATCATCGAAGAGCTGGAAGCTCTAAACAGTTTAAAAGATTTGGCGGAAAGCTATGAAGAAATAGCCGCTGTCGAAATGCAAAAGATTAGAGACTCGGTTTTAAAAACCCGCGCGTTTTTAATCGATATTTCCGACGTGTTTGTTGACTTAAAATCTTCTTATACCAGAGAGGTTAACGACTTAATTGCCAGACGGAAAAAAGGCGATAAATCTATCCTGCCCATTCTTAGGAAAATTGATAAAACGCTACTGGTTTATTTATCCTCAAACGGCAAACTATATGGACCTGTTACTCAAAAAACTTTTAAACTTTTTAGTGAAAATCTAAAAAAAACTAATACGGCGACTACCGATATTGTTATTATCGGAAATGCCGGCAAAGAATTGTACGAAAATGCAAGAATCGACAAACCGTTTGAATATATTGAAATTCCCGACACTAAAGTTGATATTAGTCATATTAAAAAACTGATGCAAAAATTTTTGCAGTATGAAAAAGTTTATGTCTATTATGGAAAATTTGGAAACTTAGTCAGTCAATCGCCAATTTCGACAAGCATTACCGGTGAAGATATTTTTGAAACCGAAAATTTAGTTCCTGTATCCCGCGAAGACCGTTTTATTTTTGAACCAACTTTGGAAAAGATTTTTCATTTTTTTGAAACACAAATTATGACCAATTTATTTAGCCAAACACTTTTGGAAAACCAGCTGGCCCGCGATGTATCTCGTGTTAACGCTATGGAAGAAGCATTAATTAATATCGAGGAGGAATCAAAAAAACTTAACCGTTTGGGACTGCGCTTAAAACATTCATTGCAAAACAAAAAGCAATTAGAAACCATTTCCGGGATTTTATTGTGGACATAAAATCAAAAGTTTACTGAATATTTATATTGTTCAATAATTCATATTTGAACTATAAATAAGGTTAAATTTATTTACATTAATTATGGTTGCAGGAAAAGTTGTCAGCATTAAAGGTCAAATCATCGAAGTCGAATTTTTAGAAGAAAAACCGCGTATTTATGACGTCTTAACTTCTAAAATAGACCCCGCTTTAAGGATGGAAGTCTACACTTCCGCTTCCCCAAACAGTTTCTACTGTTTGGCTTTAGCTAACACCGACAAACTTCATCACGGATCAATGGTTTTAAACACCGGCCAACCGATTAAGATTCCTGTCGGCAAAGAAATGTTGGGCCGGGTTGTTGACACCTTGGGCAATCCGGAGGATGGTTTAGGAGAAATTAAGACCAAAGAAACACGGCCGATTATTGCTAAAGACGTTAGTTTTGCAAACGTTGAAATTCCCAGAGAGCTACTTGAAACCGGCATTAAAACGATTGATTTTTTTACTCCACTTGTTAAAGGCGGAAAAGCCGGTTTATTTGGCGGCGCGGGTGTTGGAAAAACCGTCATTATTTCCGAAATTATTCATAACCTCGTCATTTTAAATCCGGAGAAAAATGTTTCTGTTTTTACCGGCGTTGGTGAACGTACCAGGGAGGGAGAAGAACTTTTTGAAACACTTAAGGAGAGTAAAGTTATGCAAGGCGTCACTTTAATCTATGGAAGTATGGGAGTTAACGCCGCTTTAAGATTTAGAACCGCATTTACAGGCGTCACCTTGGCCGAATATTACCGCGACGTTTTAGGTAAAGACGTTTTATTTTTTATTGATAATGTTTTCCGTTTTGCCCAATCCGGTTATGAACTGTCAACCCTTATGAATTCCATTCCGTCGGAGGGCGGATACCAAGCAACTTTAACCTCGGAAATGGCATCGTTCCACGAAAGACTGGTTTCGACTTATAAACACACCATTACTACTTTTGAAGCAATTTATGTTCCGGCGGATGACTTGACAGACAGTGGAGTCCAGGCCATTTTCCCATATCTTGATTCGGGTATAATTTTATCCCGTTCGGTCTACCAGGAAGGGCGCTTTCCGGCAATTGATATCCTATCTTCTAATTCTTCTGCCTTAAATCCGGATACAATTGGACAACTCCATTACGATACGGCACTTGAAGCGCAAACGCTACTTAAAAGAGCCACCTCTTTGGAAAGAATTGTTTCTTTGATCGGAGAATCGGAACTATCCACCGATGACCAACTGGCTTATAAAAGATCGAAAATGCTCAAAAATTACATGACCCAAAATTTTACAGTTGTTGAAAACCAAACTGAAAAAAAAGGAGTTTATGTTCCAGTTAAAGACACCGTTACTGACGTACGCGCGATATTAGATGGAAAAATGGATAAACTTCAGCCCGAAGATCTACTCTATATAGCCACTTTAAAAGACGTTGAGGAAAAATTAAAAGCAATAAATATTAATAAGCCCGACGTGATAGTCCCTAATGCATCGCAGAATAACGCCGCAGTTCCGGCAAATCTCACAAGCTCTCCGGAAATTAAACCGGCTGCTGTTAAAACACCACCAATTGATAAATCAAAAAGCGCAACATAAAATAATTTATGGCAAATAAAAAAACTATTAAGGTTACTATACGGGACACACAAAATATTATTTTTGATGGAGAGGTAGACAGAATTAGCTCTTTCAATGAAGTTGGCAGATTTGACGTTTATCCGATGCACGCCAATTTTATTTCCATACTTAGACAAGAAATTAATCTTTTTCAAAATAAGCAATTAGTTAAAAATTTAAAGATCGAACAAGCGGTTTTAAAAGTTAAACAAGATATTGCACATATTTTCTTAGGAATTGAAACTCTTTTTATCGAAGGATAAAAATAAAACTTCTACCAAAACTCCGGAACAATATTTATTTTCACATTTTTTTTCAAAAACCCTAATTTTTTGCATTTCGGAATAGCTTACTGTTACAAGCTATTCTTGAATTTATAAACATATTTTATATTCTTAATACTACTATTATATCTATAGGATAGTCTAATCGTATTTACATATCGTGCATATTTTTAGATGATATTGTACTATTTTGATCTATTGACTACTATTATAAAAAGACCTACAGTAAATATAGGCTGAAAAAAGTCATTATTTTCACAGATTAATAATGACCCAACTTTTGGAAAGTTTTTAGCCCAAAAATTAATTATATTTAAGGAAAAATAATGGATTTAGCTCGCCCGGTTGAACCAGAGAAATTATTAACTTTACAAGAAGCTGCAGATAAATTAGCGGTTTCCGTTGACGTACTGCTCTACTGGAACCAATGCAATATTCTAAAACCTACTATTATGCCGATTGGCCAAGTCGGATATCCATTAGAACAAATTAACCAATTCTTAGGAATTCATAAAATAAATCCCTCTGCTAATCCACCGCTCGTAAACCAAATGCCGGTAGCGCGAGCAGAACATAATCCAACTGAAATTAACCATTTTCAAAAAGACTACAGCGATTTACACACGCGGCTTAAATCCCCGGACTTTACCAGAGCGCGCCATGAATACTTCTCCATCGGACCTGCTCTAGCTACCACAACCTTGGGGATTGCACTGGTTATCATATTGGTTACACAACCCGCCACAATTAAATCCTTGCTAAACGAGGCGGGCAATATGGGAAGCGCCTTAACTTCGCAAATTAGCCAACTGAATGTATCCAGTTTTACCACCTCCCCTGTCCAGTTAAAAAATTCCGTTGCCTCGGACAAAGATCTTAACAATGAAGGACAAGCAGTTTTACAAACTAAATTAACTATGTTGGATGCAATTTTTGGGAAAAAGCCTACTAAGACCACCACAACTGTTAACGGCAAGGTATCCACAGCTCTCCTTGGTGCCAGCACCCAAACTACACAAGTCTCCGGCTTTGCTTCATCGACTACACCTGCTAACTCGGGAAACACCACCGGCAACTCTGTTTTTGACAGTCACGGCAATATTAAAGGCAAAACGACAAACACCGATCTTTTAGCAACAACCCTTGGTATAAACGGGATGATTCAAAACGACAGCTCGATAAAACAAGTCGTAAATCTAAATATTCCATTGGCAATTTTAACCCTTAGTTTAATGTCACTTCTATTTGTTTTCCGAAAAAGACTTGCCTACTCCAGTAAAAAACCGGCGGCGCTTGGTATAGACCCGCATAATTTTATTGACGATACCAATGCCGAAAAAATTCTTGAAGTTAACCAAAAAACAGACGGAACAGTGGTTGTTTCTTTCCAGGGAAAAGAATACAAAATCTGCAAACCGGAGTTAGACAGCGAGTCGGACCAATTTATCGAAAGACTGATGGGACTTATTACACCCAATGCTAAAGAAATTGATTACGACACTTTTAATGATGGCGAAATAAGACTCAGCGCTCCCTTAAGTAAACTGGTAACACGCTTAGGTTTTGTCGGAATTAAAAGAGATTTGTTCTTCCCCAGAACTTCTAAAAACAGAGTTCTTTTTAGAAGATATCTAACGGAAAATGATTTAGTTTCCATGCATTTAACAACCGAGCAAATTACCAACGAATTTTTAAGTTTTTCACAAAGCTAAAACCCCCAGGTCTACACAGGTCTACCTAAGCTCATTTGTGTCTCACATCAACCCCCTTTTTTGTGGCTAGATTAAGCTTAATTTGGTAACAGAATTTATTTTATAAATACATGGATTCAGCTCGCCCGCTAAATTCCAACAAATTATTAACCTTACAAGAGGCTGCTCAGAAGCTTAATCTTTCTGTCGACGAGCTTATTGAACTAAACGATAACGGCGAACTTACCCCGACAGTCTCGACAGATGGCTTCGTTTCTTACTCTGAAGCACAACTTGATAGCTACTTGGGCATCCCACAAATTGAAACACCTATTGAAGTTAAATTAGCGTCAGAAGGACCGCTTATGGACCAGGCTGGGCGAGCTGAATCCGAAGCGGAACCTAAGACAGAGGAAATGCCGTTATCCGGCCCAGCAAACGAATCTTCGTTTGCAAGACTTGTGCGCTGGGCCGGGAATGGATTTTACGAAGACGAGTTTTCCGAGGAATACTCAAAGCCGCACGAAATAGCTAAACCCGCTTTAGATCTTAGCTATAAATTTAACCTGATTAGCTTCAATTTTAAACCAAGCAGAAGACAATTTGTGCCTATTTTTGCTCTAACTTTGGTTTTACTTATTTTAGGTACATTTACCCAGGGAAACCGCATTAAATTTTTCCTGGATAACTACCAGGCAAACACAAACAGTCAAAACGCCCCTTTTAATGCTCAAACCGGGCAAGCGGTTTTAGGCGCTGAAACAAGCAAGATTAAGCTCACCGGAAGCATTCTTTTTGCTCTCCCCTTGACTGTTAAGGCTGATGCGACAATTAACCAGAATTTCGAAGTCGGCGGAACAAGCATATTTAAGGGAGATATTACCGCACCAAACGTTGTCTACGGAGTTAAAGCCGGAGATCATATCGTAATTACCAATGCGGCCAGCCAAACTCCGACCATTTCTGCGGATTTATCAGGCACGGTAAGCACATTACAAGGCCAAACAGGAGATGTAACGCTCACTCCCGGAACCGATATTGCCATTAGCGGCTTAACGATTAATGATATTTCAACTTTAGCCACGGTTGCGGGCCGCGGAGGATGCGATACTTGCGTTACCGCTGCCGACGTTGCGCATGACTTAACCATTGATGCCAGCGGATCAATAGCCGGTGAAGCTATTAAAACCGGCGTAATCTCCCCAAGCGTCGGTGGAACAGGCATAACAACTTATGCGCCGGGTGATATTCTCTACGGATCCTCCACTAATTCATTGGCAGCTTTACCTGCCGGTGATGCCGGACACTTTTTAATGATGGGCATGACAGGCGCGCCCGAATGGGATTATGTAGGCTCATTCGCGGTGGCTGTGGTTAAAGTAGACAATGTGGTTATTTCGCCAATCACCAGTGTTTTAAACTTCTCAAGCGGAGACTTTAATGCAACTGTTAATCCTACCCAGCAGGTAAATTTTGCGCTTAATCCGACTTTAGCCTCAGTTACCGGGGTTGCTAATAGCTTTAATGTCGGCGGAAACACCTTAAGTTTTACCGGCGCCGGCACAGTTACATCCTCCGGAACAAGCTCTTTGACTCTGGATTCAGCCACAACCGGAGATTTAAATATTGGAACGGGCAATAATTCCAAAACGATTAACATTGGCACAGGCAGCGGCGGAAACAATATCAATATAGCAACTAATGATACAAACCCTGACACAATTACGGTCGGATCGGCTTCTGACACCACCACTATTTCCGGCAATCTAACTATATCTAGCGCCGCCGGCGCCTCAACTGCAATTGGTAACGCCACCGGGCAATTGCAAATTGTTTCAACCGGATTAAACATTACCGCTAACGGTGGCATCACAATTCCGGGCAGTCAAACTTTAACGATTGGAACAATTGGTTTAGGTGCCGCAGGCACAGATAGCCTTTCTTCCGGAGCAAACCTGGTTGGTGTTTTTGATAATCTAAATAATTCCAACTCAAACAACTTGCAACAAGTTCTAAAAGACCTTGATACATCGATTACCACTTCCGGCATCTCACCTTTTACAATCGGAAGCGATACTACCTACGGCAACTTTATCCGCCCGATAGTTACGGGTAATAATTTTATTTTGGGAGGAGATACGATTGCCAACTCCACACTCTTCTTTAGCACCCAAAGCGCCACCTTAGCAATTGGCACCGATAACACAGGAGCCGGCGGACAGAATGGAACATTGACTTTATACTCCTCGGGAAACGGCATAACTGACACTTCTCTTACCACCAATGCCAGCGGTGATCTGCTTATTCCGAATAACAATGTCGGGATTGGCACTACTCCAACAGACCGCGATGCCAGCAATAATCCTTTTAAATTGGAAGTCGCAGGCAGTATTGGTCCTAATCAAAACGGAGTATTTGATTTAGGCTCCCCCACCATGCAATACCGTAATTTATATCTTACCGGGCAAACCACTTCCGGAGGAAATATTACTATTGCCAACCCTTCACCATCAATTACATTTACCGATACGACTCCTTTGGAAAATCAGTATACAGTTAACGTCGACCACTCACAATTTACCCTCATAAACAATACTACCGGCGCTAATGCTTTTACTATTAACGGCAATGGCAATGTTGATTTGGCCGGAGGATCTTTAGCAACAGGCTGCACAGTTGCCGACGCAACCGGAAATCTTGACTGTTCAGGATCAGGCACATTCGAAGCTACTTCGAACCAATTATCGCTTGGCACAGCCACTCACAACGCAGTTATTTCTGTCGCTTCGCAAACCACCGCAACTACACTTTCCATACCGGTTATGACTAATGCTTCGGATACGTTTGTTTTCGCAGACCAGAGCCAAACTTTAAAAAATAAAACCATTGGCTCAACCGGCTTAACTTTCTCCAGCGCTTTAGCCGATATTACCACTTTAAACGGCGGGAATTTAACTATTACGCCAAGCACCAATGGACTCATTGATGGAGAAATTATCTTAGGAAAAACCACTCAGTTTAGTTCTTTGCCAACAACTGTAAATACTGCCACCACCATGTGCCGTGATAATACCACCAACGAAGTTGTACAGTGCCCGGCCAATGCCGCTAATGTTGATTTGCAACAAGCTTATAACGCCGGCTCAACCATTACGACCAATAATATTTCGGGAAACATTAACTTTATTTTAAACTCCGGACTTACTACCGACAGCTCTTTTGTTTTAGAAAATAAAGGTGCTGCCAGTGCATTTATTATTAAAGATACTAACGCCGGTACCACAAATACAGCCTTGCAAATTATGTCCGGCAACAATACCACGCTTACTATTAGCGAAAGCGGCGACCTTTCCACTCCCGGTAATTTGACCACCACCGGCACCACCGGTTCAATCACTTCGGCAACAACTATTGCCGCACAAGGTACATCAAACCAGCTCGTACTAGGTACTAATACTGCAACTACTTGGGCAACCACCATCAATTCACAAACAACGGCTACGCAAACCGTTAATATTCCAACGCTTCTAACCTCTCACAACGATACTTTTGTTTTTACTAACGAGGCACAAACATTAATTAATAAAACCATCGGCTCAACCGGACTCACCTTCTCCAGTGCTTTAGCCGATATTACCACTTTAAACGGCGGGAATTTGACCATTTCTCCAAGCACCAATGGACTTATTGATGGAGAAATTATCTTAGGAAAAACCACTCAACTGAGCGTGCTTTCGGCCACCACCAATAATGCCACTACCTTATGCCGCGATAATATAACCCAAGAAATTGTGCAGTGCCCGGAAAATGCCGCGGGTATAAGCTTGCAGGATGCATATGTCGCCGGCAACACGATTAACGCCACTGATACCGAGGGCAGTATTGATTTTAGCTTAGCTGCTGCTAACTCTAGGCAACTAACCTTAACAAACGCAGGAAATGCTACCTCAGCAATGGTAATTAACGATACGAATTTGGGCGCAGTTAATAATGCCCTGGAAATTCAATCAAATGGAACTCCGACTTTTGTAATCAGTGAAAACGGTAATGCTACCACCAGCGGAAGCTTTGCTACCATGGGAACCGGCACTATTACCTCGGCCGGACTTTTGACAGCAAGTAACGGATTAACTGCAAGCGGAGCAATAAACCTTACCGGAACATCCGGCGCATTAACTCTTTCAAACCTTAGCGCATCATCAATTAATACCGGGCTGAATAACTTAAGTTTAACCGCTGCTAATTTATTGATTGCCGCCGGCAACTTTAATGTCACAGCCAACGGAATTAACAATACAGCCATTGGTACTGATCTTGCCTCATCCGCTAAATTTACAACTCTGGACGCTAGTGGAACAGTTACTTTAGCATCGCTAATTACCAACGGGCCAATTTACTCGGTCGGAGGAGTTTTAAATTCCGAACAATATCTTTCTCCCGCCCGCGGCGGAACCGGATTAAATGGATCAACAGCTGCTAACGGAGAACTTTTGATTGGCAACGGTAATGGTTTTAATTTAGGATTTTTGACCGGAACGCCTAATCAAATCAATATTTCCAGCACCTCTGGCGCAATTGCTTTTTCTCTTCCGCAAGATATTGCCCAAAGCTCGATTCCATCGTTTGCGGCATTGGGGTTAACCAACAACATAAACCAACTGGTACTTGGCAACACAAGTGGAGTAAACCATACAACCACTATTAGTGCTGCTTCCCCACTTGGCAATAATATGACCGCAATTATTCCGGCGTTGACAAGCGGAACCGGCAGCGACACTTTTGTGTTTGAAAATCAGGCGCAAACTTTAACTAATAAAACCGTTGGCTCAACCGGCTTAACTTTCTCAGGCGCAGCCGCCGACATCACCACCTTAAGCGGAGCAGACCTGACCATTGCGCCAAGCAGTAACGACGGCGGGTTAACATTCGGGCAAATTGTTTTAAACAGTATTGTAAAACTTGGAGCAGATTTACCAAGCTCCTTATCAAGCGACGCTACAACTCTTTGCCGGGACGACACCAATAAACAAATTGTCTCGTGCCCTGCCAACGCCATGAACGTTACTTTGCAACAAGCCTATCAAGCCGGTAATGCTATCGTTGCAACCCATCAATATAACAATTTGGCATTTACCTTAACCGAAGACGCAGGCTTTACATTAACTAATCAAGGCAGTTCAAGTTCCGCTTTCCTAATTAGCGACTTTAATGCATCTCATAATGCCTTGGAAGTTATGTCCGGATTAACTTCAACTTTAACGCTTGGCATTAACGGTGATATTATAACTTCTGGAACAATTTCCTCCGGAGCAATCACCTCAAGCGGAACACTAACCTCAACATTAACTTCTAACCAATTAGTGCTTGGCAATACCGATACAGGCAACCACACAACCACCGTTAGCGCCCTAGTTCCGGGCAGCAATATGACCGCAATTATTCCGGCGTTGACAAGTTTAACCGGCAGCGATACTTTTGTGTTTGAAAATCAGGCGCAAACGTTAACTAATAAAACTTTTGTTGATACCTCAACCGTTTTTCAACACACAACTTTAGCCGGTACGGGACAAGTGGCTTTTGATCTAAGCGAAATTACTCCCGGACAAACTAGAACTATTTCTGTTCCCGACATGAACGGATCGCTTTGTTTAACGACAGGTAACTGCGCAGGAACAGGAGGAGTAGTCGGAGGAAGTGGAGACCAATATAGAATTGCCAAATTTACCGCTGCCGGTAATAGCTCTGAGGTTGGAAATTCAAATCTTTCAGACAATGGCACCTCCATTACTTTCTTAAGCCAAGGATTATCTTCCATTGTTACGCCTACTCAAAATTCAAGCCTCTTAACTTTGCAGGGCACTTACTGGGATGGGGCGACGTCACAAAATGTTGGTTTTAGTTTGCAAAATATCGTTACCGATACCTCCCCCACTTACAAACTTTCATTCCAAAATGCGTTGGGAGCAGAAATTGCCAGTCTTTCGGAAACCGGAAATTTAACTCTTTCTTCGCTTTCAACTAACGGCGCTTTATATTCCAATAATGGCGTTTTGAATTCTGAACAATACCTGGCTACATCAAGAGGCGGAACAGGATTAAATGGATCAACGGCTGCTAATGGCTCGCTTTTAATCGGCAATGGAAGCGGCTTTGATTTAGGATTTTTGACCGGAACGCCAAATCAAATTAATATCTCCAGCGCCTCCGGCGCGATTACTTTCTCTCTTCCCCAAGATATTGCCCAAACATCTGCTCCAACATTTGCGGCGTTAAACTTAACAAACGGAGCTAATCAATTAATACTCGGCACAACCGGAACAACCACTATCAGTTCTGTTGCATCTTCGGCTCAAACCGTTACTATCCCCCAGCTTCTGACTTCAACCAGCGACACTTTTGCTTTTACCGATGAAGCGCAAACCTTAAGCAATAAAACCATCGGAGCTTCGGGATTACTTTTTAACGGATTAAACGCTAACGCCGATATCACCACTATTTCGGGTCAAGACCTAACTCTTGCCGCCAGCGGATCCGGACAAATTGTTCTTTCCAATATTACGCAGTTAACTAATTTACCAAGCGCCCCGATTAATCCGAATACTGCGCCATCCACACTTTGCCGAAACAATGACAATAACCAAATCGTTCAATGCACTGCCAATTCTTTAAATGTTACATTGCAAGAAGCATATCTTGCCGGTAATCAAATTAACGCCAATAATACCATAGGCAATATTGATTTTAGGCTTGCAGCCGCAAGTTCAACTCAGTTGACATTAGCAAATAATGGCAATGCTCAATCGGCTTTTGTAATTAGCGATAATACCGTAGGTCACAATGCTTTACAAATTGTTTCGGGAATAACCCCGACTTTAACGCTGGGTATTAACGGAGACATCACAACTTCCGGCAATGTTTCTACATCAGGAACTTTAACCTTTATAAATAGCGGAACAAACATTACTACTACTTCAAGCCAGAACTTAACGCTTACGCCAAGCGGATCGGGACAAATTGTGCTTTCTAATGTGACCCAGTTAGGAAGTTTGCCGGCAGCGCCAAGTAATCCTATTATTCCCCCAACTACTCTTTGCCGAAACAATGACAACGGCCAAATCGTACAGTGCTCAGATAATGCTTTAAATGTTACTTTGCAGCAAGCATATACTGCCGGAAATACCATCGCCACAAATAACACTAACAGTATTGATTTTACTTTGACTTCAGGAGAAAATACTTCTTTTAACTTAACTAATAATGGTAACGCTACCGGATTTGCCCTAACCAATGCGGGCTTGGGAACCGCCATGATTATTGCTGACACCAATGACTTGGCAAATAACAACGCTTTAGTAGTTGAATCCGGCTCTAATCCAACCCCAACTTTAACTATTAACGAAAATGGCAACCTTACAACTTCCGGCAGTATTGCAACAACCGGAACTATTACTTCCGGCGGAACTTCTGGACAAATTATCCTTGGAAATACCAATTTAACAAACCACACAACAACCATCAGCGCTGTTTCTTCCCCAACCATGAATACAACAGCAATTATTCCGGCGCTTACTAATAGTTCCGACTATTTTGTTTTTGCCGACCAAGCCCAAACCTTAAATAGTAAAACAATCGGTTCAACCGGACTTACCTTCTCCAGCGCAACCGCTGACATTACAACTTTAAGCGACGGGAATTTAACCATCGCTCCAAATGGTGCCGGTGAAATTATCTTAAGCAATAAAACTCAAGTCTCAGACCTTTCATCCACAGTTGGCGGAACAGTAATCTGCCGAAACGGAATTAACGAATTATCTGTCTGTTCTTCAAACGCCTTAAATGTTACCTTACAACAAGCGTATAATTCCGGCAACACGATTACGACTACCACCGACCGGGATCTTGCTTTCACTCTAGGAGCAGGAACCAATACCTCCTTTAGCTTAACCAATGAAGGCAATGCAACTACTTCGGCATTCTTAGTTACCAACAATGGAACAGGTGCTGCAATTGCAGTTAATGATACAAACACTGGTCCTAGTAATAATGCCTTCGCTGTCTATTCAAACGGAGGAACAGCAAACTTAACCATTGATGAATTGGGTAACTTATCAACCAAAGGAAACATTGAGACAACCAGTAACGGTACCATTACCTCCAATGGACTTTTGACAGCATCCAATGGATTAACTGTTTCAAGTGGC
>Ga0182027_10003966_pt1 | contig 23179 bp, 9 predicted proteins | sample 712E1DmetaG_FD_121300 | JGI IMG/M metagenome (GOLD analysis project Ga0182027, IMG submission 121300) | Permafrost microbial communities from Stordalen Mire, Sweden - 712E1D metaG (Illumina Assembly) | ecosystem: Environmental > Terrestrial > Soil > Wetlands > Permafrost | place: Sweden... | reverse complement strand
TTTTTCCATAGCTCCGGCTCATCGACATATTTTTTGCCCAGCCCCTCTTTGGCATGCAGTGAGAGCCTCATCACATATTTATCGATGCCAAAAAGTTTGAAATAGTCCAGATACATCTGCACTACGTCCAGAAATTCTTTTTCAAACTGTTCTTCGGTGCAATAAATATGGGCATCATTCATCTGCATCGATCTGACACGCATCAGTCCGAACAATGAACCCGAATCCTCGTAGCGATGGCAGGTGCCGTATTCGGCCAGACGCAGCGGTAAATCCCGATAGCTCTTCGGCGAGGCCAGATAGCACTGGTGATGAAAGGGGCAATTCATCGGCTTCAGATAATAATTTTCCTCATCGATCACCATCGGCGAATACATCGACTCTTTATAATAGGGCAAATGTCCCGACTGGATGAATAAATCCTCTTTGGTGATCATCGGTGTGCGCACCCGCTTGTAGCCGGCCTTGAATTCGGTTTCTTTGGCCAGCTTCTCCAGCTCTTCGATCAGCACGCCGCCATTGGGCAGCCACAGCGGCAGTCCCGGTCCGATCTTTTCGGAAAAGGCAAAAATTTCCAGATCGGCGCCCAGTTTGCGGTGGTCGCGTTTTTTGGCTTCCTCCATCATTTTCAAATAATCGGCCAGTTCCTGTTTGGTGGCAAAGCAAAGCCCGTAAATTCTCTGCAGCATTGGGCGGTGCTCATCTCCGCGCCAATAGGCGCCGGCAATTTTATACAGTTTAAAGGCTCCGGTCTGTGAGGTATTTTCGGCATGGCCGCCCATGCACAGATCCCAGAATTTCATTTTGCCCTCGCGGTCACGGTTCTCGTAAAAAGAAAGCTCCCTTTCGCCGCCCTTGGCCAGATCCTCGGCCAGCTCCACCTTATAGGGCTGCCCGGTGCCTTTCAAAAATTCAATGGCTTTGTCGATCGGTTCCACGTAACGGTGAAAAGTCTGTTTCTCATTGACGATTTTTCTCATTTTATCCTGGAGAATTTCCAGATCCTCCGGAATCAAAGTCCGGGGCAATTCGAAGTCATAATAAAAACCATTGTCAATGGTCGGTCCGATGCCCAGTTTGGCCTCCGGAAACATCTGCAGCACGGCCTGGGCCAGTATATGCGAGCAGCTGTGGCGCATGTGATCCAGAAGTTCTTCTGGAGTGTCTGCGCGGTCGATGGTGGCTTGGCTGGCTGTGGACGCTCTGCTTGCTGATTCGGTTGTGGCTGTGGGTTTTTGCTGATGGCTGGCCTTTTTCTCTGACGCGTCTTTGGCTGACATAATAAAAAATAAAAAAATTGAGCAAAATCAATATAGCAAAACCCGCCCCAATTACAAAAAATATCCTGTCATATCCTCGCTGCCCTGCCTCCCACCACCTCCACGAAGTCTCCGGCCAGCAGTTTTTCTTGATTGATCACCGCGGAATCTTTGGTAGTGGCGATAAAGGTCTGGTAATTCACCACCCTTTCCAGTAGGAAATGCTGTCTCTCATGGTCCAGCTCCGAAAAAACATCATCCAGAAGCAGTATCGGCTCCAGCCCGTCCTCATTGAAATATTCCATCTCGATCAGTTTCAGGGCCAGTAATATTGTGCGAAACTCGCCGCGCGAGGCATGCCGCACAATCGGTATTCCTTCCAGATGGAAAACAATATCGTCGCGATGCGGCCCCACCTGGGTATGCCCGGAGGCGATGTCGCGCTGACGGGATTTCCACAACTCCTCCGCGAAAATTTCTTCCAAATTGCTAGTCGCCGCCAGCAAAGGAAATTCGAGATTCAGACTGTTGATATACCGCAGCTCCAGATTGTGTTTGGTCTTGCTGATTTCGGCATATTTACCCGACAGACGCTCATTGATAAAAGCCAGCGCCGCCGCCCTTTCCCGCCACAAAATGGCACCCTCCCTGACCAGCTGGCCGTCCCAGACCTCCAAATCCTCCTCACCGGCCAGACGGTCCCTGATGGAGGTGAGCAGGGCGTTTCTTTGTTCGCGCAGCCGGCGGTACTTCCGTAAAGCAGCAAAATAAGGGCGGCTTTTTTGTAAAATCAGTATGTCCAGATAACGCCGTCGCAAATCCGGTCCCAGATAGAGCATGTTAAGATCTTCCGGGTGGAAGAAAACCACCCTTATTTGCCCCACAAAATTGGTGGCGGAGGTCTTTACGTCATTTAATTTGAATGTCCGGCGGGGATTGGGCGCCTTTCCCAGGAAAATTTCCAGTTCCTGTTCCCTCCCGTTGCCGAATTTCCCTTTGATCCTGCCAAATTCCTCCTGCCAGCGGATCAGGTTTTCCTCATCGGCCTGGCGGAAAGACTTGGCCAGGGCCAGCATATAGATTGCTTCCAAAATATTGGTTTTGCCCTGTCCGTTGTCGCCGATCAGGTAAGTCAGACCTTTGGGCTTGTCAAAAGCCAGTTTTAATCCCCGGTAATTGCGAAAATTTTCTAGAACTAATGATTTCAGCATCTGTTAAGCGAAAAACTGGTTATAGAATACCTAAAAACAGCACCAGCCGCAATCGCAACGTTAGCCGTTGTCCTTTTGCCTGCGCTTAAGCGGTGATTATTGATAAAAAAGCCGAAAAATGGTACAATGAAAGGATTTCCAGAAGTGTCAAACCGGGAATTATTACCTTATGGATCAACAAAATCTCATCAACATCGCTTTAGCCGGACTTCTGGCCTTTGTGCCGGCACTATTTTGGGGACTCATTTTCTATAAAAAACAGCCGGAAAATAAAATTACCACTTTGCGTCTTTTCCTGGCCGGCGCCGTTTCCGTAGCTCCTTTGCTGCTTTATAAGTATCTCTGGCAGTTTTTTCCCTGGATCAACGCCTTTCTTTATACCAATACCTTCCAGGACGACATGATCGGCTTTGCCAACCTGACCGTCGTGCCGCTGGATGTCCTGCTGACCTTTATGATAGTCGGCGTGATCGAGGAGCTGGCCAAATTCAGCGCAGTAAAAATGATCGATCACAAAAAAATAGACTCCATCACCGATTGCATCGAGTACTTTATTCTGGTGGCCCTTGGCTTTGCCTTTGCCGAAAATATCATCTATTTCCTCAACATTATCCAGGTCAGGGGCGTGGATAGCGTCTTTTTACCCTTTATTTTCCGCTCACTTTTCTCCACCTTTGCCCATGTGATGTTTTCGGGTATCTTTGGCTATTTTTATGGTCTGGCCAAGTTTGCCGGACCGGTGCTGGATGAAAACTATAATCATGATAAATGGCCTCTGCTGCGCAAAATGGTGTCCTGGCTCCATTTAAACCGCCTTAAAACTTTCCATGATGAAAAGATTTTCCAGGGGCTTTTGATAGCGGTTACCCTGCATGCATTTTTCAACATATTTTTGGAAATGAACTGGACCTTTCTGATTGTCCCTTTCCTGACGGTGGGCTTTATCCTGCTTTCCTACATGTTCGATAACCGCCGCATGGAAAAGCATTATCAGGAGATCGAGGAGTGAAAACTTCCATTGGAAAAATTTTTATTTTAAGCGATTGATATTAATTCAATAGGGTGCTATCATAATTGCCGCTTAAGTTTCGGGAAATGAAGCGGTCTCAAGATTCAACCGGCGCTGGGAAAAGCGCTAATTAACCTTAATTTGTCTTTCCGGCAGTTTATCCAATCCATCCATGAATAGTGATAAAATCATTGTGCGTGGGGCCAAAATCCACAATCTCAAGAATATCAGCGTGGAAATCCCCAAAAATAAACTTACGGTCATCACCGGTCTTTCCGGCTCCGGCAAGTCCTCTTTGGCTTTCGATACCATTTATGCCGAGGGACAGCGCCGTTATGTGGAGAGCCTATCCACTTATGCCCGCCAGTTTCTGCAATTGATGGAAAAACCCGATGTGGAGTCCATTGAGGGGCTAAGTCCGGCCATCTCCATCGATCAGAAGTCAGCACCCAGAAATCCACGCTCCACGGTCGGCACAGTCACGGAAATTTATGACTATTTGCGTCTGCTCTTTGCCAAGGTGGGCACTCCCTATGACCCGGTCACGGGCAACCCCCTGACCAGGCAGTCGGCCTCCGAAGTCGTGGAAATAATTTCACAGTTGCCCGAAGGCAAAAAGATCCTGCTGCTGGCTCCGGTAATCAATCAGAAAAAGGGGACTCACGCCAAGGTCTTTGAAAAAGTCAAGAAAGACGGCTTTGTCCGCGTGCGTGTGGACGGTGAGGTAATGAGCGTGGTGGACGTACCCGAGTTAAAAGAGAATAAAAAACACAATATAGAAATAGTCGTTGACCGTCTGGTGGTAAAAAATTTCCAGAGACTTTATAAGACGATGTCCAATGGCGATAAGCTGGAAATTCCCAATCCCGACCGCACCCGTTTGGCCGATTCGGTGGAATTATCGCTCAAACAGGGCAATGGCCAGATGATTCTGGTCGATTTTGACAGCAAGGAAGAACAATTGTTTTCAGAGCAATATGCTTCGGCCGATTCCACCATCAATATCCCGGAAATCACTCCCAGCCTTTTTTCCTTTAATTCCCCCCAGGGGGCCTGCGAGTATTGTCACGGCCTCGGCACCCGCCTGGAGATCAACCCCAAACTGGTCATCCCCAACCCCAACTTGACCCTGGCCGAAGGGGCTATTATGCCCTGGTCGGCCACCACCAGCCATCTTACCTGGTATAACCGCATCCTGGAATCGGTGGCCGGCCAGCTCGGCTTTTCCATGAATACCCCCATTAGTAAATTGACCCGGGAGCAACTGGATACCATTCTTTACGGTACCGGCGAGAAAAAATACCGGATCCGCTTAAACAGCCAGAAATTCAGCGAGGACACCATGGGCTTCAACGGCGAATATAACACCCGTTTCGAGGGTGTAATACCCAATCTGGAACGCCGCTATCATGAAACCGATTCCGACTATATCCGCCGCAAGATCGAAAGGTATATGCAGGTGCTGATCTGCCCCAAGTGCCAAGGCGACCGCTTGAAAAGCGAGGTTTTGACCATTAAAATTAACGGTAAATCGATCATCGAGGTCACCCGCATCTCGGTCAAGCTGGCGGCTGATTATTTCAAGAATCTGAAACTCTCCAAATATAACCAGGAAATCGCCAAACCGATTATCAGGGAAATCCTCAACCGCCTGCAGTTCCTGGAAAACGTGGGGCTCAATTATCTGACCCTGGACCGTTCCGCCAACACGCTTTCCGGCGGGGAAGCGCAGAGAATCAGACTGGCCACCCAAATCGGCTCCAAACTTTCCGGTGTTATTTACGTTCTGGACGAGCCCTCCATCGGACTGCATCAAAACGACAACGCCAAACTGATCACCACCCTGATTTCGCTGCGTGACCTCGGTAATTCCGTAATCGTAGTGGAACATGATATCGACACCATGCTGGCCTCCGACCACATTTTGGATATAGGACCCGGTGCGGGAAAGAACGGCGGCTATGTGGTAGCCGAAGGAACTCCCTCCGACATTATGAAAAACGAAAACTCACTGACCGGGAAATATCTCTGTGGCAAGGAAAAAATAGCCGTCCCTGCCGTACGGCGCAAAGGCAACGGCAATTTCCTTAAAATCCTGGGGGCCAGGGAACATAACCTCAAAAATATCGACGTGGAATTGCCTCTGGGGATGTTTATTGCCATCACCGGGGTCTCCGGTTCCGGCAAATCGACTCTGATCAACGATATCCTGGTCAAGGAGCTCTCCAAAACCATTTATGGCAGCAAAACCAATTCGGGAGCGCATGAGGCTATTATGGGTATGGAATATCTGGATAAAATCATCAATATCGATCAGTCGCCGATCGGCCGTACGCCGCGGTCCAATCCGGCTACATATACCGGTGTTTTTACGGATATCCGTGAACTTTTTGCGGCCAGTCCGGAAGCCAAATTGCGCGGCTATAAATCAGGCCGCTTCAGTTTCAATGTCAAAGGAGGTCGCTGTGAAGCTTGTCAGGGCGACGGCATAAAAAAGATCGAGATGCATTTTCTCCCCGACATTTACGTGCAATGCGAGGTTTGCAGCGGTAAACGTTATAACGCCGAAACCCTGGAAGTAACCTATCGCGGCAAGAGCATCGCCGACGTTTTGGACATGGCAATTGAAGAAGCCATGGAATTCTTTGACGCCATCCCCAATATCAAAATTAAACTGGAGACGCTGCACCTGGTGGGGCTTTCCTATATTAAATTGGGCCAGCAGGCTACTACTTTGTCTGGAGGGGAAGCCCAGCGCATCAAACTGGCCACGGAACTTTCGCGCAAATCAACGGGACAGACCTTTTACGTCCTGGACGAACCGACTACCGGCTTGCATTTCGCCGATGTCAAGAAGTTGCTGGAAGTGCTGCAAAAACTGGTGGACAAGGGGAATACCGTTCTTTGTATCGAGCATAATTTGGATATCATCAAATCAGTGGACCACATCATCGACCTTGGCCCCGAAGGAGGTGATGCCGGGGGAGAAGTGGTGGCCATAGGCACTCCGGAGGTTTTATCCAAGAATGCTGCCTCCTATACGGCTATCTGGTTGAAAAAAATTCTGAAGTGATTTGAAAATATAGAGCGTTCTTTAATCAAAATAAGCCCGCAATACCTTGTGCGGAATCTTAAATATGTTAAAGTATGGTAAAAAGTTTAATAGAATGATGTAGAATTTGATAAAATGAGGTAAAATTGTGTAAACTTGAGTAGATGTGAAATGGGAGAGAAGTAAGAAAATTGCTCAAAAAAGCTCTAAAAATGGCAATAAATTGTTCAAAAGTTGTCTAAAAAGTGTTTAAACTTTAATAAAATATACTCAAATATGAAAAATCTATTGAAATGGAGGGACTAATATGTAAAATACAGGGCAGATAAATAAACACGGCTGTACAGATTGAAGAACGTTAAAAACAATGATAAAATTTAGTTAATTGGTAAAATAATTAACTAAATGCAGGAAAGAATACTAACTCCCGATCAGGTAGCCCAAATTTTACAAATTCATCCCTTCACGGTGTTGAAATTTATAAAACAGGGCAAACTTAAAGCAAGTAAACTGGGACGCGTCTATAGGATCCGGGAGAGCGATTTGGAAAGCTTCCTTGACCAGTCTTCGGGAAAATCGCCTAAAGTTCAGGAAATTCCTGCCAATGATATTAAGAAAAGCAAAAACAAAAATAAAATTTTCCCCAATAAAGTTATAGAGCCACCCGCGACGGTTGAGTCACCTAAATCAGGCGAACAAAAGGAAGAGTTGCCTGAAATAACAATCAGCAAGATAAAAATGATTGAGCCGGCCGGAGAGTCGACCAAGCGGGGTGGTGAGGACGAGTACTATATACTACAATAAAAAAATACAGATAAATGATCTTCAACTGCCTAAACTGCGGCGTCTCCATCTCCTCAAGAAATGAACACTGCCCCCATTGTAAAATCAGCAATCTGGAAGCCCTGGATCATCTGACCGGCAAAAGCAAAAAAAGAGAATATCTGGCCTGGAAGGAAAAAGTAAAAGGATCAATACTGACTATGGTCGCCCGCTAGCAAAGATACCGACCACTTAAAATTCGCCCTAGAATACCTCGAGACCCCCGCCCGTAACGGGGGTTTGGTATATATTGCCGTTCTTTGCCGAAAATAAATCATCCTCCGCCGCACTGTTTGTCGACGATATAGCCAGTACAGCCTTCGATCTGATCCATATAGGGGAGCGTATCCGAAATTATCGTCTTCAGGTTATCCAGATTGACTTTCAGCGTATCCAGTCCCAGACCCTGGGTTTGCCTGTATTTCAGGTCGTATTCCGTGACATATTGCAGATCATCGGAAAAATCAGTATCTCTTTGCTGAATGGTGGTCAGGTCATTGGTGATGGTTTGATAGTTGATAGCCGGCGGGGCAGCCTGAGTATTGCCATAAGAAAAGGGAGCATTTTCTTTGGCGGTAAAGCTGAGCTGTTCCCAGATCGTTGATTGCTGCGCCGGCTCGGTATTCACGCGGAGATCGACCACCCGGTTCATGAAATCGCCGAAGCTGCTGGAACTGAACATGGTGGCCATACCTGGATTGTCGGCCACTCTTTGTTCCATGGCACTCCAGCGTTTACTCAGTTTTTGCTGAAACCGGTTAAAAACCTGCTGCAGATTATCAAAAGTATTGCCCAAATTCTTGATTCTCTCTATCAATTGCTCCCAATTGGGATCGGTGCAGTTGCGGTAATTTTCAATTTTGCTGGCATATTTCTGTTTGATCTTTTCAAAAACCTGGTCCGCCGTAGGCTGATCAAAATAAGCCAATTTCTTCACGAACATGTCCATAAACTCGGCCCTGACAGTATTTCTTTCCGTCACCACCTGCTGTTTCTGCGCATCGCTGCTGTTTGGATTCGGTGTAGGGGACGTGGTGACAAAATGTCTCAGATAGTAAAGTTCGGCCGAAAGTTGATAATATTGGGCCGCAACTCTGGAAGAAGTGGCGTTATCGCAGACATAAAAAGCCTGTCGTATTTGTTTTCTGGCTTTATCAATCTGGTTCAGCAGGCCGTCGATATCCAGGTATTGGCAATAATTGGCATTATAGATGACAATAATGTCATTCCAGTAATCCAGAAAGCCTTCTCCGTCAAAATCCAGTCCATTGGTCAGGAAATTGCTGAAATCGCGTTTACAAAAAAGTTGGGTGCCGCTGCTGGAATTATTATTCAATCCCTGCGCCCTGACCGGACCGTTATTGGGCCAGACCAGCACCAGACAAGTCAGGCCAAGAGTCACTAAGCTGATTTTAAGAGCGATTTTTTTCATTTAGGTGCATTCTTGTTTACTCTTTATTTTTACGCAGGCCTTGGAGGAGATCAGACCGGGGACATCCTCCAGCAGGGTGCGCATCTGGTTCTGAAAGCCCTGGAAATAGGTGTTCATGGCATCCATTTCATCGGTCAGGGCTTTCAGGGTATCCACTTCTTCATAGGCCGACTTGGAAATTTCGGCCACCAGCATGTTCTGGGCTTCATTATTTTGCTGTGCGGCTATGGCTTGGCTGGCCGAATTCATGATTTGTGCCTGGGTTGCGGTATCGGGAGCGTTGGTGATCGCTACTTCCAGCATCCTCTCCGCATCGGAAGGAATCGGGGATTCGTCTACCGGCTGGCCGCTTTTGGCAGCCCCCAGTATGCGCCTGTTCTTTTCATCATAGTTCCAGGCGCCATTCAGCTGAGCGTATTTATCCCATTCATCTGTTATATTGCCGAGTTTGAGCAGATCATCCTTAACGGGTGTAACCATCGGGATAATGTTAACGCTGATATTCATGCCCACGGACCCCAGCCCGATCCCCGCCGCATTTTTACATAAACCGCTTTCACCCAGATTCCCGGTGGCCTTGGCCGGTATCAGACTGTGGCTGATGGTTTTTTCCAGGGCCTCATTGATAAATTGTACATGGCATTGAATGCAATTATCGGTTTTATTGAAGGCGGCGGTAGCCTTTTTCATTACAAAATCCAGCGAAAGACAGACTATCTGGTCGCAGAGGGGAGGGCTCGTGTAATCACCCGCCGGCGCCGGGGGCACTGTCGCTACGGGCGGCGTCTCCGCACCGGTCGGGACAGGAACAGCCGGCCCGGCCCCAAGCCCAGATCCTCCCGCCGCTGCGTTGCTCTGGTTCCCGCCGGCGGCATTTTCTCCGCCGGTATTGGTACCGCTTGTTAGGGCTGTTGCCGCCACCGGGGGGACATAAGTGCTTTGTAGTTTCGGATTGGTGGCCGAGTCCCTGGCGAAATTACCCAGGGCCTGGTCCAGATTCTGCCCGGCAAAACACTGATTGGGATTCATGCCACCCGCAAAGATCTTGCTTTTATCTTCGGCTGTGGCGGCAAAAGGATTGGCAAAAGGCTCTTTGGCTTTGACCGTGGAAGGCAAACCGGCTGCAGTTTGCGTAGCGGGTTGGGTAGCTCCTCCGCTGGCAGACGGCGGGGCGCCATTGGTATTTACTGGTGTGTTGGCTATGGGAGTCTGCGGCGTGGGAGTTTCAGGCGTGGGCGTCGTCGATTCCGGGGTTTCCGAGGGGGAAAAAGTGCCGCCAAAGGTAACCAAATCGTTTTTCTGAAAAAGAATAATTTCAATATTGTTTAAATCATTGATCAGATCAAAGCCGGAGTCGGAAAGGTCTCCATTGGCAAACATTTCACTCGGCTCGACCTTGGCACTGATGGTTGCCTGCACATCCTGCGTGTCTTTCTTGTCATTGTAGGTGGCAATCATGGAATTGTAGATCTTTACTGCATCCTCGACCCGCATCAGCGGTGATCTTTCCATGATGGGAGTGATATCGCCGCCTAGAATCAGGGACATGCGTTCGGGAGGCATCCCGTATTGTGCCGCCGTGGCCTTGATAGCCTCCCCCATAGTATTGGCCTGGGTTTTATTATAGACTTTAAGATACAAGTCCTGTCCCACCTGCTTCGGATCCGTGGCGCCGAAGCCGCTGCCCCAATCCAGACCCTCGTTGCCTTTGCCGCGCAGGGCATATTTCAGACGGCTGGAAAGCTGGCAAATCTGTTGTTGCACTACTACATCACCCTCGCAGGAAATGTCCTGCGGAGCGGTATCTGAAGCAGCATGCCCCTGCCACGGGTACAGCGGGCCGCTCAGGAACATCAGTATGCCGATGATGTAGATTAATTTTTTCATTACAAACATTTGGTTGTGGTGGCGTCAATGAAGCGGAAGGGGAAGAAATCGGTGCGCTTGCGGATGGCCACTAGGTGATCACGGTACTTTACCAGCTCGGCAAAAATATCCATGTAACGGACATGCAATTGCCAGGCTGTTTTCAATTGGCTGTAAGCATCCAGTGTCTGGTCCAGAGCGGTTTTTGCCCTGACCTCCTCATCGTCGATAAATTTGATTCTTTTCCCACTGGAGTCGCTGATATCGACCACCGTGGCCGTCATACTGGTTACCACGCCTCTACCGGCCGTTGACCACCAATAGCGGGGATTCATTTGCTGCTGAAGTTGATCCTCCAGATCAGCTTTCTTCTTCAGGTCGGTTTCCTTATCAATTTGCGATATCAACGTACAAATATCATCAGTGGAGCCGGCGGCGCATTTGTCCCGGATCCCCTGTGGCGTGCTGTCATAAAGGGAGTCCCTCTTGATATCCAGCGCCGCCCTGTAGCAAAAATAACTGTATTTGAGTTGATCAATCTTTTGCAGTTTTTCCCAATCGTAATTGGGGAAATTGCTGGGCGGCACACCGAGCAGGGTCACTGCCAGACAATAGGGATGAACGGTGGGATCGTTGGATTTATCGACATTGCTCTGGTTGCATACGGCAATGGACTGGCAGGTCATATCGGCTGCCTCTGTGCCGTTGGCGCCACGGCAGAGGGCATTTCCTTTGCTGGGATAATCATCCAGACTGGGGGAAGGAGATTCCTCCAGCGGATTGGTCATGATTTTTTCTATGTTTTTATTGAAATAATCATTGGTTTTCGCAGTATACATATCGACCAGATCCGGTATTTCCATTTGATCTATTTTCCCGTCAAAGCAGAAAGAATGAACAAAATCCAGCGTCGTCACCGGCGGAGTTTTCTTCTCCTGGCCTTTTCCTTTCCCTACACCCAGCAGCATGATTACCGCCAGTGAGGCTAAAAGAATTGTTGCTGTGTAAAGTATTTTATTTTTCATTAGACGCATTTCTTAAGATAGCAGGGTAATTTTTCCTCGAAGGTTCTGATGTTCAGGACCATTTTCATAACGTCCAGATCCAGCGTGCGCAGTTTTTCGTTAATCTGTTTATATTTCTCCGTGAAAATAGAAGCCTTTTTAATGCTGGAAGTGGTGTAGGCCCTCATCTGCAGCAGTTTGCCGGCATTGGCGATATATTCGTCGGCTTTGGCCTGGCAGTCATCCAGCGGGCCGTATTGGGCGGCACTGGTGGCACCCGATGTAGCCGCTACCGCCAGTTGTTTTCCGATTAAAACATCCATCTCCGCCCCAATGGCTGCCTTGAACTGGTCATAGCGCTGTATACCCAGATCCAGTAGGGATTTGGTGCTGCTTTTATTTTTAAAATTTTCTTCCATGAAAGTCTGATAACTTTCAAACTCCGGATCGGCATACTTGGCCAGTTCCAGCAGGCACAGCTGGGAAGAGAGGGTGTCAATCTGGTTCTGATCGCCCTCGACTTTAGTGATGTCGACGGTGGCAGTGTTGGTAGGGGGGGATTGGTCCGCAGCTTTTCCGTAATAACCGACCTCAAAGGCATTTCCCACCATAAAAATTATCAGCAGGTTGATGGTGATCACCCAGGGGTGAAAAAATCCAATTTGTTTTTCGCTTTGTTTTTGCATTGAGCTTATTTTTATCTGAGCAAGGCTATTCAGCCCGCTCGATTACTGGCCGAATTCCTTTACCTCGGCAATTTCCACCAGATTGCTCTGGCTGAAAATTTCGCTGTTGTCGCTGCTGGATATTATACCGATGATCTTGTCTCCCGGTATCAGGTCGGCAGTATGGTCTATTGCCGATGGGCAGGGACAGCTGGCGCAGGGCTCGGGAATTACATAAACACCCGGCCCCAAATCCTTTCTGGGATCGATTAGATCGTCCTTGGGATTGAGCGGATCGGTGCCCCGTAAAACTTCCACGCCATCCTTGATGCCGCCGCCGTCCGTGTCCGGATTATGGGGATCGGTATGATAGATATTGACCTCATCCAGGTCACTTAGTCCGTCACCGTCGGTGTCCAGGTCATCATTGGGATTAAGCGGATTGGTGCCGTTTTTCAGCACCTCATCGCCGTCACTGACACCGCCGCCGTCGGTATCGGGATTATTTGGATCGGTATGATAAATTTCTATTTCGGCTTTGTCACTTAAGCCATCGCCGTCCGTATCGAGATAATCGTCGCTCGGATCCAGCGGATTGGTATGCCTGTCCAACACCTCCACGCCATCGGGAACGCCGCCCTTGTCCGTATCGGCCAGCCAGGGGTCCGTGCCGAATTTATATTCCTGCAGATTGGTCAGGCGGTCCTTGTCTGGATCCTGATTGGCATCCTTGGGATCGAGAGGGTTTAAATTATGCAGTCTTTCCCAGTAATCCGGCATGCCGTCACCGTCGGTATCGATCAGCGAGCAGTCATAGGCGGTTAGCACGCGGTCGGCCAGCTTGATAAATTCTCCCCTGTTCATGTCGGCTTCCGGATTTTTTGATTCATCAGCCGTCAGAATGTAGTTGGCTTTTAGTTTTACACCCGGCTTGATATAGGGAGTCAAATCCTGGGCAATCTGCAAATAGGGCAGGTAATAAGGCTCGGTCAGAGGGATTTGCCCCATGGCAATCAGCCCCTGTTTCTGCAGCGCTTCCAGGATTATTTTCACGGCTTCCACTTTACTGATGGTGGCGTTGGGGGCAAAAGGTGTCTGACCGCTGCGCACATCGATCAAGGCGCGGTAACCCGTTATGAAGCCCTGGAAATAAGCCTCTTTGGTGACTGCGTAGTACCAGGGTACCTGGCCCTCCTGATAAGGAATATCGGAAAATACCGGCGGACCGATTTTAGCTTCGGGTCGCGGAATAATGCAGAAAATATCCAGCATCACCTTGGCATATTCCGAGCGCTGGATAGGCTCGTCAAAGCCGAATTTGAGCTCACTGCCTGATGGCAGGCCCTTCAGTATGCCTCTTTCCCAGAAATTCAGGATGCTTTGATAGAAGGGATTGGTTTCCGTCACATCACTGAAAGGGGAGGTCGCCTTTTTATTGGGGTCCGTGCCCATTATTTTTTCCATGCTGTCAGAATAGCCATCTCCGTCGCTGTCGGCAACCAGTGGATTGGTACCGGCCAAATACTCCTCCAGATTGGTCAGGCCGTCCTTATCGGCATCCAGCTGGGCGTCGGCGGGATTATTGATATCCAGTCCATATTGCAGTTCCCATAGATCCGGCATGCCGTCTTTGTCCGTATCAAACTGGGGTCCTTTCGACTCCGGCTGGCCGACAAACAGTTTAAATTGATCGGGGTTTAAAATAGTTATCGGCTTCTTGGAGCTGAAGGAAACGTAGAATTCCGCCACACTATCCAGGGTATTATCCGGCTTCGGCCAGAGCACCTGGAAAATCATCGGCTCATTCAAATCACTGGCACTCTTCAGGAGCAGTTTCATGCGCGGATCATAGATATAGAAATTGCCGCCGGAATCAAGCACCGCCACGCGTTTCAAAGAAGATTTTTCCACTATTTCCACGCCGCCGGCGAACTTGGTTGCATCAGCCGGTATGTTCTTGATCTCCAAAGCGGCATCCGCGGGCAGGAGGTTTTTGATATGTACGCCGGTGAAGAGCAACACGGAAGCGGAAGTGTAGCTGGTATCCGGCCCGTCGACCACCACGTCGGTATTGGCATCGGAAACGATGAACAGTGTCGCGATAATCTTGCCCGCGGGATCCTTGACCACGACTCTGGTGGGCAGAAGGGGCTCCTCCGCGGGCAGGGCTTCAATGGAATAAGTCGGATCCTTCAGGATGATTCTGCCGTTTTTGGAATCAATCTCGGCGACCACTTCACCTTTATCGTTCTTGATCACTACGGTGTCGTGCAAATTCAAATCATTGATGGAAAATTTACCGTTCTGGTCGGAGAAATATTTTCCGTTCTGATCGGCTGACGGGGTCTTGATAATTTCCTTTACGCCCGCGCGATCGCGCATTATGCTGACCGGCATATCTGCTTCCGTCGGATCCAGGTTGCCGCTGACCACCTCGCCCTCGCCGTTTTGCTTGATTTGCAAATTGGCCGAGCTGTCATCCAGTTTAATCTTCGGGACATAAACATTGATATCAATTTCCTGCTGGCCCGTGTTGCCGGATTCGTCTACCACATTGAGCATCACCTTCCGCGAATTCAAATCCTTATAGGGCCCCAGATAGAAAACCGGGTCATCCAGATCGTCATAGCTTATGCCATTGCCGTCGCTGTCCACATCGGGATTGATATCCCGGCCCAGATTTTTGTCGTTGGTCTTGTCACCGTCGCCATTGGAATCATAATTCAGATCGGTATCTATGTAATAACTCACTACTTTGCCGAAGGTATCAAAAGATTTGCTGGCATCTATTTGCAATGTCTTGAAAATCGCCACCGATCGTTGGCTGGGACCGGCCACTGGCAAGGGCACCTGCCGGTCGGAACAGATATTCGGGGCCAGGGTGACGCTCTGGGTCATCAGACTGCGGAAACCCGTCAGATCGAAAGAACGCAGAGTAGCGTAATAAAAGCCGTTGGGAAGATTCAGCGTGATTGTGGGCGCGGTCGGATCATCCAGGACATTGATCTGCAGATCCTGCCCGGCCTCAACCCTGGTATAGGCGTCCCTGGGCAGCTTGATCAGCGCACTGCCATCACCGATGGAGGTGTATTTACTGCCCAGTTCGATCTTGCTGCCGGGCAGAAGTTGCTGATCCTTGACGATATTATTGGGATCAATGATGGTGACGGAGCCGCTCTCCACCTTGACTTCCAGCTTTCCGCCGAAGCTGTCCGGCAGACTGATCAATTCCCTGGCCAGCATTTTTTTCTTGGCCATTTCCGTATCATCGGACCATACCTGCAGGACGCTGTCCTGGCTGGCAAAAATCTGCTGGCCGGCCAGCAACAGCACTTTGTCGCTGCCCGCAGCCAGTACGGTCTGGGCCGGCCCGTCAAAATGCACCTCGCCGGAAACATCGGCGGCCACCATTTCATAAAGCTGGGAGGCCGGGAAATTATAGGCATTGGCATCGGGCTGCAGAATGGAATTGGTCAGCAGCGCAGCAGTCGATTCCACCGTATTCAAATAAACATATTTGGAAAACCCCGGGGCTTTCAGGTCATTGATCACACCCTGGTAGGACACACCGCCAAGCTGCCTGCCGACTATCAGTTCATAGCCGGCTAAATCGGGGTTGGTGTCCGCATTCCATTTCAGATCCAGTGTCTTGTTGCCCGTAAAGGTGGAAACCACACCGCTGACTGATTTCCCTGCCGGCACCAGCTCATCCAGATCATAATACTTGGGCAGCCCGCCATAGAAAACCCCGATGCTGCCGTTTTTGCTGTAATTCTCTTTCAGATAAACATTATTGCCGTAAGAATAGATCAAATCGTCGTCGCTGTCATTATCTGTGTCCACAAAGTTCATGGTATTGGGCAGCGAGAGGTCTTCTTCGTAGCTGATCACTTTTTCATTAACTTTTTGCGCTTCATTATAAATAAACATTCCTTTAGCCACCGGTTTGTTCTGGAGCGTGCTGGGCAGACCGGAATTTTTCACTATGTCATTTATGCTGGGCACCGCCGCATAGAGTTTCTTTTCACTGGCATACATGGTACCGCCCTCATATCCCGATTTGGTCAGGATGTCCGAAAGAGTGGGGGCCTTGGAAATAAGCATGGCAAACTTGGAAAGATCGTTGCCGGCCAGAGACTGATCATTGATGCTTTGATTTTCTTTGACATAAGCCAGTAGATTCTGTCTGAGATCGGCCAGTTTCCTGGTTTCCGGAAAGTCATTGCCCAGCGCCAGCATTGCTGCCCCATAATCAAATTTATCGAGCTCCTGTATGGATTTATTGGCTTCCGGAGAGTCCGCAGTGATAGTCGTCGTGCCGGCTACCAGTCTGATGTCCTGGAAATCATTTTTGATCAGTTGCTGATATTTTACCGCGTCGGTAGCCAATTCCTTGCTCGCGTCGGACAGACCAACAATGGCATCGGCCAGCTGTGGAGAGACCGTCTGGAAATCTTTTTCCAGCACTGGATCCAGGCCGAATTCTTTATTCATTTCGGCGGCCGGCAAATAATTCAGCAGCGGATTTTGTCCGCCATTGCCCGCCGGCACGGCCGACTGCATGCCATTGTTGATCGCCGCTGCTGAAGTGGCCGCGGCAGTTTCCAGTCCTTTGGATACGGCATTGATGGCCGAAGTGAAGCCGGTACTTACCACATTCAGATTGTCGGCGACATATTTCACCATGTCATAAAGCGTCGTAAAGGTGAGCGCTTTGTTCAGGTTGATTTTCACCGTTAGGACAATCCTGTCCACATAATCGTAGCTGATTGAAGGCAATTGGAAGGCCAACCCCAGATCAAAAGGCAACAGTGGATCCAGTCCGCGCTCGGTCATATGCTCGACGGTGGATTTAAGCACAGTTTCATTGGTTGGTATCAGTCCTTTCTTGATCAGACAAAGTATCTTGAATATTTTCTTCAGGATGCTGATGGTCGCCTTGATAGCGCCGGGCAAAGCCGGAATTTTCGGCGGCGGCGGCAGATTGGGCAGCGCAGGTATGATCAGTGGCGGCAGATCCGGCAGTTCCGGCAGACTGAAGCTGAGATCCGGCAACACCGGGATTTCAGGCAGGGTAATCTGGAACGTGGGCAGATCAGGCAGCACTATCCTGGGCAATTTTGGTAAAGTAATTTTTTCCGGCCGGAATTTAATATCCGGAAAAATGATAGTTATTCCCATCTGTATCTCCGAAAGATCGATGTAAATATCCGGCAGTTTGGGGAAGGGTATAATCGGCGGGCTGGGAATGAAAGCAAAAAGTTTAAGTATCAATTCAAGCAAAGTGAACCTGGCTGACGAGCATTTGTCGCAGGAGGTCTGATAATCCACCACCAGATCGAACATCAGTTTCCAGGTGGCAATAGTCTCCACCAATGTGGCAATGGCATCCTCCCAGCCGTAGATCTGACTCAGCCACTTGGTGACATTGCCGACGATGAACTGGACTATGGCGTCAATATAACAGATCACCTGCGAAACATACTTGGTCAGCATATTTCTCCAGGCCAGTATTTGTCTGGGCAGTTGTTTATACCCCTCTATCACTGTAATATTTTTCTCCACGGACTGGATCAGCTTGGTCATGTCCGCGGTAAAAATGTCGCATATTTTATTATAAGGCCGGTCACCATAGACGATTATTTTTTTGCCGTTGGCATCAGTCGTCTCATAGCCCGGGACCATTTTGCCGCTGGCGTCGGGAACCATTTCTTTAAACGGACCGCATTTCCAGATGGACAGGGCTCTCTCCATTTCAAATTTCTCATCTTCCACCCATTGTTTGGCATCATTAATGAAGCGGTCTATCTCTCCGGGTGTCAACGAAGGTATCTTGATGATCACTTCCTGCGGTACGATGGAAATTAACGGAATTTGATTGATTTTATTTAAAACTCCCCTCAGACCGGTTGGTGTTACCGGTTCATTTTTCACACTCAAGTTTCCGTCCTTCAGGTCTTTGACTACTTTGGCTGCATTCTTGAAGGGAGTAATTACGTCCGGCAGCAGGACATAAATATCAGGCAGATCGGTCAGTTTGTTGATGATTTCTGAGCTTTGATTATCCAGCCAGTCGGTCAAGACTGAAGGGAATCCGGGCATGCGCACATTGGTTTTGGCATTCACTTTGAAGCCGTAATTGCCCAGGCTGGAGGAAGCCTCGAAGCCACCCGTATAATTCTTGCCATCGGCCGTCGGTGTATCGGCCAGGCTGCCGTCATTGGACATACCGATAGTACCGGAAGCGCTGCTGATCAGATTATTGGCGGCTCCCAATGCTCCTTCGATGGCACCGGCAATGGCTTGGCATAATCCGGCAAACGGATCGATCGGTAAAACAATGGTAAAGCAGTTGCCCGGCACCGGTCCGAAACCGACCAGATAAGTTCCCAGACAGGTGGCCATTGCCACTTTGCCGGTCAGGGTGGGGGACATATAGAGTCTGAAGGTTGTGCCCTGGTAAGGAGCTCCCCCGGGCCAGACTGGCGGTATACCCGGACCTCCCAGGCCCAGTATCGGCAGTCCCGGATCGAATCCGCCGGGTACACCCATAATATTAATGGCACCGGGTACCAGAAAGGCAAAATTAATCGGGGTCGGTATACAGCCGGCTGAACAGGTCAGGGCGGCCAGCGCTCCTTCCAGCTTTTCCGCTGCGACATCCAGCCCTTTGCCTATGCCGTCATAAGCGGCGCCAACGCCGGGGATTGCCGAAATCGAATCACCCACGCCGTTATTGCCGCCGCCACCGCCGTTGTCGCCGCTTCCGCTGCCGGCGCCTTCACCGACGCCGCCGCCGGCGCCGCCCAGATTCAGGCCCGGGAAAGTCCCGTAATCCATGAAATATTTCACTGCCACTGGCATGCCGGTAGCAGGATCTTTCTGATCAAACAGACTTAAATCCAGACCAATCTTTTTGCCGGTCGTCGGATCCACTGCCTGCTTATAACCCGTGCCGGCATTGGCATTGGGATCGGGTGTGACATATTGGCCATAGGTTACCACGCCGGTATCAACATTTCTGTCAATCGAATAATAATAAACAATTCTGCCGGTGGGATTATTGTCGGGCGTGGCGGCGATATCCGGATAACCATCTTTTATCGGATAGGCGCTGGACAGATTTTGGCCGATGGCAATTTTCACTTTCGGCAGCTTGCTCACTTTGACCTTGTAAGTGATCGTTCTGCTGGCCTTGGCGGGCAAATCAATTCCCGTGATCAGATAGGGCCGCAGGCTCATGCCTGATTCCACCAGACTGATCGGGGTCTTGCAGTCGCTGCAGGCTATCGAGGTCTGGTCCAGCGTGACGTTTTCGGGGACAATATCCCCCACCACCAGATTGGTAATCGGCTTGTTCTGGGGATTGGTCAGCTGGATCGTATATTGCAAATCATCCCCCTCGGCCAGCACGTTAAGCGGCTCCGTTAAATCCTTGGCTTTCTTGGTGCTGAATATTCCCAAAACCGTGTCGTCGGCCAGTGATTTCATTTCCAGAGTTTTATCCGACTGGGCATTATCGCCCTTCAGGACAATTTTTTCAAAAAAGCGGTCGTCCTGGAAACCGGGCTGGTCGCCGGCCATGCCGTCATAGGACACAAACACCTCCTCCTTCAAATTATCGGTTTGATTTATTTTTACGCCCAGATTACCCACCTCACTGCCCTTCAGATCGATCTGTCCTTTATGTGTATAAAAAATCTTGATTGTTCCGGTATCGTCGGAAACAACCAAATCAGGATAAGAGTCCTGATTCATATCGGCGGCCCGGATCATGTAAACCTTGTTTTTGGCCGAATATCCCTCCAGGGGCAGATTATGGCGGACAAAATTGCCGTGATCATTTAAATAGGCGTCTACGCAGACCTCGCCGATCTTGCAGCTGTCGGCCGTGGCCACGATCAGATCGGGCCAGCCGTCGTCATTGATGTCGGCCACTGTCTGGCTCAAAATCCCATTGGGGAAATTCAGAAATTCTCCCCTGTCCACAAACTCTTTGCCGCCGTTGATGTTTTCCAGCAGATTCACCTGTCCGTCATCGAATGAGACAAAAACATCCTTATCCCCATCATTGTCATAATCGATCGGGGTCACCTCTTTGACAGTTTTATTGCCGGCCAGAATCAGCTGGCCCATGTCTTTGGTAAAGCCGGCTGCGGAATACAACCTGTCCAAAGTGCCGGGATTCCGCCGGTTATCCAGCTTGACCGTCGGATCGCCCAGCACCACGCCGCCGTCGGAGGCATTGGGCAGATTGGATTCGCCCACCGTATTGCCGGCGGCGAATAGCAAAACATTTTTATTGTCACCCCGCAGACCAATACCGTCTTCTTCCGCGGCTGCTTCCAGGGAAAGATAGGACAGGCCGGGGGCTTTGTTCTTGTCCAGGGTTTGGCTGTCATCCGTGTAGTAATAGCCGCGGGGAGAAGCTGTAGAATCACCGGAAAATGACTGCACGTAACTTCTTTGCGGCAATTCCGCCAGTTTCCTCAGATAAACCCCCGGATTGACAGGAAGCGGTTCGTCCTGGAGCAATTTCACGTCGCCCATATTGCCCGTATGAACGATAATCTGTGCTATCTCATTGCCCAGATCATGAACCACCCAACTGATATCCGTACCATTGTCATTGGGAGCGATGGCCAGGTCGGCGGTCAAACTGTATAGACGGACCTTGGCGTCACGGCCGATCTGCGCCAGCAGCTGATTATTTTTGGTTATATAAACGTTTTCACCGTCGCTGGTCATGTCATAGTTCTGATTATCCTGCACCTCATTCAAAACATTGACGGTTTCGGTGGTCAATTCGGCATCCCCGGGCAGGGTGATCAGTTTGATTTGGCTCTGCGGTTTGGGAATTACACTGACCTCCATCACCTCTTTCTTTTGTTGCAGGTCATTAACCAGCTGTTTTACCGGCGCATTGTCCTGTCCGGTGGGTATCAGTTTGATTTCAAAATTATTGGTATCATTGAGCGTGATTTTCCCGGACGTCAGTGCCTCCAGCAGTCTCATCTTGGGTTTGGGATCGGTTATCAATGAAGCGGCGCTTTCATCTTTGCCGCTGAACACGAACCAGCCGCCCAGATAATCTTTTTGCGTAACATCGCCAAAAGCAGCTCCCAATAGATTGGCATAGAGAAATTTCGGCTGGATTTGCTGGAAATCGCGGCCCTGCAAATTATTGACGGCGGAAATCTCCAGATAGCCGTCAACCAGATCCTTGGCCTTGGCACGCAGTCTGATCGGACCGGTCAAAGTCCCCGTCTGGAAAGACACGTCCGCTTCACCGTTTTGAGCCCTGACTATCGGTGTAGAGGTTATTTTGGCGAATTTGGCACTTTCCGGATCAACGCTGAAAGTTATAAGCGTTGTTTTATCGCGTTTGACCAGATTGCCGTTGGCGTCGTACAGCTTCGCCTTCACAGTATAGGTTTTGGTGGGATCAGCGGTGACCTCCAGTTTGCTGCTTTCCAGAACCACCATTTTGGGAGCCAGAGCGTAATTTTCAATTGCCAGAGAGGATAAAGGCAGACCCTCCACGTTGGCCAGCAGTACCATGTTGCCGGCTTTGAGCGAACTCTTGACGGTAAATTTGCTGAAACCGTTGGTAATGGGCTGGCTAAATGAAGTGACTTCATTGCCCTGATCATCCACAATCTTTCCCATCGTACTGTCGAGCAGTTTCAGACTGGCCTCTCCCTGGAAGCCCTCCAGATTATTGCCGGCTGCATCTGCCACTCTCACCTCCACCCCTGTCTTATCGGCGCCGTCGGCTTTCAGTTCGGTCTTCGGGGACTTCAGAACGACCTGCAGATCATCTCTGGTCTGTACACTGGTTTCTGCCGAAACGGTAGCCGGTTGAAAAATTTGCGAACCCAGATTGATCAGTTCCACCGCCGGATTATTGCTGGTTGTCTGCGTCTGTTGTTCAGTATCCTGATAAGAGACATTGATTTTCAGCCCTTCCGGCTGTGTACCGGAAATCAAATTCAGCTGATATTGTCCCGTCACGGAGCTCATCTGCACGCCGGGAGCGGTTTTATCTTCATCGTTTTTCGGATCGATCTTGGCGCCATCGGGAGAGGTGCTGTCCGATTTAACATTGAACGTGGCGGTATAATTGCCGCTGTTGGCCAGATTGCCATTTTTATCCCTCAAAATTGCTTTCAGCGCCGTTACGGATTTGCCGCCGCTCGGAATGATCGGGGAGTCGGCCGTGATTGTGGCTGTGGCGGGTGGCAGAGCATAAACTTCAATCAGCTGTTGATCACTGGGTATATTTTTGCCATCCACTGAAGCAATGATCACCGGCAGGCCGGTCTTGGTTTTTGAAGTTAAGACACTTTCGGCGATACCGCCTTTTACTTTTACGTTTAAGGGGGCCAGCTGTGAAGTCACCTCGTCGGCCGGATTCTGAAAGCCAAACTTGACCACACTGGTGTTGTCATCGGCCTTGATTTGCCCCTGATCATCATAAAGGGAGGCGCGGATATAAAGTTGACTCTCACCGTCCGCAGGCATGCGGTCCGTTTCCTCCGTATTGATCTGTGAAGCATCCATGGAATTATCCGCCGGCAGCTCATAGACCGTCTTCGGTCCTATTTCTATTCCTGAAATGTAAGCACCATCCACTCCCGCAGCTTCCAGACCGCTGCCCCGCCCAAAGTTATTATCATCGCCACTGTCCAGCGGGTTTGTTCCCAGCAAAACCTCGGTGCCGTCTTTCACACCGCCCTGATCCGTGTCGGGATTCGTGGGATCGGTGCCGATCGATTTTTCCCTGGCATAGGTCAGGCCGTCTTTATCTTCGTCGCTGTTGGCGGCCGGTTCCGGCGGTTTCGGGAAATCGTCGCTGG
>Ga0182027_10003965_pt1 | contig 23187 bp, 17 predicted proteins | sample 712E1DmetaG_FD_121300 | JGI IMG/M metagenome (GOLD analysis project Ga0182027, IMG submission 121300) | Permafrost microbial communities from Stordalen Mire, Sweden - 712E1D metaG (Illumina Assembly) | ecosystem: Environmental > Terrestrial > Soil > Wetlands > Permafrost | place: Sweden... | reverse complement strand
TCGCGGCCAGGTCGGTGATAATGTCGCCGAACAGGTTGTCGGTGACGATCACGTCGAACCACTCGGGGTTTTTGATGAACCACATGCAGGTGGCGTCCACGTGCGCGTAATCGCGCTTCACCGACGGATACTTCGCACCCAATTCATGGAACGCGCGTTCCCACAAATCGAACGCGTACGTGAGCACGTTAGTCTTGCCGCAGAGGGTGAGCTGCGCGGTCTTGCCCGCCTGGATGTCCTCCGTTTTGAGGCCTTTCCACGGCTTGCCGCCGCGGCGCTTTTTCGCCAGTTCAAAAGCGTATTTCAAACACCGCTCGACCCCGCGCCGCGTGTTCACCGATTCCTGGATCGCCACTTCATGCGGCGTGCCTTTGAACACAAAACCGCCCGAACCGGTGTAAAGGCCTTCGTTATTTTCTCGAACCACGACAAAGTCAATGTGCTCCGGCCCCTTGTCCTTCAGCGGACAATCGGCTGCGCGATAAAGTTTCACAGGGCGGAGGTTGATGTATTGCTCCAGCTCGAAACGGAGGCGCAGCAGAATGCCTTTCTCTAAAATGCCCGGTTTGACCTGCGGATGGCCGACCGCGCCGAGAAAAATCGCCTTGAACTTGCGCAGCTCGTCCACTGCGCCGTCCGGCAGCACCTCGCCCGTTTTCAGATAACGGTCGCCGCCAAAATCGTAATGATGCCAGTTGAGCTTGAACCCGAACTTTTGGGCGGCGCCTTCGGACACCTTGAGGGCTTCGCGGGTAACTTCCGGGCCGGTGCCATCACCGCCGATTACTGCGATATCGTAAGTTTTCATGCGTGATTTTCTTTTGCCTGCAACCGAAACAAGAGTCGTCATACTAATGGCTACGACAGGTGTGGCAATGGAATTTTACACGCTCGACATTCGCCAATCGAAATTCAAAATTCACCCGATGGCATTGCCTTACAAAGTCGCCACGCTGCTGTACTGCTTCAATGAGCGCGATGAAGTGCTGTTGCTTGAACGCACACAGGAGCCGAATCGCGGTTTCTGGAGTCCGTGCGGCGGCAAGCTAAAAACGGACATCGGCGAATCGCCTTATGTCTGTGCCTGCCGCGAGGCAGGGGAGGAGCTCGGCATTGAGATTCGCGCGATGGATTTGCATTTGACCGGTCTCGTCAGCGAACACGGTTATCAAGGCCAGACGCATTGGCTGATGTTTTTGTTCGAGGTGAAACCGCGCCTGAAATCGCTGCCGCCGCATCATGTCGAAGGCCGTTTTCAATTCTTTGCCCGCGCTGCGCTCGAGGGTTTGAACCTGCCGCAGACCGACCGGGAACAAATCTGGCCCTGGTTTTGGCGACATCGCGGCGGCTTTTTCGCGGCGCATTGCCATTGTCATCCCGATGGACGCAATGGCTGGACGCTGGAAGAGTCCACAGTTGAAGGATATCGGACTGGTGACGGTGGACTGGGGGCTGTGGACTGATTTTATGGACGAACCCATCATTGATTTGCACAACGACGATTATTTCATGGGCGAGGCATTGCGCCAGGCGGCCAAGGCTTATGAAGCCGGCGAAGTGCCCGTGGGTGCAGTCGTCGTACGCGAAGGACGAATCATCGCCCGCGCATTCAATCAAGTGGAACTGCTAAAGGATGCCACGGCGCACGCAGAAATGCTGGCTGTCACGCAGGCTGAAGAAATGGTCGGCGACTGGCGATTGACCGATTGCACGCTTTACGCGACCAAGGAACCGTGCCCGATGTGCGCCGGCGCCATGGTGCATGCGCGGTTGGCGCGTGTGGTGTTTGGCGTGAGCGACCCCAAAGCTGGAGCGGCGGGCGGCGTATTGAATCTGCTGCAATTCCCAACATTCAATCACCGCTGCCAAATCACTGGTGGCGTCCGGGAGAAAGAATGCCGCGCACTGTTGAAAAACTTTTTTGCGAACCAACGGGTTTCGAAAAACCGGGGGAAAAAGTTTAGTGGTAGTGATACCAATGCCCAGTGATATAACAGTTTCAGTTAACATTGGCACAGTTTAATGCCTCTCTCCGAGAAAAGCGGCGGAGTGCCGCCGCAGTCCAAGACGCTGCGCGCAACACGATGATTCCTGAAATACGCGAAGCGTCTTGGAGTGCGCCAGTCCCCTGGCGCTTGGCAGGAAGACGAAATATGTCCACCAGATTCCCGCATGAACTTTTGTGCGCCAATGACAATACGAACTGCTATAATCGGTGCGAAGGTGGGGTCGCATCGCCCTGCCGCGCCGACTCGCCGCGCCAAAGTGTAGCAACGGCGGGAACGGAATGAAGGCGGGCGAGGTGAGCGGGATGGGAGGTGGACTTCCGCGCGAACGTGCGGGTCGCGCGTCCCCGCCAACGTGAGAGAATGTGCCGAATGTCTTTGGAAATTGGTATTAGGAGGTGCCGGGGATAGTTTTAACATTCCTTTTGCCGAAGCCTAAAACAAAAAAACGGGGCACCCAGTTTCTGGATGCCCCGTGAAGTGATGATAATTAAATCAATGATTAATTTGGGTCATCCGGGAAATTATAAAGCGGCCAATATGCACCTGCAAACGTCCCGGTAATGATTTGTGGACCGACGGCGTTGGTAGCAGAGGCCAGGTAGGTTGGCAAATCACTAAGTGTCAACTGTTGACCACTGCCATCGCCCAGTAAAACGTTTCCGTTACCCTGGTGCAAATCCTTGGCAGTCCATCCCCATTTATCAATAGTTACACTTGCAAGAGAGCCGCCGCCATGGGTCTGACCATCAGCTGCCACTCTAGCTGTAGGCATGGTCTGTAGAGCTTGACTACTATCATAGATGTTGCGGTCGCCAGCCAGGATTGACTGCGGCTGGGTATCAATCGCATCACCACCGACAAAATAGCTCAAATATGGTTCCCAGTAGCTTTGGCCACCGGCAGTTGGACCAGTACCTGTGCTAAATATGGAAGTCGTCGCGGTACCGCCGCCTACCCAATTCGTGGCTGCCGATTTGGCTGGAACATCCGATGGGCAAAACACCAACTTGGGATCATTCAACGAATTCGACATAACGGCGAACGAATATCCCGGGTTGTAGGTAGCAGGGGCAGGCTGTAAACCTAGTTTGAGTCCCTTAATACTCCAGACATAGTCCGCGGCGCCGCCTTGAGCAAAAGGAACAGTCATGGGATAGTTATCGTTGTTGTCTTGCTCCCAAACTCGGAAAGCAGTACCCTGCTCTTTGAGGTTGTTGATGCAAGCAATGCGTTGCGCCTTGCGCTTGGCGGCGGCGAGCGCCGGCAACAACATGGCCGCGAGAATAGCAATGATGGCGATTACGACCAGCAACTCAATCAGCGTAAAAGCCTTTTTGTCTTTCGGAATTCTTTTCATATGTTCTAAGTTTTTTTAGTTTCTTTGGTACACGTGACTGCGGCAAACTTTACCGAAAGCGTACACGCTGTCAACACATAATACAAAAAAACGCATTACTGATGCCAAACAACTTTTCCTTAAAAAACTCGCAAAAAACGGGGTTTCGCAAACCTATGCGTCATTTTGAGCAAAATTTTCACGCATCGCGCGTGAAGCCCACACTTTTAAGGACGTGAAGCGGCATTGACACCACTTCAGGCATGGCAAACACTGCCCCACTTAATGGCTGAGCCAAAAGAAAATATCCTCATGGAAAAAATCGTGTCGCTGTGCAAGCGGCGCGGCTTCATTTTTCAATCCTCCGAAATTTACGGCGGCATCAACGGTTTTTGGGATTACGGCCCGCTCGGCGCCGAGCTCAAGCGCAACGTCAAGGAACTCTGGTGGAACACCATGACACGCCAGCGCGACGACGTTGTCGGCCTCGAAGCCACCATCATCATGTCCCCGCAAATCTGGAAGGCCAGCGGTCACGTGGACACGTTCAGCGATCCGATGATTGACTGCAAAACGTGCAAGGGCCGCTTTCGTGCCGACCAGACGAACGAAATTCCCTGCCCGCAAAAGCCCGGCAAAATGGTTTCCGAATGTCACGGCGAGAAGACCGCACCGCGCGCCTTCAACCTGATGTTTCAAACCTACGTTGGCCCGGTGCAAGATGAGTCGGCCATCGCTTATCTCCGCCCGGAAACCGCACAAGCCATTTTTGCTCAATTCAAAAACGTGCTCGAAACCTCGCGCCAAAGAGTGCCGTTCGGCATCGCACAGGTTGGCAAGGCGTTCCGCAACGAAGTCACACCGCGTAATTTCACCTTCCGCTCGCGTGAATTCGAGCAGATGGAACTGGAGTTTTTCATCAAGCCCGATGAAGTGGTGGAGGCGATTTGCGGAAGCGTATCAAGTGCCACGTGCCAGGTATCACGTGATACTCCGCACCTGACACCTGACACTTCTTCCTGGGGTTGGAAGGAATGGCACAAGTACTGGGTGGAGGAGCGGATCAAGTTTTACGAAGGCATTGGCCTGCCGCGAAACTCGCTGGTTGAGTATTGGCAAAAGCCCGAAGAACTTGCTCATTACGCGCGGGCGACGGTCGACATCCTCTACAAATTCCCGTTTGGCAAACGCAACGAGAATGGCGAACTAACGGGCGAGGAGCTCGAGGGCATCGCTGCACGCAGTGATTTTGATTTATCCCAACACGAGCGCTTTTCCGGCAAGCCGATGGGCGTGTTTGACGAGGAACTCCGCACCGCCTGGGGCAAGCTGCCCAAGGAAAAACAGGATGAACTCTGGCGACGTTATTACGAGAATCGGAAAAAATATCTCGCCAAAATGGGCGTTACGGAAGAACAGGCATCGAAGGACGCGACTGAAGACGCCAACGGCCTCGCCAAAGGCCAATATATTCCGCACGTGATTGAACCGTCTGCTGGCGTCGACCGGCTTATTCTCGCCCTGATTTGCAATGCCTACAGCGAAGACCAGATGCCGGATGAAAAGGGAAAGCTTGAGACACGTGTGGTGCTGAAGTTCCATCCACGCGTGGCGCCAATCAAGGTGGCGGTGTTGCCGTTGCTCAAGAACAAGCCGGAGTTGGTAAAGAAGGCTTTGGTCATTCGCGACCTGTTGCGTCCGCACATGAACGTATTTTACGACGATGCCGGCGCGATTGGCCGGCGTTACCGCCGCCAGGATGAAGCCGGCACGCCGTTTTGTCTCACGGTCGATTTCGAGACGCTGGAAGGGGTGAAAGAAGGTCCATTGGCCGGCAGGAAGGACACGGTGACAGTGCGTTATCGCGATGATGGAAAACAGGACCGTCTGGCTATCGGCGAATTGTTAAATTGGCTGCTGCCAAAAATCTGCTAATGGTTCAGAACGCAAAAACTCCCACGGCTTCAAAAAAACGCGCGCCGATGTTGTATCTCATCAGCGGCATCAAAATTTTCAAGGGTTTGGTTTTGCTGTTCACTGCACTGGGAATTTTCGCGCTGGCAGGAAAGGACTTGGAAGAGTTGTTTAATCAACTCCTGCGGTGGATGCATCTCGACCCTGAAAATAGGTTTTTCAGCAACATCGGCGACTGGTTGGACACGGTCACACCAGCCAATGTGCGCGTGCTGGCATCAGGCACGTTTCTCTGTGGACTGTTTCTGTTTGTCCTGGGTCTGGGGCTGGCATTTCGCGCGAAGTGGGCGATCTGGCTGGCAATTGGCGAATCGGCCTTTTTCATCCCGATTGAAATTTTTGAATTGGTTCGCCGGCCAGAGTCCCAGCACTATCATCCCGTCGGACTTTTGGCCGTGCTTATCATCAATGTGGTCATCGTCTGGTACCTGTTCGAAAACCGGCAACGACTCTTCCGACATCACCATTGATCCGCTTGAAATTTCCCGTTTTCAATTTGCCACGGAAAAGCCATGCTCCTTTTGTGACAAGCGGTGAGGCCATAAAACTTTTGGAAGCGTTTCGCGCGGGAAGCACCTCGCGCGCAAAAGTCCTGCGTGCATTTCAAGCGGCGCCCGTCGCCGACCTCGGTTTCGCGCAAGTAGATACGCACCGCGCGTTGCGCAAGGGTTTCCCCGAAGTGATTTTTGGTTTGGGTAAAACGCCCGGGCAAGTGGTCAAAATTGCCGCAGAAATTCTGGCGCGTGAACAGCGCGTTCTTGTCACGCGCATCACGGATGAACACGCGCGGGCATTGCATAAAAAATTCAAGCGCGCCGTTTATCACCAACTGGCACACTGCGTGACAGTTGAAAAAGCTCCTTTACCGAAACGCGCCGGCACCATTGCCGTCGTTTGTGCCGGTACGAGCGATTTGCCAGTGGCCGAAGAAGCTGCTGTTACGGTGGAAATCATGGGCAATCGGGTTGAACGCATCCGCGATGTCGGCGTTTCCGGTTTACATCGGCTATTCCCGCATCTCGAAGCGATTCAAAGCGCGAACGTATTGATTGTCGTCGCCGGAATGGAAGGCGCATTGCCGAGCGTCGTGGCAGGCTTGGTTTCCAAGCCTGTTATTGCAGTGCCGACGAGCATCGGCTATGGCGCGAGCTTTGGCGGCGTGGCGGCGTTGCTGGCCATGCTGAACAGTTGTGGCAGCGGCGTGACGGTGGTCAATATTGACAACGGCTTCGGCGCCGGATACGCCGCGAGCCAAATCAATGCGCTGGCATCACAAACGTGAAAACGCTTTACCTCGATATTTTTAGCGGCATGAGCGGCGATATGTTCATCGGCGCGTTGATTGATTTGGGTGTGGATTCGCGAAAACTGGAGCGCGAGTTGAAAAAACTCAAACTGGACGGCTATCGCCTGCACGTCGCGCGCAAACAAAAGTCCGGCATCGAAGGAATCAAGTTCGATGTGCATCTGACAAATGTCCGTGCCCGCCATCACAACGAGGGCCGGACATTCACTCAAATCAAAACACTCATCGCACAAAGCAAATTGTCACCGTGGGTGAAGAAAAAATCCGTCGCTGTGTTCCAACGCATTGCGGAAGCGGAAGGGAAAATTCACGGGCTGTCGCCTGGCCGCGTGCATTTCCATGAAATCGGAGCGGTGGATTCCATCGTGGACATCGTGGGCGCCTGCATCGCTCTGGAAATGCTCGGCAAACCGCGTGTGCTTGCCGCACCGGTCATTGAAGGCACCGGCTGGATTGATTGCGAACACGGACGATTCCCCGTTCCCGCGCCGGCCACGCTGGCGATTCTAGGCGCGCGCGGCATCGGCATGACACAATGCAACGAACCGCATGAACTGGTGACGCCTACTGGCGCAGCGTTGCTTGCCGAGTTTGCTGAAAGTTTTGAGCCGATGGAAAATTTGGTTGCGGAAAAAATTGGCTTTGGGCTTGGCTCGCGCGACAACAAAACCAGGCCGAATGTGTTGCGTGCAGTGCTGGGCCAGGAGTCCAAAGTCCACCCGCCGGCGCCAAGGCTATGGCGGGCAAGAAGTTCAAAGTCCAAAGTGCCGGATTGGGAAACAGATCGCGTGGCTGTGCTTGAAACGAATTTGGATGATTGTAGCGGAGAGATCCTCGGCCATTTCGTCGAAACAGCGCTGGTTGGAGGCGCGTTGGACGTTTTTTACACGCCGGTTCAAATGAAGAAAAACCGGCCGGGTGTGCTGCTGACCGTTCTATGCGCTGAAGCTAATGCGGACCAATTTACCGAAATGATTCTGCGCGAGACGAGCGCATTCGGGGTGCGGTGCACAATAGCGGCACGGCGGAAGCTGCGGCGTGGATTTGCGGACGTGAAGACGCGGTTCGGCAAAGTGACCGTAAAACTGGGCAAACTGAATGGTCAAATTGTCCAAGCCGCTCCGGAATTCGAGTCGTGCAAAAAAGTGGCGGTGCGGGCCAAAGTGGCGTTGAAGCAAGTTCATGAGGCTGCCAGCCGGGCGTTTTTTCAACGGAATGATCGTTAATTTTTACTTGCAAAAACCGCGGCAAACGTTTAATTGTGACTGTAGTTCGCTGGCCATTGTGCCGATTCGTTTGATACCAAAACTTATAGTTATGCTACAACCAATGAGGGTGCCTTGAGTCGCCCTTTCACTTCACGTAATTCCTCTCCTGTCTCGTTCGTCCGGGTCAACGGCAAAATCCGCGCCCGGGAAGTTCGGGTTCTTGGAACGGACAACAAACAGCTCGGCATTCTCCCGCTGAACGAAGCACTGACCCTGGCGCGACAAAGCGGCGTGGACCTGGTTGAAATTTCGTCGACGGCAACGCCGCCTGTGTGCCGGCTCGTGGACTTTGGCAAGTTCCGTTATGAACAGGCCAAAAAGGAAAAGGATTCAAAGAAACATCAACATGCCTCGACCGTCAAAGAGGTTCAGCTCAGCCCGCGGATTGACCCACACGACCTCGGCGTCAAAATCACCCATGCGATAGATTTCCTGTGCGAGGATATGAAGGTGAAAGTCGCCCTGAAATTTCGCGGGCGTGAAATGGCGCACACGGAATTTGGATTTCAAGTCGTCAATAAGTTTCTCGCCGACATTGCGCCTTACGGCCATCCTGATTTTAAACCCAAACTCGTCGGGCGCGGCATCCATGTAATGGTCAGCCCTCTCCCACGCAATAAACGCCCCAAAAATCCCCGGCCGGTTGAAGGAGGACCTATGCCGGCAACGGTGAATAATCACCCCGCCCCGCCGCAAAAATCGCCCGAGGAAAAAACCGGCGGATTCGAGAATAATCCATTCGAAAAACTGGAAATCAAGTAGCCGCCCGGCCACTCCAGTCGCATACCAATTTTGGAAAACGACAATGCTCGCACACGGCATTCGAGTGCCCGCAAAAGTCCCGCACAATTTGCATCAAACCTTGTTGGGCTGCCGCATTGCGTAACACACGGCCTCCTGAGTCACCAAGCAAACGTTGTCGCGCCAGCCGCAGAACCGAGTTGCCACCGGCAGATGGCCACGCGAAATAGCGATACTCGATGATGCGTTGAAATTCCCTGTTTTTGCCTTCGATAGCCCGTGTCCAAAGCCATGGCAGAATCACATTGACCGCCAGATCCGTCACCCGTGCGTCACCCAGCAGCCGTTGCGGTTTTTTTAAACGCGCCGACCGAAACGTCCAGTGCCATGACCAAAATTCATCCTGTTTCACTTCAAAAATTTTGCGCAGCGAAACCAGCAGGAACTTGTCCGACAATTCAGCGGCGCACCAGCGTTCCAGTTTTTGGACGAGATCACCGGACGCAATCCAATGCGCAGCGAGGGCAAGCCGTCGTTGCGGATGGTTTGCCGGGCGCAAACCGTGAAATTTCCAGATGGTGCGCGGCAAAATGCAGTCGTCGAATACCTCACGCTCGCGCCACCAAACATCCCAAAGTTTACGAACGTAATCGTCCGCACTTTTTTTCGAAGCGCGCCACGCCACGCCGGAGTCACACGCAGCAGGACGAAGGCGGGACAATTCCATCGGCAGCAAGCCGCCGATGCCGAGCAGGCGCGCCTGCAATGCAAACACCGAAGCCGCGCCGCCGGCCCAACGCAAACGCGATTCGGCGAGATTTTGCATGGGCCAGACGTTGTGTTTGTAGCCGAGCGCGCGAAACAGTCCTTCCCATAGCGCTTGTTCCCAACCCGACTGGCGCGCGCAGGCGCGGAATTGCGCGGCCTTGGCCTGAAAACGCACGTGTGCCGCCCGGGTCAAAAGTTCCGCGAGTTGAGTTCCATTCAATTTTTGCAGCGAACCGGAGCATCTGCCGCGGAAACTTTTGGGAAGCGCGCGGGGCGATTCGTTTTGAAACCACAAACTCAATTCTTCAAGTGGCGCATCGAGTGAATTTTTGAGTGACAAAACCACAGGAGCATCCGCGCGCTGCCGTGCTTCCTCCCAAATGACGTGAAGCAGGACGTTTTGGAAATTGGGGTTGCGGTGATGGCCATGCGCGCGCCAGCCATCGGCGCGCAAATCGATTTCCACATCACCGGAACGCGGCGCATCATCGCCGATTTGAACGACTGCATCCTGAAAATCCGGCCCACCTTCGACGCTGACAAAACCGGGATGAAGAACACGGACGGTTTTCCCATCCGCAGTTTTGAGCCGGTCGCGGCGCAGGTGTTGATGCTGCCAGATGGCCTGGAGCAGGCGCTCGGCTGGCAACTCGTTTGCATCATGCAAAAGAGTTGTCTCGCCTGGAAAAATTCGCCAGGCGGCATAAAAATTTTCAAATGTCGGAGGCACCTTGAAATTGCTTTTGCGCGGACAAGGGAGCAAAGTCAAGCCAGCGCTTGAAAATTTGAACGCATCTTATGCCGGATTTGCCTGTTCATAGGAATACACAGCTGCTTTGTAGTGGAGTTTTTGTTGGCGAAAACCCCGATTTCCAAGCTAAACTCCGTGAAGCTCCGATGAATGACAACGCGATGATTGAAGTAACGAATCTGACGAAACGCTACGCAGGCAGCACGGCGGTCGCGGATATTTCGTTTACCGTCACGCGCGGCGAAATCGTCGGCCTGCTTGGCCCGAACGGCGCAGGCAAGAGCACGACGATGCGAATTCTTGCCTGTTATATGCCGGCAACATCCGGCACGGTGCGCGTGGCGGGTTTCGATGTGTTTTATGAATCGGTGGAGGTGCGACGGCGAATTGGTTACATGCCCGAGAACAATCCGCTTTATCCTGAAATGCGCGTGCGCGAATACCTGAAATTTCGCGCGAGGCTCAAAGGGCTGGGCTGGCGGCGTTCACGCGAGCGTGTCAGCACAGTGATGGAACAGTGCGGATTGACGGACGTAAGCCACCGCATCATCGGGCAACTGTCGAAGGGTTATCGGCAGCGGGTGGGGATGGCGGATGCGTTGGTGCACGACCCTGAGTTGATCATCCTCGATGAACCCACCATCGGCCTCGACCCGCATCAGATTCGCGCGGTGCGGCAATTGATTAAAAATCTTGCCCGGGCGCACACGGTGTTGATTTCGACGCACATCCTTCCCGAAGCGGAGATGATGTGCAACCGGATGCTCATCATGTATGATGGTAAAATTCTCGCCGCGGACACACCGGAAAATCTGCAACGGCTCATGGCGGGAAGCGGTCGAATCGTTGTCGAGCTTGCCGCGCCACCGAACGCGCTGCGCGAATGTTGGTCGCAGGTGCCGGAGATCGAACATTTTGACGTGTCGGCAAGCGAAGGCGAATTCCAACGTTGCACATTGACACCGCGCGATGGATTGGATTTGCGTCCGATGATTTTTGCGCTGGCGCTGCGACACGGCTGGGTGTTGCGCGAATTGACGCGCAACCGCCATTCGCTGGAAGATATTTACGTGCAGGTAACAAAGCCAAACGAAGAGGAAGAATACTGATGCAAATTTTTTTGACGCTCATGCGCCGGGAACTGGCTGCGTTCTTCGTTTCCATCACCGGCTACATCATCATCGCAGCAGTGACATTTTTGATCGGGTTAAGCTTCGTGGTGCTGATGACGAACCTCGGCAGCGATCCGTCGCCGATGCCGGTGACGGAATTGTTTTACCGGACCTACTATTTCTGGCTCATCGTGCTGCTGGCCACTCCAGTCATCACCATGCGATTGTTCGCGCTGGAAAAATTTTCCGGCACGTTTGAAACACTGATGACAACGCCGGTGGGAGATTTTCAAGTGGTTGCGGCAAAGTTCACGGCGGCAGCCATTTTTTACACCATCATGTGGATGCCGATGCTGCCATGCCTCTTTGTCGTGCGGCATTTCACAAACCAGCCGGGCACATTGGATATGGGCACGATTGGCGGAATGTACCTGGGTGTGTTTCTGGTCGGTTGCCTGTTTTTATCGCTGGGCTGCTTTGCTTCAGCGCTCACGCGCAGCCAGATGGCGGCGGCGATGATCAGTTTCGCGCTCGGCGTAAGCTTGTTTTCACTCGGATTTCTGGCTGAAGCGGTTTCAGCGGCAACACAATGGAAAACGCAGGTGCTCTCCCGTTTTGGCCTGTTTCAGCAGATGAACGATTTTGCGCGCGGCGTGGTGGACACTCGCACAGTGATTTTTTACTCCAGCCTCACGCTGTTTTTTCTGTTTTTAACCCTGCGCGTGGTGGAAAGCCGGCGCTGGAAATAAAATGGCAACCCATCCCACAACCAAACCCAGTTTCGCACCAGGCCGCCGATGGAAAATCGGCTTCGATGTGGTTGTGCGGACGGCGCTGGTGCTGGCGATCGTGGTGATGGTGAATTATCTTGGCGGATTTTTCTTTGGACGATTTTATTTCAGTTCGCAGACACGCGTTGAATTGTCCCCGCGCACCGTCAGCATTCTCCATTCACTGACAAATCACATCACCGTGACGCTGTACTACGACAAGCAGGATGATTTCTATCCGACCGTTGCCGCGTTATTGAATGAGTACCACTCGGTGAACCCGAACATTTCGGTGAAGACCGTGGATTACGGGCGCGACGCCGGCGAAGCAGAGAAAATCAAGGAACGATACAAACTGAATTCACCCACAGAAAAAAATCTCATCATTTTCGAGTGTCCGCCCGCCAAACCATCCGACAACATCGGGCCTTTCAAAATTGCCAATGGCAATGCTCTTATTCAGTATGCACCTGGAGAAATCTCAAAGGATAAAAAACTCGAATTTCGTCCCGTCGCGTTTCGCGGCGAGATGATGTTCACCTCGATGCTGCTTGCCGTCATAAATCCCAAGCCGTTCAAGGCATATTTTTTGGAAGGCCACGGCGAACCGTCGCTTGAAGACACCAGCGAAGTCGGTTACCTGAAATTCGCGTCCATTTTGGCGCAAAATTACATTCAAGCACAGCCTCTTCAACTGTTGGGTGACAGTCCTGTGCCGGTTGATTGCAACCTGCTTGTCATAGCGGGGCCAAGAACGGCATTTTCAAACCTCGAACTGGAAAAAATCGACCGGTATCTTTCCCAAAGTGGAAGGCTGTTGGTGCTGCTGAACTATGCTTCCATCCAAGAACCGACCGGGATTGAAAACGTTCTCAAGCAGTGGGGAGTGAACGTCGGCGCCGATGTGGTGCAAGACCCCAAAAACACCATTTCCGGGCAAGATGTGATTGTTTGCAATTTCAGCCGGCATCCGGTTGTCAATCCACTGACACGGCTTGCATTGCAACTGATTTTGCCGCGACCTGTCAGTCACGTGAACCGGCAAAACCCGCCCGCTGACGCGCAAGTGGATGAACTTGCATTCTCGGGTTCTGATTCCGTGCTGGCGGGTGAACGGGGTGAAACACCGCATAGCTATCCCTTGATGGCAGCAGTGGAGCAAAATCCGGTCAAAGGCGTTGCCAACCCGCGCGGCACGATGCGCATGATTGTCGTTGGTGATTCTCTTTTCCTCGGCAACCGCCAGATTGAATCCGGCGCGAATCGTGATTTCGTCGGCTACGCGGTCAATTGGTTGCTCGACCGCCCAACCTTGCTCGAAGGCATCGGACCACGTCCCGTCACTGAATTTCGGCTCATAATGACACGAGCGCAGCAGCGCAACGTCCGTTGGCTCTTGTTGGGCGCATTGCCCGGCAGCATACTGATGCTCGGTGGGTTGGCCTGGCTGCGGCGGAGAAAATAATGAGCTCGAAAAACACCTGGATTTGGTTCGTTGTTGCCGCGGCCTTGTTCGCGTTCGTTTTTTCTTTCCAACGTTTCTCGCAGCCGCCCACCACGGAATCGTCCCATATTTTTTCGGATTTGCATCCCAATACCATCACCAGCATTCAAGTAATGATTTCCACCAACGCGCTTGAGATTTGCGCCGAGCGCACAAATTACACATGGCTGCTGACAAAACCCATTGTTTATCCCGCGCAGCCCGCAGCCATTGAAGCATTGCTTGCGGCACTTCAGAAACTCACGCCCATCACCCGCATCAGTGCCAGTGAACTTCGCGAACACCATGACGCCAACACGGAATACGGTTTTGAACCACCGCAAACTTCGCTTGTCATTACGGACGGAGGCCAACGCTGGCAACTTCAGGTGGGCAACAAAACCGCCCCCGGCGACCAGGTTTTTCTCCGCGTTGTCGGTGTTGCCGGCGCATTTGTGGCTGACGCAGATTGGCTCAAATTCATTCCGCATTCGGCCAATGATTGGCGCGACACAGCGTTGGTGGACTTTAACGGCAACGCGCCGGATTGGATTGTCCTGACGAACGGCACGAAGGTCATCGAACTCCACTACAACGCAACCGACCACCTCTGGCGCATGACCCGGCCGCTTGTGGCCCGCGCGGACAGCAGCCGTATCACGGAGGCACTGCAAGCCCTGCAAACCACCCGCATCTCGCAATTCATCAGCGACGACACAAAGGCGGATTTGAGCGCGTTCGGCCTGGAGCCGGCTGATCTTGATTTGTGGCTGGGCTATGGCACGAACTTTACGACCGCCGTCCACATCGGCAAAAGCCCCACAAACGACACATTGCAAGTTTATGCCAAACGCGAAGGCTGGAATGCCATTGTGACGACTGCCAAGGAACCTTTGTTGCCGTGGCATGGCGCCGTGAATGACTTTCGCAATCCCTATTTGCTCGATTTGTCTGTGCCCATCGCCGAGATTGAAGTGCAAGGCCGGAACAATTTCACCCTGCAATTGCAAGGCACGAATGTGTGGCGCGTGGTCGGAGAAAAATTCCCGGTGGACACCGGAAGCGTGCAACAATTCATCAAAACCCTCGCCAGCCTGCGCGTCGCAGAATTCGTCAAAGACGTTGTGACCACACCGGATTTACCGGGTTATGAACTGGCAACGCCAACCCGGCAAATCACGTTGCGTTCGACGGCAGGCTTGCCGCGCCAAAGCGACCTGCCGCGTCGAAGCGAAATGGAGACGGGAGCGACGGCGGGCGATACCAACGCGGTTATCGCGCAACTTCTTTTTGGCGCGACACAAGACAAGGAAGTTTTTGTGCGGCGTGCGGATGAGGATTTTGTATACGCCGCGACTTTGGAAGACTTCAACCGCCTGCCTGAAGCGGGCTGGGAATTCCGCGAGCGTCGTATTTGGAACTTCTCGGAGAATGATGTGGCGCAAATCGCAATTCATCAGAACGGCAAGACACGGCAAGTCATCCACAACGGGTTGCACAAATGGTCGCTTGCCCCCGATTCCCAGGGCATCATCAACCCGCCAGCCATTGAGGAAACCGCGCACAGGCTGGGTGAACTCACCGTTGAAGGCTGGGTTGCACAGGACATGACCAACGCCACACCATACGGTTTTAAGCCGGATAATTTACAAATCATAGTTGAACTTAAAAACGGCGAAAAGAACACGGTGGATTTTGGCGCAGAAACCGCCCAAACCGCATTGGCTGCCGTGACGCTGGATGGTGAGCGCTGGGCATTTGTGTTCCCGCCGGTGCTTTATCAGTTCGTCTTGAGTTATCTCACCATTCCAGCCAACGTTCCCTGATATGCGCGACCCCATTGGCTTCTGGCGGAGATGCCGGTTGCTGTTTCGCCAGCTTCGCCGCGTGATGATTTTTGCGGCGCTCGTTTTGGCTTGCGCCATCTTATGGCTTAACAAGATCGGTCTGCCGGACTTCCTGAAGCGACCACTTGTTGAAACACTTCATGCGCGCGGAGTTGAATTGGAATTTACCCGTTTGCATTTGAGCCTCGTCCGGGGACTGGTGGCGGACAATGTTCACATCGGACGCACTGAAAAGACTGGTGGCCCTGTATTGTCACTCCAGCAAGCCCAGTTGCAGCTGGATTATCGCGCACTGTTGCATCGTCAATTGCAAGTCAACGGACTCGTCTTGCGCCAGGGCAAATGCGTCTGGCCTCTTTCACCGACCAACACGCTCGTACTCGACCACATCCAGGCTGATTTGAGATTCCAAACGAACGATACCTGGTCGCTGGATAATTTTCAGGCCGACTTCGCAAGCGCAAAACTCACGCTGTCTGGCAACGTTGCCCACGCTTCAGCTTTGCGCAACTGGGAAATTTTTCACGGCGCAACGACCCATGCCGCCGCGCAGCAGGCGGGCTTGCAAAAAATCGCCGATGCACTGCGCCAAATCCGCCTCGCCGGAACGTCGCAGTTGAGCCTGGACATCAATGGCGACGCGCGAGATCCGCGTTCTTTTTTAATCCGGCTGATGGCCGGCATTCCTGCCGTGGACACGCCATGGGGACTGGCGCGGGGAATCCTGATCACAGCCAAACTGAAAGCGAGTGCCGGAACGCCTGCAAACCCCGATTCTTCGTGTGCCTGGTGGACAAATATGCAGCCGTATCAGCTGGAATGGACCGCACGGATTTCAGAATTAAAATCAAAGGACTTGAACGCGCGCTCGGTTTCATGCAGCGGGTCTTGGCGCGCGCCGGAACTGGCTGTCACCAATTTATCCGCCAAACTGGGCGGCGGCCAACTCAACGCCAGCGCGCGATTGAACGTCGCCACGCGTGAGTTCACATTTACCAATTCGTCGTGCTTCGATCCCCGCGTCATCGCCGCGTTGTTGACTGAAAAAACACAGGACTGGCTTGCGCAATTTTCGTGGACACAACCGCCATTGCTGCAAGCGAGCGGTTCGCTGATCTTGCCCGCATGGATAAATCGCCAGCCCGACTGGCGCAGCATGACGCAACCAACAATCCGGCTCGCCGGCGGGTTCATTGTGACGAATGGCGCGTTTCGCGGCATCACCGCCGACCTGGCGCGTGGACATTTTTTCTACTCAAACCTTGTTTGGCAACTGCCCGATCTCGTCGTGATACGGCCTGAAGGCACTCTGACACTCGCCAACACTGAAAACGACGACACGAAAAGTTATCACTGGCACATCCGCGGCGCATTGAACCCGAAAGCCATCCGGCCGATTCTGACCGCAAATAACGCCGAACGGGGACTGGAACTTTTCACGTTCACCAAACCGTTGTTTCTGGATGCAGACGTGTGGGGCCGTTTACATGACTACGACAGCATCGGCGCAGCCGGGCGCATGGCGCTGACAAATTTCACGATTCGCGGCGAAACTGTGAGCCGCGTTGAAAGCACGTTCTGTTATACAAACCGGTTCCTGGAATTTTCCCAGCCGCATTTGCAAATGCGCGGGCAAACAATGTCCGCCGACGGCATTGCAGCGGATTTCAATTCATGGCGGATTTATTTCACCAATGGTTTGAGCACCGCCGACCCAAGGTCGGTGGCGCGCGCAATTGGCCCGAAGACCGGCAAAACAATGGAGCCATACCGCTTCGGACAACCTTGCAGTGTGCGTGTGAATGGTTACGCGTCGTTACATGGCGCGGACGACACCGATTTGCGGTTCGACGTGGACGACGCGCCTTTGGAATGGTTGAGGTTGAAAACACCGGACATCTCCGGGGAAATTCACTGGTTGGGCCAAATATTGATTTTGACCAATTTGGCGGCGAAGTTTTATAGCGGAGACGCGACCGGTTTCGCCTGTTTTGATTTTCGTCCGAAGGAAGGAAACGATTTCAACTTTGTCGCCAACGTGAAAAATGCAAATGTGCATTGGCTGGCCACGGATTTGTCATCACCCACAAACCGTTTGGAGGGCGTGTTGAGCGGACGATTCATCATGACAAGTGCCAATTCGGAAAATTGGCAGACATGGAACGGCTACGGTCAGGCGAATCTGCACGACGGATTGATTTGGGATGTTCCAATTTTCGGCATTTTGTCGCCGATATTGAACACCGTCGCGCCCGGCTTGGGCAGCAGCCGTGCTACCGACGCCACCGCGCAATTTGTCATGACCAATGGCGTCGCATTTTCGGACAATCTGGAAATCCGTTCAACAATGATGCGGCTGGAATACACAGGCACGACGGATTTGAAGGGGAACGTCAATGCGCACGCCACCGCCCAGTTGCTGCGTGACACGTGGGTGGTTGGCCCGCTCGTCAGCACCGCGTTGTGGCCGGTGAGTAAATTGTTTGAATGCAAAATCACCGGCACACTCGGAAAACCGGAGAGCGAACCGGTTTATATTCCAAAACTTCTGCTGATGCCGTTGCACCCGATTCGCAGCCTCGAAGAAATGTTCCCTGCCGCCGTGCCGGAAACGAACACAACGCCGGGGAATTAAAGTTGCCGCCGGATGTTACGGATTCGGGAGCACGATGCTGTTGGTGTCAACCGTTCCATCGGGCAACACAGACTGGAAATATCCCCTGTCAGGCTTTCCGGACTTCGCGCGTTTTTGTTCCGCTTTTTGCTCGGCTTCAGCACGTTTCAGTTCCGCATTTTTTTCTGCTTCAATCAGCTCGTGTTCAGTTCTGGCTTCCTCCGCCTTCGCTGCGGAAACGCCTGGCAGTCGTTGTTGTTCCTTGACGGCTTGCGCGGCGGCGAGTTCAGGGGTCCGCAAAACGGTCGGACGCATCAGGACGATGAGTTCCTCGCGCTGCTTGCTGTCCGAACGACTGGAAAACAGATTGCCCAGCAACGGGATGTCCATCAAAAATGGCACGCCAGACTTGCTGGTGGATTTTTGGTTTTTGATGAAACCGCCGAGCATGACGGTGTCGCCGGTTTTGACGGCGATTTCAGAGGAAAGAGTGCGTTTAGTGGTCTCGTAGGCTTTATCACCGCTGCTGTCAATTGTATCCAAAGTTCCCAGCTCATCTATTTCCTGATTGATGTCCATCACCACTAAACCATCTGGATTGATGAACGGCGTGACGTCCAACTCAACACCGACTGATAATTGTGAGTAGGAGGAGTTGTTGCCATAGCCACTGTTGTAGGTACCTGTAACGTAAGGCACTGTTTCGCCGACGAAAAACTGGGCTGGTTTGGCCTGCGACGTCTGGATGCGCGGGCGTTGGATGATGCTCGCGTGAGTGTCAGTCTCCGCCGCCTGCACCGCCACGTCCCACGTCGGACCGATGTTGCCGAAATAACTCAAGCCACCGGGAAGGCTGTTGCCGAAGGCACTACTGGCACTGGTTGTTGTATTGCTGCCACCACTACCAAGCAGGCTGGTTGCAAAATTAAAGAACGACTGGCCATTGTTCACGCCGCCGGCGCCAAGGATGCCGTTGGTTCCGCCTGAAAAAGACTTTGGATTTTGAGCGGCGGAGATGCCGAAATTAAACGTATTGGGGCCAAGCGAGTAGTCAATGATGACCGCTTCGATGAGCACTTGTGAAAGGAGTACATCCAGCTTTCCCACAATTTCCTTGATCCGTTCCATGTCCGGTCGCGTGGCGAAAACGAGCAGCGAATTGCTCCGATCGTCGGCAATGATTTTTGTCTGGCCGAAAATCTGGATTTGTTCGGTCGTTCCCGATGCTGCCCGGTTGATGATGGAATTTAGCCGCTGGCTGAAAGTACCGCCGCTTGTGGGCGTGCCGGTTGCCGACGCGCCCAATGTTCGCGGCTGGTTTTGGTTTGGTTGGTTTTGTCCCTGCACCCCCGTCATTGTGCCTCCGGGGCGCGCCATGCCACTGATGGGCGTTGTCGCGCTCGAACTGCCAATGCTGACGGTACTCCCGCCGCTGCCGCCGAGGCTGTTCAACGCACCGGCAATATCTTCCGCCATCGCATACTTGATTGGGATGACTTCAGAGATGTATTCCGCCGGCACCGACACATCCACTTGCTTGATCATTTCCAGCATGCGTTTGACATTTTCAGCGTTGTCGCGGAGCACGAGGATTCCATTGCTGTCAATGGACAAAATGGAATTCTGCAATTTGGCAAACGGCTGGAGAATCGGCGTCATTTCGGTGGGCTTGACGTATTTCAACTGGACGATGTATGTGATGTATTGGCCTACATCGGGCAATTGCGCCGCGGTATCCTTGTTGAATGCCGCCGCTTCCTGAGCGGCCTTTTCCGCCGGCACAGCCTTCACAAATTTGTCACCGACGTTGATGAGCGCAATGCCATTGAGCGCGAGCACGCCCTGCAACGCCTGAATCACCTCACTCCGGGTCAAGGAAGTTTCTGTGCGAAGAATAATCTTTGCCTGTGGCAAACCCGCCCGCAAAAGGGTGCGCCCGACATACCGCGCGTAAACATCCAGCACTTGATCCACATCCACTCCCTGAAAATTAATGTCGCCGGCGGGAACTATTTCATCTTTGGACCCCGTTGAAGGCGGCGGCGCGCCGGATTCGGCCAGCGCCGGCAACAACGGAACAGCAGACACCCCTGGCGGCGATGATGGTAATGGAAATGCTGGCGGAACGGCAGACACTCCGGGCGGTGCACTGGTGACAATATTCGTCGCCGGCACGCTGGAACGTTGCGGCACAGTGCGCAGGTTGGGCGGCGTTTGCGCCTGGAGGCCAAAGCCGGTTAAAAATACGAGCAGGATGAGCGCGGTTGTTTTCACGGTTATTTTAATTTTGCGGTTGCGGTTTTCAAATGATTGGTCGTCCCCATTTTTTGATAGCTGGCAACGAGCCGGATGTTGGCATTGAGATGCTGATGCACCGTGTCGGGTTGCAATTCCAAGTCGCGCACGCGAATCATGGAGGCTCCGGATCCCAGCTTGTAAAGAAAATCCACAAGCTGCTGGTCGGTCGCGATGACGTTGATGTTTTGCGTCTGTTCCACGAAAAATTCGTTTGTGCGTGTCGTCTGCCGCGAATTGTTGACGATGCCGACTCCGCTTTCTGCGGATTGCGCCTGAATCGTGCGCATGAAATTGATGGCTTGATCCTCCCGGGCTATGGGCTCGCCCTGGTTCTCCAGGTTTTTCACCTGTGTTTGGTAATTCGCCGCCTCGGCAATCGTCGTTTGATACAATTTCAGTTCCTGGCGGGAATCCTCCAAGCGCCTGTGCAACTTGTTCCAAGCCGAAAAATACGGCCAGACAAACACGAAGTTCAGCACAAGAATCAAAACGACCAAAACGCCGACGGCCAGCCGGCGTTCCAGCGGACGCAGTTGCGCGAAAAATTTTCTCATGGCGCACCCTCCCCGCGTTGAAGCGCGAGACTAAAGTTCCACGTTACGGCGTTGCCATTCTGACGATAAACAAGCGGTTCGCCTCCTTCAGTTTTAAACACCGGTTGGCCATTCAGTTCGGCTTTTTGCAGCCCATTGTTAAAATCGAAAAGGCTGTTGATCTGGTCAGGCGTGGTCACGCCCCCCAGGGAAAGCTTTTGGCCGTCTGAAAAACTAAGTCGCTGCAACGAAATGCCGGCCGGTACTTGTTCCGCGACGATTTTCCAGCAGTCCAGTGCGGCGTATTTCAACTCCTGCCGCTCCTTGAGCACTCCATAACGCGCCTTGAGTTGCAACGCGTTCGTGTAACTGCCGCTCTTGTCCGCAACCGCCTGTTCGACCTTGTGCGTCTGGACGGCAAGAAAACCAACCGCGCAAAAGTAAATCAGCACGCCCACGACATATAACACACCGGTGGTAATCAACCCGCGCAGCCACAAACGGTCAAAGAATTGCTGGCGGTAACGCACGGGAAATTCCCGTGGCAGCAATGCGCAGTGCGTCCCGCATTGCGGGATCTCCGCAGACCGGCGGGCTGTGCGCGCGGCCAATTCCCCCAACGGCAATGGCGGCGTGGTGTGCACCGTCTCACCCAAGCCCACCCGCAAGGCGTTCTCCCATTCCGCGGCAACGGCGCCTTCGGCAACCAAATGCCAGGCCGGAGGCGCGGTCAGCCAGCCTTCCAATTCACCGGCCCAAGTTAACTGTTTGAGTTGCTCTTTTAAATTTTCCCCCGGGTCGCCGCCAGGCGGCAGCACAATCACGCTCAAATTTCGCAACGCGCCGCCTTGCCACCAGGCCACGAGTGCAGCGTTCTGACCATGAAAGACCAGGGGATAAATCCAGGCGTCTGGCGTCGCTTCCGCTTCCGTTCCACTTCGACTCGACAAGCCGTCTTCCAGCGCAAGCATGGCTTCCAATTGATCAATCATCGGCGATTCAAGCCGGTCGGCGAGGTAACCCAGGCCTTCAAGTTTGCCCAGAAATTCTTCAACAGCATGGCGGGCGGCCATCACGACAATGACCGTTTGCAAATCGTCAGCCGCAGTTGGGAACTCTTCTTTCGCTCCCGTCTCCGCCTTGCTTCGACGCGGCAGAACGTGAATGGTCCAGACAATCTGCGTGACAGGCATTGGCGAGAGCTTTTCCAGCTGTAATTCGGCCATCGCCAGCGTTTCCTCGAAATTGCTTTTGGGCAATTCAATGACGCGAAAAAAAACGCTTTCGGGCGGCAGCCACGCAACATTCAATTTCGGCTGCCACAAGGAACGCCAGCTTTTGGCAACCACACCTAAAGGCAGTGATTCGCCCGGCGCGGCGTGATGCTCGCGGTTGAGCGCAAAGCCGTCGCTCTTGGCGTCAAATTGCCAAAGGCGATTCACGCCATCACCAACGCGAAGAATGTTGCAAAATTGCCAGCGAGCCATAATTCAGAAGGCAGAAGGCAGAAGACAGAAGGCGGAAAGCAAGATATAACAGAAATTTCTGCATTCTTCATTCTTCATTCTGCATTTATTTTTCATCACGTCTTGACCGGCATTTCAGTTTTTGTGTCACCAACGAACGCGTCCAAATGCTCCTCGATTTGCGTGACACGCAGGACTTCCTCAATGGTCGTCTCGCCGGCCTTGACCTTGGTCCAGCCGTCGGTGCGCAGCGTGCGCATTCCATGCTCAATGGCTTTTTGGGCAATCGTTGTGGCCGGCGCGTGGTTTAAAATCAGCGGACGCATGGCTTCATTCAGAATGAGCAATTCATAAATGCCCTTGCGGCCTTGATAGCCGAGTTGACGGCAATCTTCACAACCGGCGCCGTGCCAGAATTTGGCCGTGCCAATCTCGTTTTCTGGAAAACCAATTTTCTGCAGGTAATCGTTTTCAACCTTTTGCTCCGTCTTGCAATTCGGGCAAATCGTGCGGACGAGGCGTTGCGCCATGACCGCCTCGACCGACGACGCCACAAGGAACGGTTCTATGCCCATGTCAATGAGCCGCGTGAAGGCGCTTGGCGCATCATTCGTGTGCAGCGTGCTGAACACCAGGTGGCCGGTCAGCGACGCGCGGATGGCAATCTCCGCCGTCTCCAAATCGCGAATTTCTCCGACCATGATGATATTCGGGTCTTGCCGCAAAATGTGGCGCAAGCCCATCGCAAACGTCAGACCGATTTCCGGCCGCACGGCGATTTGGTTGATGCCTTTGAGCTCATATTCCACCGGCTCCTCAATGGTGATAATGCGCTTGTGAACCGAATTAATCGCGCTCAAGAAAGCATAGAGCGACGTGGACTTGCCCGAACCCGTCGGACCGGTGACAAG
>Ga0182027_10003964_pt1 | contig 23188 bp, 19 predicted proteins | sample 712E1DmetaG_FD_121300 | JGI IMG/M metagenome (GOLD analysis project Ga0182027, IMG submission 121300) | Permafrost microbial communities from Stordalen Mire, Sweden - 712E1D metaG (Illumina Assembly) | ecosystem: Environmental > Terrestrial > Soil > Wetlands > Permafrost | place: Sweden... | reverse complement strand
CATTTGCTATACATTTCGCTAACTATAGGCAACAGGCTTAGAATCAACGGCTTATGAGGATGATTACAGGTGAACATTTCTAAGTAGCCTCGGGAGCCATCTGCATCCAATGCCTGGTCCCGAAGCCCGCAACGGATGGCGGATGAAATCAAACCACGCTCCTGGTCCTCTTGCAAGTCCACTCCAATTCCCCCATTTTCGATCCGCACCAGTCATTAGGCACGGTTAATGCTTATGCCTCTTCGATCACCATTTTCAATTGACTAGGAGAAGGGAGAGATTCAACCTCCAACCGTAGAAGCACTTGTGCGGAATGTGGGTGGAATGCACAAATGAAGATTAAGCGACATCTGGCTCAGATTTACCTGCCGTATGCGGGGCTGGTGTCCTTTGAGATGCATGGAAACTTTACCACGCCACTCGACCCATCAAGACGAATGGATAAATACACCATAAGCGTAATATGAGCTACATCCCGAAAACAATCAGTGAAATCACCTTGGAATACTTGAATAGAAATACTTTCCTCCCTGCAATACAACGGGAATATGTATGGAATACAGACGGAATTGAAAAGCTCTTCGACTCCGTGATGGGTAATTATCCAATCGGTTCGTTTTTGTTTTGGAAAATAAAGGAGGAAAACAAGAAACTATGGACATCATACACTTTCTTTTGTGACTTTGACAAAGAAAACCCTCACAACCCAGAAGCTGCAATGAGTGGTGTAAATCAGGACATTTACCTTGTTCTTGATGGACAGCAACGATTAACTTCATTGTATATTGGTCTTAAGGGCTCGTATCGCTTTTATTACTATAAGTGGCAAAAGACAAAGTTATATTTAAACCTCTTTAAGAAGCCAGAACGCAGCGAAAACCCAGAAGAACTGACCTATCAATTTCAGTTTAGGGAAAATGACCAGCCCGATCCCAAGGACACTAAACCACAATTTTGGTATCTAGTTGGACACATTTTGGACTTCAACGCGGCAAGTTTGGCAAGACAGGATATAAGAAACAAGCTGGGGAATGTAGATGAATCATTAAGGGAAAACGCGGTAATCTTAATCGAGGAGCTTCACTCCAGGCTTTTTACAGAAAAGCTCATCAACTACTATGAAGAGCGTTCCGATGAATATGATAAGGTTGTCGAAGTATTTATTAGAGCCAACACTGGCGGTGTAACGCTAGGATACAGCGATATTCTTCTTTCAACTGCCACCGCGCAATGGAAGAACCTGAATGCCCGTGAAGAAATCAATACATTTACAGATGGAATAAACTCGATAGGGGCTGGTTACAGCTTCGGAAAAGATTTTGTTCTTAAAGGGTGTCTTTATCTTACTGGCGACTTGCCTATTCAATATAAGGTAAAGAATTTTACCAAGCCAAATGTCGGAAAGATTGAGGATAACTGGGACACCATAAAGACAAACATTGAGACGACAGTAAAACTCATCAGCCGCTTTGGTTTCAATGACAAGAATCTTGTGTCAAGGATAGCTCTACTTCCGATAGCACTTTATCTATGCTAGCTGAATAAAAGACATTTCTTTGACTCCACAGACCAATCAGATGTGGCGAACCAGTTGATTATACAGAAATGGTTGGCGATTGTTCTGCTAAAGAATTGTTTTGGGGGTTCATCGGACACAACACTTAAAGAACTGCGGGATGCTTTAAATGCACAAACGGATTTATCTACTTTTCCGTATGAAGCGATAAATAAGAAACTTAGCATTGAGGCAGGTTTTTCGGGAACCGAGATCGAAAACTTTCTAAAAACGAATTACGGCACTAAATATAGTTATCTCATTCTTTCCCTTTTGTATCCGAACAGGGACTGGAAGGATAGCACACATCACGAAGACCACATATTTCCTAAAAGTCAGTTTACGGCACGGAATCTTATACATCTCGGCTATGACGCCATTAAGACGCAGGAGTATTTGGCAGGCTATAATACGATCGCCAATTTACAACTGTTGACCGACTCTGAGAACCTTGAGAAGCACGCTAAACCATTTGATGAGTGGCTTGCGACGCGGGATGATAATTTTAGAACTAGACATTCCATTCCATCGTTGAGAACCTATGCTTTTGATAATTTTATGGAGTTCTTTCAAAAGAGGAAGAAGATCATCGAAACCAAATTGAAAACAAGTTTAATGTAAGCACCTAAACAGCACATTCACGGTTTACGGCGGACATCACTTTTCAATGCCCTGAATGCAAACAGCCTCTTGCGGTTGATGCTGGTGGTGCTGGTTGGGAGGAGGTGGCAAATAGTGCTTGATTTTGGATGACACCCAATCCATCATCAACGATGGCAACATGAAGAACCAACGCCACATTCTTATTGAGCGCCATGATCTCTAAGACAAAAGTCGTTAGTATCGCAAAGATTGTTTTCTCCATTTGCGGTGGGTGGGCTGGGCTAATGAGTGGCGGCCTTTCAGTTCCTTTTGCCCTCGCTGGCCTGTATTATCAGGGTCACGATGGAAGAAAGTATGTGATTCTAGCCTTTGTTGCGCTCACGATATTCTCGCTGCGAGTGGTTTGGACAAATTATCAGTTGCTTGAAAAGCAAAAGGGAAAATTCACACTTTTTTGCAGTAAAGACATCGCGTCGTGCGCGGTTCCGAATGCAGGCAACACGATGAGATATTTCAGGATGGTCGTTGAGACGGACTGTATAAATGAAATAGAGCACTGTGTAGGACATTTAATCAAGATTGAAAAAGATGCTGTGATTGTGTATGACCATGATCCTAGAGAGTTGCCTTTTGCACCTGCCGAAAGGAATGATTGCCTAGCAAAAACAATTTCCCCAAACATTCCTTATCATCTGGATGTTTTATGCACTATCAACCACGTTAATAGAGTGTTCATTGCTACTCAGGGACAACCCTGCGATGCATTAAATCGAAAAGGAGAATACATCTTTGCAGATAATGGAGAATACATTTTACATGTAAGTGTTTCTGGAAAAGGAGTGCCGACTGCGAATGCCAAACTGATATTCAATTGGCAAGGTCAATGGCAGACCGCAATTATGGAAAAAGTTAATTAGCGTTAATCAATACATTGAGCATCATTCATTCATATAATTCTGTTGACCGATCCCTTCCACCACGATATAAAGCCAAATCCTGTATAGTGCAGGACCGAAACATATGAACGATATAAACGAAAGCATTAAGTATGCCAGATAAACAAATTGAAGATTTGACGATAAAAGAGCTGACGGAAAGGCTCGCGGCCATTGATCAAGAGAGAGCAGGCATCGTGAAGCTGATCCAGAAAGCGGCCGATGCTGTGGGGATATCAAGCAAAAAGCCGGCTCCCCAAACTCGCACACCTCGCAAACCACGGTCCTCAAGTGGATCCGGCAGCACCACGGCCGAGAAGTTCCAAACAGCTCTGGCAGACGGCAAAACGATCCCGACAACGGCAGAACTGATAAAGGCTGTGGTTGATGCAGGGGCCAATAAAGGCACGGCGCAGCAGTTTCCATACAGCAAGCCAGGGAAGGCTTTGCTCAAGAAGACGGATGCTGGTTGGAAGTTGAAATGATATGCGGACAGTCAAGATTAGGATTGACCGTGTTCCTTCGCTGACAACAACCGTGAGCCTGGTGCGTATAGCTCAATACTTCAATGAACTCAAAACTTAAACGGGAAGTTTGTTTTTCTTAGATCGTCCTGATTGAACGGAATGTTCTGCTTCACCTGTTGACTACCACCATAATCATAGACCGTGCAATTCAAAACAGCGGCTCCCCTCTCAAAGAGAAGTCTTTTGTCTTTGCCCATCCTAAACTTGAATTCTCGTGATTCATGTGCTGCCATGACAATAGGTGAAGTTACTGTCTCAGAATCCCTGGGAGTAATACGGAATGGCTCATCGTTATAAAACGTTCCTCCTCCCCCGAATGACTCGCTGATCTCCATCGCGCCTATTGGGTTGATTTGGATGCTCTGGTTACGGGAATTGGTTATGGTTATATAGACGGTCATGTCTATGGCGTTCTCACTTTTCAAACTGGAATTCTCCTTTAGCAAGGCCGCGTTCGCCGACTGTAATACTTGCAAATTATCAAGTAATTTGTGTCGCTCAGGCTCAGAGCGTAGTTTATCGTTTTCCTTCTCCGCCTCCTCTAGCTTCTTGGTTACATAATCAAGTTGAGATTGTTTGCCATCAATGACGCCTTGTTTTGTGGATAATTGCTCGTTCTTTTCAGGAACCACAACATGCCAAATAAATAACCATGAAATGGATACTGCGAAAAGAACAACCGCCAAGAATGCGATTGGTGCTTTTAGGATCAGACGCCAATCCTTTGCAAGATGATAACCAAGCCACTTTGGGAATTCCGTAATGTTTGGTGGCGGCTCTGCAGGTATTGAACCCACGATCGGCTTTGGCTTGCTTTCCTCTTCCATAATGGGCCTGTTATGCTTTTATCAGGTTAGACATCCTGGAATGCCTCATCAAAAGGCATCAGGACGAAAACGAACGACTTTGGCGCTGTGTCTGCCATGCCCATAGTTAACACCTGCTTTCAGGCCAAATCAACGCAATTGTGGTGTCTTGGATACCCCTACACCTCCAGAAAGACCAAGCCGAAATGACCCTTAAAATCCGCACCGCTTCTGCTTCGGGAGGCTGCTTGGGCGGGTCTGGCTGGTCAGGCACGCTTTGGAAGCTCAGGGATGGGTGCAGGACGCCAGAAGCAGGGGTGCGGCGGCATTGCCCAGGCCGACGACTGGCGGCCGGCTTGGGGAGGAGTTGCGGTGCCCAAGGCTCGGTGTTGGAGGTTCTGGGCCGAGGCTGGACTGGCTTTGACCAGGCTGATCACTGGGACGGGTTGGGGTCCGTTCTGAGGAGGTGGCACATTATGCTTGATTCTGGATGGTGGTTGGAGCATTTTGGGGCTCGCAAGATGAATGAGCAACGCCACAGTTCGAGTTGCGCCAAAAGGTATGCGATTTCTTAAAGTCATCATAAAATGCTTGCTGATGCTGATTATTACGCTCGTTTTGTTCGAGATAGTTAGTAACACAGTCGGATATGCATTGTTTAGAACCGTTTTTTCAGGGCAAGAGTATGATTTCGCTTTCCCGCTATCCCTCGTCATCTCTTTTGGCATTTCTCTCGCGTCTGTGATTGCGGTTTATATGTGGTGGCAAAGGCGACACGGCAGCGGGAAATAATTGCTGAGTGATTGTTGGCATGGCATTACTAATCATAGATATGGACACTAAACCGCTTCCCGAATAGAATGCCCTGACCGCCTTGGCTGCCACTACAAGCCGCGGTCCTTGCTCTAACCACGGCGCTTCCTCTTCCTCTCCTCCTCCCTCCTCTTATCTAGCCAAGCCAAGTCCCTCAGAGCCTGTTTCTGCAACCTCATCACGCCCTGCATCACCTCTTCATATTCATATGGATTGGGTCTGCACTTTTCCTCCGCTTGTTCCCTACTATATCCTTTAGCCATCCACTCCCTGATCTTCGCATCTAGTAATGGGATGGAGGTGGTGAAGTATTGGTCGGGTTCGGGAGTGGTCGGTTCGGTCATGGTTCGGTCCATTTGTTGTATTAGGTTAATACTATTCATAAATGTGAAAACTAGGGATAAATTGTCCATATCTCTATATCGAGAGCGTTTCTCTATATTTGGATCGGATATCCATATATTGGTAGCTGCGGATTTATTCTGTAGTAATGATGCAATCCTAGTCTGGCTCATCCTGTTCAATATAGTCATGCTCCCCCTCCATCACTTCCCGCATTTATTATATACTTCATCCAACTCCGTGTAGCATTCAGTTGCATATTCACCCCCTAGATGCGGAACACATTCACTGGGATAATCATCATCCACACCCTTTACCAACCCGTGCCTCGTCTCCACTACGCGATATAGATAAGAGCAAAAAGTGAAACATTTCCTCATTTAGGTATTGACATTTTTCTGTAGTTGTAATATTATACAAATATAGAGAGTAAAGCTCTCTACCGCCAGCAAACTTCAAATGGTGTGGGCAAGTTCGGTCCGCGCTCTTCAAAACTCAAAACATAGTCGCTCCTGATAGCTGCCTCTAGTCAAGCTAGTCAACTTGGTGCGCTGGACACTATTTCCAGTATAACTACCCAATGCCTGGATTTAAAGGCAAACAATAAGATATGATAACAACAGACACGACAGTTAACCCAACACAATCGGCAACCATTCAACCACATACATATCGCCATGTTCGAAGAGGGCAAATATGGAGAGATGGGCACCTCCAAAGAAAGGATCGCTTGCTCCTCGTTCTGCACAAAGGATTGGACAGTGTGGTTTGTCAGGATGTGAAGACGGGACATATCGGTTCCATTCAATTAAAGCAGTTCAATCGTGGCCGTAGCGGTTATTATTACGCTGGAGAATTCTCTGAGTTCACCGCCCAACACGGAAGCGTAATTTTACAAGGCTTAATTAAATGCTTTGCCGATCACATAACCCAACTTTCTCAATTGCCGGAAACCACAATAAACGACGCTGACAATTAACCACTTTGACGGCGCTGGTTCTTAATTAGAGCCAGCGCGGTCATCCAAGGCCAGGGAATAGCGCTCCGGCCATAATATAACAACACATACATATATGAAGATAATCAAGAGAATTCCTGCCGTGAAGACATTTGACATTCCGGCGGGCACATACAGAGCAGTATTAGCGCAATGCAAACCCATGACGAAGCAGTCCAAAAAAGGACCGCAAGAGTGGGTGAGACTATTATATAAAGTCAAAGTTCCGGAAATGGCGGACCAAATCCCCTGTGCCGGGCGCAACTTCCAACTCGACCTCAATCCGGGGAGTGATTTGAGGAACTTTCTGGAGGTTTGGCTCGGGTCGGACTTCTTCAAGGCCAAGTCGAATCAGGACCTCGATTTTGACACGCTGGTTGGCAAGGAGGGGGACATTTCCTTGTCGCATTATCAGGGGGACCAGTTCGAGAAGCCCCTGGTAATCATAGACAACGCGTTTCCTGCCAACACCCAGCACCTTACGGCATCAGAGCCCAAGACCATAGCACCAGCATTCAAACAATAATCCCGGCCTTCCATCCCAGCCTTAAAATGCAAAGGGCTGGGGTGAGGGGCCAAAACTAATCGTAAAGACAAGTATATGATAACAGAAGCATCCCAGTTTGACCGAGGCGACGGTTCGATTCAGAATTTTATCCGTATGCTCAGGCCGATTCTGGAAGAGAAGGAATTGATTGGCACCAGAATGAAGGCTACGGAACTCGCCAAAATATGTCGCAACCACTACCGCCGTTTACCCGTTATTAATCGTCGTGCTCTGGAGCTTGCCGATGAGTTGAACTCGTTTGGAGGGAGCACCACATTCACCTTCGAGGATTTGGAGATCGGCGTTTACATGGAGATGGATCCGGTCACCCATCGCCGCAGTCCAGAGATAGAATTTCAATTAGCGGTGAGCCTTGAGCAGCAATGTTTGGACGAGGAGTGGGAGAGGCAGGTGGAGCATGAAGCCTGACCTTGAACAATTGCGCCAGAAATGCCCTTTACCCAATTTGATGGAGAGGGTGGGCTTGGGACGATATGCCAGAAGCAGTTGCCCCAGTCCTTTCCGCCCTGATCAAACCGCGTCCTGGGGCATTTATGAGCGAAATGGACGCTGGCTGTTCAAGGATTTCGGGACAGGTGAGTGCGGCGATGAGATTTCTTTGCTCGCCCACCTCCACCAGCTAGACCAGCAGCGTGATTTTATGATGTTGCTGGAAATATATGCCGGTGTGGCGAGCAAAACCGTAAATTTGCCAGAGCCGGCCGTGATCAAATCTACGCCGTCAAATCTAAAACCAGACACCGGATTTTTGAAGATTGGCGGCAGTGAGCAGATAGAAAGACTTGCGGCACTACGAAAAATCAGTGTGGAGGGATTGCGTTATGCCAGCGATCGGGGGGTGCTAAAGTTTGGTCAATGGCATGGGCACCAAATATACGCTGTCACTGATCAATCTGGTTGTTTAGCTGAATTGCGTAGGCTGGACGGTCAGTTGTTTGAGGGCTACGGCAGTCTCGGTCCCCACAAAAGCCATACAGTGAAGCATGGCCGCAAAAACTGGCTGTTGGGGATATTGGAGGCTGGGGACTGTGCTGGTGTGGCGTTGGTTGAGGGGATGCCGGACTTTTTAGCCATGCACCAGTTCGTGTTGGAAGAGGGCATGGTCGGTCAGATCGCACCTGTCGCCATGTTGACCAGTTCCTGCGACATTGCCCCTGACGCTCTGTCTTATCACGCCGGCAAATCCATCCGCATCTTTCCTCACTCAGACCAGCCAGGAATTGATGCAGCGGAGCGTTGGCAGAAGCAGTTGATCAGCGCCAGCGTAAGCAAAGTGGATTTTTTCAATTTCCGCGCCTTTGAAATCGAGGCCGGCATTGAACTGAAAGATTTGTGCGATTTCAACCAGCAGAGGGGATTGGCTGGATTTAACCAACAACGAGTCCTCAGCAATATATTATGACAACACCCAATAATAATCCGATAGTTAATGACGTTGCCACTCTCAGACAAGGTATCACGTCCATACCAGCATTACCAGCACCCAGCCACGATTACGCAAGGCCAACCATATTGACCATGCCGGTGCCAGACCCAAGACCAACCGCGCGCACCCTTGATGAATTTGTTCGTCCAGCCGCCAACGATCCAGCCGAATTGTTGAAACACCGCTATCTGTGCAAAGGCGGCGGGATGTTATTGGTCGGCGCTACCGGACTTGGCAAGAGTTCATTGGCGATGCAGTTGATGATTAGATGGAGTTTGGGTCAGCCCGCGTTTGGACTCGAACCGGCCAGACCGATCAAATCCCTCCTCATCCAGGCTGAAAATGATGACGGCGATCTGGCCGAGATGAAGGACGGCGTGTTTAACGGGTTGAACTTGAGCGCGGAGGAACAGGCTGAAGCGAGCAGGAACATTTTGGTGAGGGAGGAGTCCAGCAAGATGGGCAGTGACTTGTGCAGCACCGTCCTGGACCCCCTCCTCCAAGAAATTAAGCCCGATCTGGTCTGGCTTGATCCAGCCCTGGCGTATTTAGGCGGCGACATGAACAGTCAGAAAGACGTGGGCAAGTTCCTTCGAAACGACCTGGCTCCGTTGATCTCCAAGCACAACTGCGGCGTCATCATCATCCATCACACCAACAAAATCTCGAAGGACCCGGAGAAGCAGATGACAGATGTGTCGTATTTGGGAGCGGGGAGCGCGGAATGGATTAACTGGAGCAGGGCGATGCTGGCTTTGAGAGAGACTGACGTGGACAACCTCTACGAATTGATTGCGGCTAAACGTGGTGCCAGACTGAGATGGAAGACCGCGGATGGGGAGGGCTTGGCCTTCACCAAATACATCGGCCATTCAAAAAGGCCAGACACAATTTACTGGACCGAAATGACCATTGCCGACGCTGAAGAGCTCAAAGCTGGTCAGGGCAAAACGGCTCAAGATGTGATGAAACATGTGCCGCAAACTGCCCTTATCGCCAAAGACGACCTGATCAAGATCTGCCGTCAAACAGGCATGGGCAAAAACCTGACCTTGGACTTCATCACCGAGTTGCTTGAGGATGACCAGTTGTTTGAGCATTTGGCGGACAGACCGAACAAGCGCGCCAAAGTGTTGCTCGGCCGCTCTCCCAGCACAACCCAGCTCAGTTTGGACGCATATTCCAGAAACAGTGAGGGGCATTATATAAAACTGCCCGTGATTGACCTCAAACCCAAGGCAGTGTGAGTGATTTTCCTGCTGATTTTCACCCCCATATTCCCGGGGCTTTTTGCTGGGAAAATGGCGTGAGTGTTGTTATTTCCCCCCCCTTATTTTCTATAAGGGGGGAGAATATCATCACTGGTCAAATCACACTTCTTTTCTGCCTGGGAAAATCAGGGCGCGAAAGTGAGCAGATCGCCGGGAACAAGGCTGGACTGGAGAAGAAAACGGAGCGAACCAAATATATGCCAGCAACCCCGATACTAAGGATAATCTCAACCCATCCTTAGCAAACACATCTATGAATAGTATTACAACACTACCTCAAATGACCAGACCTTACATATCAGACCAGCCCGACATCCTCCTCATCCCCCAATCCGACCCTGAACCGTTTCTGCTCAACCCCGATCATAACCACAGTTTCTACACCAGCTTCTCCCTCCTCCAACACGAAAAGTTGGTGAGTCTGGTGTTGCAGGGATTTAGCAGGGAGGAGGCGGAGAGACTGAGCCAACCCAAACCGATAGACAGGGAGGCGATGGAGGAGAGGATGATGAAGGAGCAGGAGAGGGAGTTGCGATGGCTGGCGAAACTCAGTCCGACAGGGAAGCTGTTTGACCAACGCATGAGATCGAGGCGCAAGAATGACGATGAGATCCGCGTTCCTTTAGTAGATGTCAAACACCCTGACCAGTGCAAAACTAAGGATGGCGATGAAGACTAAGCTGAGGATGATATGCATAGTATTTATCCATATTAAATGAGCACCGAAAGCAATCCCCATCTCCAACGCCCAGACCTCCTCCACACAGCTCTAACCCAGTACAAGGAGTTGAAGTGGAGGCTGGCGTTTTTGAGAACGGGGGGAGCGGAACCGGCCCAAGAGCCAACTAATGAGGAAATCATAGAATGGCATATCAGGAACAAAGAGTATGGAGGATTGACCGGATTGAATTGGTTGGGAGAATTAAACCGCGGCATGACCCCGAATCTGTGGTTTGAGCAGCGATTCCCGACTCAAACCCAGCAGTTCGGCCCGGCTTTCCTTGAGCTGAAGCAGACTGGCAATGGATACACAAAGACCACGCCCATCTCGATAAATATAGATTTCTTCGCATCCATATTGTCAGATCCTAAGCTTGGACTCTCTATCATATACTTCGAGCAAGACCAACAGTTCTATTATATAGAGCCGATGCTGCAATTATATAAACCGACCAGTCCAGAGAAACTCCAAAACCTGTATCGCGGGTTGTTGGTGAGGTGTGCCGTATCATTGAACGATGATGTGAATATCCTCAACCTCTTCCATGAATTCAGGTCGGACAAGGTGGCGAGACTGGTGACGCAGAGGGCTAAATCAGTCTTGGCAGCGGATTCGTCATTTTTCAGTCCAACCTCCAAACACCAGAGAATCCGTGGAATTGAGCTGCATGAAAGAATTGCCCGTCGCTTTGTGGACGCCTTGCTGACCTGCGAGCCTGGGAATGTTTTGTTGCTGGCGGACGCTTATGCCGTGTTTTGCAATATGGTCAAACAGCAGAATTTGGATCCGGTTAAACGAGCCGATTTCAAGGCCATGATTGTTCCGATGATCAAGGACCAGTTTGATGTCTGCCTCAGGAATGATTTGCAGATTGATGAAAGGCAGGGGGTTCGGGGTTGGAAGAACGTGAAATTGATCCAGACAGCGCCAGGTTGATTTTGCGGCCGAATCACGTCGTTGCCTCCCACCGCCTTCGCCCAGATTGCCCAGAACGACATTCCGGCAGTCATCCCAGCCCGATCCGTCCGAAAACTTATCAAAAGCTTGAAAGCGCTTGCAAAACCGTAAAACCAGCCCACAATCACACCAAGATTTCGCCAAAAACCCTAAATAGTGCCCAGTTATGAAAAAAACATGGCCCCTTCTTCTGGTTTTGCTGTTCTTGGCTGCCCCGAAAGTGGTGCGTGCTCAAGTCGACTACTATGCCGCCCCATATTATTACGAGCTGAACGGCGACAACACGATCACCATCACTGGATATGACGGGTCTGGCGGGGACTTGACCATTCCACCTACCATCGAGGTTCTGGAGAACGGCACGACCAACGCCCTTCCGGTCACCGGCATAGCGTTTGGTGCGTTTTTTGACTCGGGTTTGACAAGCGTCACGATTCCTTACGGTGTGAGCAGCATCGGATTGGCCCCGTTCGCTGGCAGCGACAGCCTGACAGCAATTATGGTCGATGCGCAAAACGCCTATTTCAGCAGTGTGAACGGAGTGTTGTTTAATCGAAGCCAATCCACTTTAGTTGAATATCCTCGAGGATTAGGCGGAGGTTACGTAATTCCCTCCAGTGTCACGAGTGTAGCAGATAATGCCTTTGAAGGATGCGTCAGGCTTACCAGCGTAACTATTCCCGCCAACGTGACCAGCATCGGGGATGCTGCCTTTCAGGCCTGCGACACCCTAGCTAATGTCATAATTCCAAGCAGCGTCAGCAACCTCGGCGAAGAAGAATTTTGGGGCTGCTCCAGCCTGACCAGCATATCTATTCCGGCCAGCGTCACCAACATCGGCGATAGTGCGTTTTATTACTGCATCAGCCTGCCGATCATCACAATTCCAGGCACTGTGCGAAGCATTGGAGATGACGCGTTCGAGTTTTGCTACAGCCTGACCAACACTATAATAAATAGAGGTGTTACCAGCATCGGGAATGGCTCTTTTTATGAGTGCAACGGTCTAGCTAACGTTGGGATTCCCGACAGCGTCACCAATATCGGTTACGGTGCATTCAGCGGAACTGCTCTGACCAGCATCACGATTCCCGGCAGCGTCACAAGCGTCGGCCCAGAGGCGTTTGCGGGCTGCACCAGCATGACCAACGCCATACTCAGTAATGGAGTTACACTTATCAGCGACGGTATGTTCGAGTCCTGCTTCACCCTAACCAACGTCACGATTCCAGGGAGTGTCACCACAATTGGCTCTTATGGGTTTGTTGATTGCACTAATTTGTCCGGAGTCGTGATGCCCGACAGTGTCACCAAAATCCAGCAGGCTGCGTTCGCAGGCTGCACCGCGTTGACCAACCTCGTGATCCCCGACAATGTCACGAACATTGGAACCAACGCGTTCGCTTATTGTGCCGGCCTCGTCAGCATCACCATTGGGAACGATGTCACTAGCATGGGAGATTATGTGTTCTCCCATTGCACCAGCCTGACTAAAGTCTGTTTCGAAGGGAACGCACCTGCCAGCGGCAGCAGCATCTTTGGCGGAGATGCTGCTTTATCAGCCATCAATTATGTCGCCGGAACCACTGGATGGGGATTTGCATGGGATGGGATTCCAACTATTCCATGCACGCAATGCACATTTTGTCAGTTGAATATTGCAAACACATTCCATCAGGGGGATGCCCTTCCAAATGTTCCGAAATATTTTGGCTTCAATAGTGTGATTGGGCAAGCTTTAACAATTAACTCTGGTTGCGCCCTTTGTTCTTTAGCTACGATGTTGACCTCTTTCCCTGGGCTACAAGACATGACACCCGCCAAACTAGACGCCGCCCTGACAAGCTTGCCAAATCACTTTGGCTATTCCGGAAGAGCCAGCATAAACTGGGATGCAATCGCATGGGCAACAGGCTACCCAATTCTTAAGATTGACGCGCCAATCCTTTCCAATGCGACTGCTGGGCAATATCTGGAACAAGAGATATGTGGTTTAGGAAATGCCGTGATCCTGCGACTTCAAGAAAACGTTGCCGGAACGGTCCAGCCCAAAACCCACTTCGTGCTTGTTCTTGGCGAGACAAATAGTGACTGGACCGTGTTTGATCCTGGATGGAGGCAGGCAACTCAGTCTAATGCCCTGTCGACATTGTCGGGACACACCAACGGTTTTAACCCTATAATTAGCGGAAAGACAGGTGCATTTCGTCAGTTTAACGTCGTCGGGGCAATTATATATTCTCTGCGTCCAGCTCCGATAGCCGAATTTGATGGAACGCTTGCGTGCCCCGCGGAAATGCAGGTCGCGGACTCAATTGGGCGTAGGCTTGGATATGATCCTTCGACGGGCAATGATCACTTTGAAATTCCTGGGGGAACATATGTTCGGGATTATCCGCTTGGAGACGATGCAGCGGACGACGACGTGGTCGAAGGAGAGCCGACTGGGATAAAGTCCTTTCATATTCCTTCCCCAATACCTGGAACTTATCAGATAATTGGAAGCGGGACCGGCGTCGGACCATACACAATGGTCCTTCAAACATCTGGTCCAGGTGTGGTTGACGAATCAGCCACCTATTCAGGAACAGCGGCTACAGGGGTGGAATTCACCAATAACTCCACACTGCTCATGCCTCCGCAAATTACAACGCAACCCCAGAGCCAAGCAGTCGGTCTCGGGGAAAATGCGATCTTCACTGTGACAGTTACTGGAACAACCCCGCTAAAGTATCAGTGGCGAAAGGATTCAACCAATTTGGAGGAATTGGGAAACATTTCCGGATCTACTTCCAGCAATTTGACCATCAGTAATGCCTCCTTTCAAGACGCAGGAACTTATTCTGTTATCATCAGCAATACTATTGCTTCTGTGAGTAGTTCGGGCGCAGCATTGGACGTTATGATCGTGAGAAACGCCAACTTTCAAACGGGCGACCTTACAGGTTGGACCGTAACCGGCGACACGAATTCCACTTTTGTCGATGATGGTTCGGTATCTGGTATAGCACCTTATATGGGGCATTACGAATTGGTACTGGGAACATCCAACTCCGTCGGTTACCTTTCCCAGACATTGTCCACAACTCCTGGAGCAGGCTATTTACTCCGTTTTTGGTTTGAGAATCCTTATGGTGACCCAGGCACATTTCTAGTGTCCTGGAATGGAATTACCATTCTTGACGTTACCGATCCCGTAGCCTATAGCTGGGAGAAAATGCAGTTTTTAGTTGCGGCGACAACAACCACCACTGTTCTTCAATTTGAGTACCAAGATAATTATGGTGGTTTCGGACTCGATGACATCAGTGCTTTCCTGGCGCCGCTCAGCATCTCTAGTATCAGCAAATCCGGAGCAGATCTGACCTTCAACGCGGTTAATGGGCTGTCTGGAGGCACCTATTATCTTCTGACGAGCACCAACCTCACCCTTCCCTTCAGGCAGTGGACGCGTATTGGCACCAACACGTTGAGCGCCAGCGGGAATTTTAGCATTACCGCTACCAATACCCTCACACAAAACGTTGCCCAAAAGTTTTACATCTTCGAAACTCAATGAGCTAAACAACTGGACCTTTTTGATACTAAGGATGGCGGGAGAATCATTATACGTGGCGATTTTCCCATAGTCTTTGCATGTAATGCAAAGCCACAGATTGAGCTGGACCAGGATGGAGAGGCTTGGGCGCGCAGACTGGTCGTGCTGGAATTCAAAAAACCAGGGCACGAACAACATTTGGGTAAGCTGGGGGACTTGTTAATGGAAAAGGAGATGAGCGGAGTCTTGAACTGGCTGGTCGACGGATTTGCGAAATTGCACAAAGCCAGCCTGCAATTGACCCTGACCGCGGAACAACAGACCAGGGCCAATCTCCTGTTGTTGGGGTCCGAATCACCGCAGGCCTCTGTCCGATCCTGTTTGGTGAAGAAAAAAGACGGAGTGATGGGGGCGGTGGATTTGTATGAAAAATATCAGATCTGGTGCCGAGAGCATCATTTGCTGCCGTTCGCATCAAAGCAGTTCCATCAGATCGTGAAACCGGAACTGGAAATCGGCCTGGGACTGAAATACCGACACGATTTGGCGTCAGAACAAGGAAAGGCGAGGAGAGGGTGGAAGGGGTTGGCGCTGGTGGAGCGAACTGTGGCAGAAAATCTCGAAAATGGGTCCAACAAGTCCGCTGCCTGAAGCTAATGGCCTGATTTGGTACGGATTGGTACTTTTGCAGCGTTTCTCCGACCTCCACCACCTCACAACCACCGGCCGGATATCAAAACGCGTCCTGAGGCAATTGGGGGAGATGCGAAAGTTACCCCTTCACTTTTGACCGGCTGAATTTCGCAAATGACCACCGTGCGTCCATCCAACCCACGGAAGTTTAAAGGTTAGGAGCGGAGAGAGCGAGCGGGGTGTAAATCGAATTGCCACCAGTTTCGGCCCCATTTTTCCGCTCAATTTTCGTTTGACTTTGGCCGGTTGGACGGTCATTCTCCGCTCAAGACTTCGAATATGGGACGTCGTTTCCAGCTTTTGGTTGCTGCGACGCTCGTTCTGACCTTGATATGCCTTTTGGGGTATTCATGGAAGAGAAACGAGCCAAGACGGCGTTGTGTGCAGGCGCTTCAGGTCTTTCGGGCGGCTCTTGAATCCTCCGATTCCAAACTCCTCTTGAAACTTGTTGCCGTTCCCCAGGCCGTGCGAGGCAAGACGCCTCAAGAGCAGGCCGAGTTCATTCGCAAGGCGCTGAACAACGAGATTTCCGAGGACGGACTCCGCGTGATCGCCAGCCAAGGCTCGTTTGGTCCTTTGTCTGGAGTATTCCCGGCAGAAGGGACAGCTTGGGCCAGGCAAGCGGGAGTGAATCCAGACGACTGCGTGGCCCTGAAATGCTCGAATCGTGGGTTGAAAGCGGAAGTCGTGCTGGAGGTCCACGGAGAGACGTACCGTGTCGTTCGATGCAACAATGTAAAACAAATGGCACAGAATTTCTGAACGCCTATGAATACCACGCCCCACAGATGCTTAAAACTCGGGGACGACACCCCAGCCGCCGCAAGCACACTTTCCTCGAAACCTGGTCCTCTCCGGGCACTTTTCGTGTCGATTGCGGTTTTCTTGTGTTTGCCGTCTGGTTCCCAAGCGGCCACTTTCACGAACAACGCCAGCATTCAGGTCAACGACCCCACCAGCAGCCTGACTTGCACCGGAACAACGTTTACGGCTTCCTGTTGGTTCAGGATTTCCCTGCCAAGTTCACTCACCCTGTCGGACAACATGGACATCCTCATGGATCGAACGGACGGGAATGAGTCAGCGACCTTTTCCTATTTGATCCGATACAATTACACCGATAACGCCATTGAATTTGTCACCCACGGGGCAAGTTCTAGTCCGTCACCTTATGTTTTGATTCAAAACCCTTATTTAGAGCGATGGTATCATGTTGCCGTGACCCGTTCAGGTTCGGTCATCAACGCTTATGTCGATGGACGACCGATACTGCCGGGAGAAAGCGCCCCGGCTGGATCAGCCACCGGCAGCGGATTGGCAATTGGCGGAGTCAACGGAAGCTCCAAGCAATTCTATGGCGACATCATCGAGGTGGCGTTTTACTCGTCGGCTTTGTCGCAAAGCGTCATTCAAAGCCGCATGTTTGAAGATCAGCGGACTTTTTCAAACCTGAAAGGGTACTACAAACTCGGCTACTCCACGAACTCCGCTGATTTTTATCACAACTTTGCGCCGTTGCCACCTTCAGGAACCGACCCGGCCACGCCAACCGGCACTGGCACCGTCTCCTTCGGCGAGGTTGACGAGGCAGGCGAGCAATCCATTTTTGACGCGACCAAGAATCACGGTGAGGACGCCGCGACCCCCTTATCGGGTGCTTTTGCATGGCAGCAGACCGCCTTGGCCCGCCCGGTTCCCGGAATCGCCTTTGACCTTGAATACGGTTACAGCAGCGCACTCCCAACTCAAGCCCCTTTGGATGGGAGCGCGGACCCGTATGACACGCGCGTTCTCGGCCCCCGCTGGCGCCAGAGTTTTGATGTGCGGGTTGTGTTGAACCAATTCAATGTCAACGAATTCGATTTGATTACATGGGATGGCGAGCTTCAAACCTGGACTCGGACCAACTTGTATATGCCATTTTCGAACCGGGACAAAGAGTACCGCGGTGAATTCATCCAGCTTCCGACTGCGGAGGTGCAGTGGACCACACCCCAACGACTTGTTTATCTGTTTCGAGACCCCACAGATGGATCCCCGATGGCTGGGAAATTGGAGCAAATAAGCGATTTCAACAGCAATGTGGTCCGGGTCCTGTGGGATCCAAATGACGTAATTGTCACCAACGTAATAGACACAGCCGGCGGCGTTTACCAATTCAACTATGATCTAACGAAGTCCCTGCTGACCAACGTTTCGTTCGGTTCGTGGCAGGTGAATTTTGCCTACGATTCCACGAATCAATTGATTTCAAAGACCTTGACAAACACCGCCGGTCTCTATACCGCCGTCAACACAAACTGGCAGTTTCAGTACAACACAAACGGTTTACTCCAGCAGATCATTGATCCCCGTGGCAACACGAATATTCTCGTTCAATACGATCAATATGGCCGCCAAACCAACCAGATGGACGCTTTGAGCCGCGCCACGCGTACTGAATACAACGTGCCTGCAACGTGGCAGATTCGTCGCACCGATCCCGGCGGTTTTCAGTGGGTCGAGACCTACGACCATAAGGGGCATATTCTTGCCCAAACCGACCCATTGACCAATACCACCAGTTACACGTACGATACTAACGGCAACCGCACGAGCATCACCGAGCCGCTTGGGTGGACCACCTCATTCGGTTACGACAATAGGGCCAACATGATTACCAAGACCAACGCCCTTGGCGAGGTGACGACTTGGGTCATCCACGCATTTTTCAACAAAGCCGTTCAACAAGTCACGCCGCAGCCTCCCGATGCCAATGGCTGGCCGACTTGGACTAATTTTTACGCCTACGACGCCGGAGGCAACCTGACCAACCATTCCGACGCCCTCGGCTCCCTGGTCACTTACACGTATTCGACCAATAGCCTCGTGCTGACGGCAACTGATGCAAACGGCCATACGACCCTGTTTGCTTACGACAGCAACGGCTTCATGAATGCCCGCACCGATCCAGCCACAAATACCACCACGTATGTTCTCAACGATGTCGGCTGGAAACTCCAGGAGACGGATGCGCTCGGCGATCCAACGGTTTATACCTATGATCAGAATGGCAACGTCACTCGCATTCAAGACGTGCTGGGACGCGTTTTCAACAAGGGTTACGACGCCGACGGCAATCTCCTTTCGACCACCGACGGCAAAGGGGGGCCAACCAGTTATGGCTACGATGCCGCCAATCAGCGCACGAACATGACCGATCGCACAGGCACGAACAAATGGGCGTATTTTTATACCTCGCGGGGCAAGCCCGACCACGTCACTGATCCCCTGGGCAATTCGGTCACCAACACCTATGATTCGGCCAACCGTCTCGTTCGCATCACCGATCCTCTTGGCCAGTCCGTCACAAACCAATACGACGCCAATGGCAATCTCGCCGCCTATTTTGACAAAACCGGCCAGCGCTGGACCAAAGTTTATGACCGGCTCAACCGCGTGATCAGTGAGACCGACCCCCTTGGCAACTCTCGCACCACCAGTTTCGACGTGGCGGACCGCATCCAGCAGATCACCTCCCCCAACGGTTATCCGAGCATAAACGCTTACGACGGACGCGGACGACTGACGAAATGGGTGGATCCTCAAGCCTTCCCCTGGCTCTATTCTTACGACGGCGTTGGCAATATTACCAACATTACGGACTCCCTCGGCGGCCATTACGTCATGGCTTACGGTTCGCGAAACGAACGCACCTTGGAGCAGAATCAGGACAACAAGCAGTGGACATATTCTTACGATGAATTGCTCCGCCTCAAATCGCAGACCGATCCCAATGGCACGATTCGCACACCGACTTACGACGCTGCCGGCCGTGCGCTCTTCGTGAATTTCAGCAGTGGACGCCGTGACAACTTCAACTACGATGCCAATGACAATCCCCAAACCGTCTCGCGCCGGTACTCCGGCGTCACCACTGCCACGGATTTCATTTACGATCCACTCGACCGCGTCGTGGAACAGGATGACGCGCTCGGCAAAACCGTTCTTTACGGCTACGATCCGCTGGGCCGCGTCACATCCATCACATATCCCGGCGGCAAGACCCTGACGAACCATTACGACGCCTTGGGCCGGTTAACGAGCCAAGCGGACTGGGCCGGGCGCCCAATGACGTACACATACGATGCGGTAGACCGCCTTATCAGCCGTACCTATCCAAATGGTGTTGCGCAGACAAACGCCTTCGATGCTGCCGGTCGAATCGCTGGCGTGAATTATTCGCCGGCAACCGTCATCTCCAACTCTATCAACATTGCATTGAGTTACGCTTACGACCGAAACGGGAACAAAACCGGCGGCGGAGAGAGCGGAACTTTCAATTGGCCGCTGCCTTCGGTGACGGATGACCAGAGCAGTTTCACTCCCGCTGGGCGGCTGATCAATCGCCAGATCACCGAAACCAGTCCCAGCAATTCCGTTAATGCCATCAGCTACCACTACGACGCCAATGGCAACATGACCAATGCCGTTGGCGACGGAGAGACCTGGACGCTTGCTTACGACGAGGATAATCGAACGACTGCAATTCTTTGGACAAACGGGGCCATGAACGATGTCCAAATCACCAACCGTTACGACGCCCTGGGCCGACGCATCTCGAAAACAGCGGATAGCCTGACGACGGGATACGTTCTCTCACTCGCTGGCGGGATGGAACGAGTTTTGTGCGATCTCGACGGAAACGGCAATGTAACGGCATGGTATGTTCACGGTCCGGATTTGTGTTATCGCGTGGATGCAACGAACGGTCTGATTTGCTACCACGCCGATGCGATGGGCAATGTCATCGCGCTCACCGGCGGAAACGCAAATCTCACGGCGCAATATGCTTACACGCCGTATGGCAGGAGCCTTGGCTCGACCAATCTCCCGTCGCTAATCTCAAATCCATATCTGTTCGTTGGTTCACAAGGCGTGCAGGAAGAATCCGACATTCCCAATCTCTATTTCATGCGGGCGCGCTACTATTCAGCCGATGCTGGAGTGTTTCTTTCCACTGACCCTGTGAAACATATTGGGGCGGGATGGCAGCCAGTGGCTTATGCGTATGCAAATGGCAATCCAATTAGATTTATAGATTCAGGCGGCAACACTTTTGTCGAATTCTTTTCATCAGCATACGCAGGAGCTGAAATCGCATTGGCTTCAATCGGGCATTCATATGAAGTCTTTGACCGACCAAGCGATGCCACTAGTTACGGAACCAGCCGTCCTGCCGTTGGTCTTGGTGCAGGTCTTACTATCGCAGGGGTTAATCTTATTGGCTTATACGGAGGCAACAAAGCGGATTGGAATGATTACGACCAGTCGGCTTGCTCTTTAGGCCCACTTGACTTGACCCTGGCGCATTCTCCACAAGGGGAATTTGGTGGTTCAGTTGGTGTTTCCGCTGGATTGGGGATTGGTTGTGTGGGTACAAGAGTAACAACCGCTGATGAGAATGTTATTTGGGACAGAAATCAGTCGGACGCTTTGGTTGCTGAACCAGCCTCTGCTTCATATACTAGCCAAACCAGCCAAAATCCCCCCCTTTCTGCTCACAATAATGCTGGTGGTGGGAATCAACCCACGATTTCGGGTGCAGTCACCGCGGCAGGTCATGCTCAAGCAATGAATTCAGTCCAGCAAGTTAGTCCGGCGTCACATTCGGGTGGAAGCGGCACTACAACACAATCTAATGCTCCAACCGGATCGTCGGGAGGCGGCAATATTTTCACCCAAGTTGTGAGCAACGTGGCGAACGCAGTCACGAATGCCGCAACTTCGATTAGCCACGCGGTAACCACAGTCGGCCAGGCCATCAGCAATGCGGCGACATCAGTTTGGAACACAATCTCCAGGTGGTTTTGATGAATACTCGCCAACAAATCAAATGGAGCGTCTTCATAATTCCGGCGCTTTTGCTGGCTTTGCTTTTCAATGGAGCGATTGAATGTTTCGCGTCTTGGGATTATGGCAACGGCAGGCACGGCTCTTTCATCCTGACGACAAACACCACCATTGAGCAACTTTATCAGGCGGTGCGGCTCACAAACGACCCACCCCAATACGATCCAACCAACCCGAATGCAATTCCGAATTTCCAAACCCTGACCATATCTCCTAGCGTAAATCTCACCGCAAATGCGTGGAACGGCACCAATGGCGGTTGGATTGCGCTGAAGGTCCAAGGCGTCTTGTCGATCACTGCTGGCGCTGGAATATCCGCATCAGGAATTGGTTATCGGGGTGGCGGGTGGACATGGCGAACTGGATTTTCCGCCGGCATTCAGGGTGAATCGTACGCCGGGAGCCAGTCAGTCACAACCAGCGCCAATTATGGTGGTGGCGGTGGTGCGGAGACGATTGGCGCTGGTGGTGGCGGTGGTTACGCCACGCCCGGGCAAGTGGGAAATTTTGGTAACGGCGGTGGTCACGGAGGAGCCGGTGGCGGAACGTACGGTACACCCTCCCTGGATACCGTTTACTTGGGCAGTGGCGGAGGCGGCGGTAATCAGGCCGGTGGCGCAGGTGGTGGAGGAGCGATCGTCCTCAACGTCGGAGTTTTGAACGTGCAAGGGGGAATACAAGCTGCTGGTGGTTCTGGCGGTATCGGCGGAGCTGGTAGCGGAGGTTCTATTTTACTAAGTGTGGGGTCCGCTTCGCTCGGAACAAACCAAGTGTTTGCCGTTGGCGGTAACGGGTCGGCAGGATGGGGAGGGAACGGGGGAGATGGGCGCATTGCCGTGAGATACGCCGAAACCTGCTCGGGCCTTACGGTTCCATCCGCCTACACTTTCAACGATACGAACAGCGATAGCATTCAAATCACAAATCAGCCGACTTCTCAAACGAACTTCCTTGGCGATAGCGTCTTATTCGCCGTCGGTTTCACAACAATTTCTCCATACGCCTTGCAATGGTATTTTGATGGTGTAATTATTCCGCCCGCAACCAACCAAACTCTTTCGATTCCCCATTTATCGTTGACTAATCAAGGCTTTTATTGGCTCGTCATATCGAACACAGTGATGACAATAACTAATTCACCTTTGTACCTGACAGTCTTGGACACCAACAACGCATTTGGCGATGGCATTCCGAACTGGTGGAAAACTCGATATGGCTTGAGTCTAACCGACCCCACGCTGGGCACGAATCATCCTCCAGGCGATCAATTAACGTATCAGCAAAAATACCTTTACCTCCTCAACCCGACCAACACCGACAGTGACGGGGATGGGTTGAGCGATTACGCTGAGATTTTTCGCTATCATAGCAATCCACTATCAACCAACACAGCCGGCGACGGCATCCCTGATGGCTGGAAGGTTCAATATGGCCTGAATCCATCGGCTAATGACGCGAACAATCAGGTGGGTGCCACCGGAGTCACTTATTTACAGGTCTATCAATACGACACCACGCACACCAATCAGGTTGATCCGCGCAAT
>Ga0182027_10003963_pt1 | contig 23191 bp, 22 predicted proteins | sample 712E1DmetaG_FD_121300 | JGI IMG/M metagenome (GOLD analysis project Ga0182027, IMG submission 121300) | Permafrost microbial communities from Stordalen Mire, Sweden - 712E1D metaG (Illumina Assembly) | ecosystem: Environmental > Terrestrial > Soil > Wetlands > Permafrost | place: Sweden... | reverse complement strand
TCCCCACCTATGCGGGCCACTATATCAGCCTCGCGAAAGGTTTCTTTCAAGACGGCGGATACCTCCTGCAAGGCCAGGTCGCCTTTGGCGTGCCCATGAGTATCATTGATTGTCTTCAGGTTATTTACATCGCCGAAGAACAACAGCATGCTTCTCTTCTTCCGATGCGCCAGTTTCACTTCCTGTACAGCCAGAAGGGTGAAGCCGCGCCGGTTGTACAATCCAGTCAGCTCGTCGGTCATTGACAAGTTCCGTATCTCCTCCTCCATGCGCTTGCGCTCGGTGATATCGCGGCCTATGCCCACCAGCCCGACAACTTTTCCCTGGCCATCGCATAGTGGTACCTTGGAAGTCAATACCCAGTTCGGGTTGCCCTGGGAATCGAGCCCGGGTTCTTCATGATTGAAGATTGCTATTCTGGTATCAATGACCCCCTTTCCAATCGCCCAGTAATCTTTCGCCAATTCAGGCGGATATGTTTCAAAGTCCGTCTTTCCTATGACATCTTCCATCTTTTTCCCACCAGATGCTTGCCAGTCTGCCATGTTCGACATGGTTTTCCGGCCCTGAACATCCATCACGTAGATACGATCGGGTAGATTGTCTATCAGCGTCCGCAACAGGATCCGGTCCTCCTCCAACTTCTCCTCGGCCTTTCTGCCGCGTTCAATTTCTGCGTTCAAGTTATTTGCAGAGACGGAAATGATGAGGATGACGATCAATAAGGCTATTACCGCCGCAACCGCCACTTTTATTGCCGGATGGATGACCCAGGGATCAGCATCCGAACTGAGCAGGCCCTGGATCAGGACAATAATAAGCGAGGCCGGTATAAATGTCCGCATCAAGCGCGCCTTCAGTGAAGGACCTGTGAAATCCCTGGCCGGCCATACGGCTGGTCCAGCCATCATCAGCAACCCCAGGCTGAGGAACCAAAAAGAGAGCGCGGATGTCAGTGCCATCGGGATGAGCGTACCCCCATAAAATGGCGGTGCCCCATATAAGTAACCAAGGCAAATTAGACCGCTGAAGATAAACAAGGCCAGGGACAGGACGGCGGAAACATTTTTTGTGCGCTGGTCCGGTTTGCCTCCGGTCATCAAAAGAAAGGCCGGGATCGCCAGCAAGAACCCCAGGGCAGATAGCGGGGACATGCGGGCGGATGTAAATTGACCGAACAAGGGCGGAGCCGGGTAAAGCAATTTTTCGAGATCAGGGCCAAGCCCGGTAAAGTGTCGCAGGGCGAGCATGATCACGATGATCAACATCCCGAGCAGGGCCACTTCTATTAGGATCCTCATCCCACGCCGGGCGGAAAAATACCTATGGATGAGCCAGACGCCGCACAACCCCAGGAATATCAACACATTCGCGGGAGCCATGGGGATGTATTCAGGTCTGAGAGAGGCCAGGATCGGCTGGTTGAACAACCAGCCTGCTTCCGCCAGGAGGCTGATGGCACATACGAACGCCATGAATATGGCCGAGCTGCGTTCAAAGGCTACCTGAATTCCGGTTTCTTTTCTCATAGACTCATCCTGACTATATGATTCGTGGATACCAAATCTCACCACGAATTGGATCCTCTATTTACTATACATTCTCCAAAAAGAATGTTTTCACTACTTGCGGGTCGAAGTGTGTCCCGGCCCCGGCCTGGATGTGCTGGCGCGCTTTTTCTTCAGACCAGGCCTTCCGATAGGGACGGTCGGAGGTCAGTGCGTCCCACACATCCACCACGGCAAAGATGCGCGCCGTCAGCGGGATCTTTTCGCCTTTCAACCCGCGCGGGTAACCTGTGCCGTCCCACTTCTCGTGATGGCAATACGGGATGTCCAGAGCGGCCTTCAGGTAATGGATGGGAGAAAGAATCTCATAGGCAAAGGTGGGGTGCTTTTTCATTAGCACCCATTCTTCGTCCGTCAGCGGTCCGGGCTTGAGCAGGATGGCATCCTGGACACCCATCTTGCCGATGTCGTGCAACAACGCTCCCCAGCGCACTTGCACCAGATCCGCCTCGCCCAGGCAGAGGCTGCGCGCCAGCTTTACCGTCATCTCAGTGACGCGCTGACTGTGGCCCTTGGTTTCCTTATCACGCAGATCGAGGGCGGCGGACCAGCCTTCGATGGTGGCATCATAGGCCATGAATAATTCTGTGTTGGAGCGCTGCAGGCTGTCAAAGAGACTGGCGCTATCCACGGCGATGGCGATCTGCCCGGCCAGGATTTCGAGGAAGTTCAGCCACTCATCATCCACTGTGTGGTGGGAGCGCAGGAATACCTCCAGCACGCCCTTTAGTTGGCCTTTGGTGACCAGCGGCACACCGTGGTAGCATTCGAAATCTTCATCTATCAGCAGATCGGCGCGTACGAAATTCTTTTTCTCTTTGAGCAGGTCATGCACGCTGACCAGATGCTGCTCCGCGCGACGCGCCCGCCAGACCTTCGCCCAGGCGCAGGAGCGAGCGTTCGATGACCTTGCTGCGAAAGCCGCGCCCGGCCGCGTATTCCAGTGTTTGCGAGTGCGGATTGAGATATATATGGCATGGTTGGAAGAACCGAATGAGTAGATTTAACCAGGTTTTGGCTAACTGTATCAAACCCTCAATCACAATTTCTGGGCGACCGAGTTCTCTGACCCACAGCGGGAAGACCTTCATGATTGAGGACTTGGTGGTTGTCACCCCGATGAAATAAAAAGTGGGAACTTTCTTCGTGATGATATGATATTTTTTTGCGTTGTCTGATTGCATGGATTCTCTCTTAAGAAATCAGGGTTTACGTTTCGCCCGCGCACTGTCGACGGCCTGGACAAACTCCGCCGCTTTCTGTGTGATCTCAGCAAAGCGGCCCTCTTTCGCCAGAGCCGGCGGGCATAGCTCGCTGCCGGCACCGACCCCAAAGACTCCCGCCGCGAACCATTCCCCAACATTCGCTGCGGAGACTCCGCCGGTCGGCATCATTGGGATGTATGGGAAGGGTCCCTTGAGTGCCTTTATATATGCTGGGCCAGCCAAGGAGCCCGGGAATATCTTGACCACATCCGCTCCCATTTTATAAGCCTGGAGTACCTCGGTGGGCGTCAGGGCACCGATCATCACCGGTAGACCGGAGAATACCATCGTCTGACCCAAGGCAGGTTCACAGACCGGGCTGACCAAGAAGCGCGCCCCGGCAGCTCTGGCTTCCACGACTTGAGCGGGATCGGTCAGCGTTCCCATACCGAGGACGATTTGGTCGCCGAACTGCTTATCCAGCGTGCGCACGACCTCGGCCGCATTGGGCGTGCTGTATGTGATCTCTATCCCCAGCACTCCGCCCTCGATCAACGCCGCAACCATTTTGACAGTCAGCTCGGGGGATGGTCCGCGAATGACAGCTACCAATCCGAGCCCTTGTAATTTGTCTATTGTGATTTGCTTGTTCATTTTCACTTTCCTATCTTTAATTATTTTATTGGGAATAGCGGCTCTTCGCCGCGCAAGACGGCCAGACAATCGCGCAGAGCCATCCAGCCCATGGCGTTCTGGGCACCATCAGTGTGGGCGGCACAGTGGGGTGTAACCAGCACTTGAGGCAGGTGGAGAAGCGGGTTGGTTGAATCCGGAGGTTCTTTGGGAAACACGTCCAAAGCAGCACCCGCCAGATGGTTGTTCTGCACCGCTTCCAAAAGGGCGGCCTCGTCAATCAACTCGCCACGCGCTGTATTGACCAAGAAGGCACCTTTCTTCATACTTTGCAGGAAAGCGGTATTGACCAAGTTGCGTGTCTCAGGCAGGAGCGGCAGGTGCAAGGAAAGGAAATCGGCCTTGGCAACCACCTCATCCATCGAGAACAGGGCAACGTTGTATTGTGAGGCAATTTTTCCGTCCACAACCGGGTCGTAAGCCAGAAGGTTGCAGCCAAATCCCCCCAGCCGGCGGGCGACCTGTTTGCCGATCGCCCCCAGGCCGAGCAGGCCGACTGTCTTCCCCTCCAGGGAAAGACCAGGTGTTCGTGGCCAACCACCGGTCCGGGTCGCAGATGCAGACTCGGGAATTTTTCGTGCCAAGGAAAGAATGAGCCCGATGGTCAGCTCGGCTACCGAGACCGCGTTTGCTCCCGGGGTATTGGTTACACAGATGCTTTTTTGGCGAGCTGCGGCCAAGTCCACATTGTCCACGCCGACCCCGTAACGAGCGATTACCTTCAACCTGTCGGCCGCTTCCAAGGCGGAGCAATCGATCGCGTCCAATCCAGCGATGTAGCCGTCCACTCCGGGCAGGAAACGCGCCACCTCGGCAGACGGCAGTGGTTTGCCAGTCGTATTATAGACAACCTCTCCCACCTGGCTCTCCAGCTCAGTGAACAGGCATGCATCGGTTTTACCATAAGATGTAGGGGTAACCAGCACGCGGCAGGATTTCACATCCATATTTTCTCCTTTAAAAATCAGTTTGGTAGAAACCTGGCCAATCGGCGAGTGATGTTTTTTTCTATCAAGCTGTTAATGCATTTTTCCTCCAGCCCCATCTGACGGCGGCGCGCCCAAATATTCCCGGGAAAGCCGGCCAGCCCCGGGACACCGCCTTGATATCTCCACAATGTTGGTTCTGCCATGTGCGTTGCTAGCGCCACATACTCGCAATATCCTTCTTTGGACATCTTTTCAATCAAGGGCCACAATTTGTGCTCGGGATCGTATTTGGGCCGGTATAAGGTATCATACTCCAAAAGGATCCCGCTTTGAGCAAGCTCGCAATGGAATGTGAAATCAGGGCGTTTATCCATATGGCAGAGGACAATTCTGCCAGATGGCACCTTGTGATGGTTGAGATAAACAATGATTTTCTCAGCCTCAACACCTTTTTCGGTGTGAACTTCGATGGCAGAACCTGTTTCAGCTACTGCATCCGCAGCCGCTTCCAAAACCGTCTGAGGAGTCTGGCTCAAGCGAGCTTTGCAAGCGATCTTAATGAACCCTACTTGGACTGGTTTTCCTAATGCTCTCGCCTCTGCCAAGCTCTCTCGAATTTCATTAACGAAGTAATTCGTAATTTTCCCCGCACTCGCCTTCCACATCCAGTACTCTTCAGGATAGTATCTGGCGCAGTGAAAACCGTTACAAGCAATCATTTTCACACCGCTACTTTGAGAAAGTTCCAACAGTTTGTTCCCGTTCCGTCCATAACCGCCAGGTTGGCATTCCGCGAGAGCATCACCATCAGACTGTAGGTACTCACAAAGTTCTTTCAGAATCGCCGGCTGGTCTTTGAGGACCGGACATTCCTTGGCTGCGCCCACCACCAGATCAATCCAGACATGGTTGTGTGCGCTACAAATTCCCAATTCTTCTGGCGAGAATTCACCAGTGATGGTTACAATACTTTGTCCAGCATTGGCTTCCGTCTCCATTTTCATAGTGTTTGAACGCAAGATTGGTCTTTTTTCTCATTGCTCCAATCCTGGCACCTTTGAATTATCCCGGATATAAAGTACCCTGAGCATTTTCTCGATCTTCACTGCTCTCTTCTTGACACAATGGCTGCCACCAACCAGCGTGGCGAATTATTCATCCAGTTCCAGAACATCTTCCGTTTCCCGCGTTTAGTATGGCAAGGCACCCTTAGTTATATGTAGTTCTGAGAAAGGTCGTTGATCGTTTGTTGTAAAATTGTCAATACCCAATAACGAGACGGGAATGAACATAAATACTTACGATACCAAATATCAGTGGGGTGGCGCATCATTTTTCGTGATCTGCGCCACCCCTCTGATGAGGAGAAGAATGCAATGTAACGTTGGCTTTTTACCTCACGCCGAATGAAAAATCAGTGGTCAGGTATGCGAGATTTTCCTAAATGACCGAAATGGAATTGAGGTGGTGCAATTTTATTCGTTCTTTAGTATTCGGAAAATCACATAGTAGATAGATATTCCTTAATTTATCAATTGCTTTACACTGTATTTCAACTTAATTTACTTTATAAAGTGGCTTTCCTTTTTTGAGCATCTCATAAACATTCAACGCAGTCTTGCTCTGTAAATCACCAATCGCTTCCTCTGAATACCAGCCCATATGAGGGGTGATGAATACCTTGTCCGGAAATCTAGTTAATATTGATTTTGTATATTCTTCATCTGGGTATTCCAATACATCCAAACCGGCCGCCGCAATTTGGCCTGCTTCAAGCGCTTCGGCTAAAGCTACTTCATCAATCAAACCGCCCCGGCTGGTATTAATAATAATTGCACCCTTCTTCATTAAGGCCAACCGCTCACGATTAATTAAGTGGTGGCTTTCTTTATTCAAAGGTGCGTGGACTGAAACCACGTCCGATTGGGCTAACAATTCTTCAAATGATACGAATTTCACCCAAGGATATTTAACTTGTTCGGTGAAATATGGATCATATGCCATCAGCGAAACCCCAAATGGCTGTAGTTTTTCAGCAACTCGTTGGGCAATGTGTCCGAATGCCACCAACCCAACCTTATGAGTAGAAAATCGGTGGATGGGTTTTATCTTGTCATATGCCCATCCGCCTTGATGCAAGAGATTATTTGCCCTGGTTACCTTGCGGATGCAATTGAAGATATGAGCGATAGCGGTATCTGAGACTTCTTCAATGCAATAATCAGGTACATTGGCAACTATTATTCCTTTATCCCTGGCTGCCTCAAGATCGATATTATCCACACCGATCGCATAGCGGCTGATGATCTTGCAATTCTTTAAATTTTCAATCACCTTTCGGGACATCTTCGCAAATTGTACGATAATTGCATCGGCATCACCGGCATATTCAATAATCCGATCCTCATCTTTTATGCCATCTGGAGCGATTTTCGTACAATCGACGATTTCAACATCGCCAAGTTTTTTTAAAATATCGATCTCACTGTCATTGTTTGGGTAATAATAATCTGTGAAAACAATTTTATAGCGGCTCATCTTTTTTCCTTTCCAAATCCTTTATTTTTGTATTTCTGGGCTTTCTGAAATAGATCGTGATCATAATCAGAATAATCAAACCGCCCGCAATCTGCCGACCAGCATCAGGAACATTGACAATTGTCAACAGACTTTCCATTACTACCAGAATGATCGCACCAGCAATAGTACCGACATAACCACCTTTACCACCACTTAGAGACGTACCCCCGATCACTACAGCTGTGATTGACCACATGATGTAAGCATCACCGATTCCCAAATATGCGTTTTGGGTATACCCCGCCATAAACACCCCTGCAAGTACAGCAAGAGCGCCACTCAAGGCATATGCAGTTGTTGTAATCAACGGCACATTAATGCCAGATAGATGGGCAACCTTATTGCTTGCGCCAGATAAATATAATTTCCGCCCGTAGGTAGTACTGCTCAACATAATGACCGTCAAAATGCTGAGCAATATCCATATGAGCACAATGATCGGTATGTGGAATAAATAGCCTATTCCAATCTTAGTAAGCAGGGGGGAAGCTAAACCTGTGGGTGCGCCTTGACTATAAATCAACATAAATCCGGTCACAAGGGACCCAACCGCCAGGGTCATAACCAATGGCGAAATCTTTAAATATGCAACACCCAGACCACTAATTGCTCCAACCGCCAGACCAATCAGGATGATCGTACAAAAAGCCCATAGATTATTCGTATCCCGACCACTCAGAAACATACAAATAAACACATTACCCATTGTAACTAATGGGCCAACAGAAAGGTCAATACCGCCTGTTAATATCACTAAGGTCTGACCTATCGCAACAATTCCCAAAAATGAGGCTGTCCGTAAAATAGCACCAATGTGTTGTAATCCAAGATACCCATTCGCAAGTAATTGACCAATGATGAAAAGAATAATGATAATCACAAAAAGAGAGAGCGTCACTCCATTTCTTCTTATAAAATCCTTAATTACATACTTATCTTTCAATATAGGTACCTGGTTCATACTCATATTTACTCCTTCACATGTCTCTTGCGGAAAATGCCTTTAACCTGAAAACCCGCACCAGAGGATGTTATAGCAAGAGCCATAATCAACACCAAACCTTTTACAACATATTGATAAAAAGTGGATACTGCATACAGATTCAATATATTGTTTAATAATTGATAGATATATGCAGCACCTAAAACACCCAAAACACCGCCAACGCCTCCGGCCAGGCTTGTGCCTCCAATCACTGCTACCGCAATTGAGTCCAATATATAAGGGTTACCAACCAATGGGTCGCCCGAGTTCATCACCGCCGAAAGATAAATTCCGGCAAACCCTGCCAACAGGCCGCTGATTCCATAAACCCAAACTTTTACATGGTTGGCATTAATTCCAGATTCTAGAGCGACTGTTTCATTCCCGCCGACTGCATAAATTGAACGGCCAAAGGATGTGTGCTTTAAAATCAAATAGAAAATTACGAAGAAGACAATCAATATTATTAAAGGAATAGGGATAGCCCCGAAGAGTTTCCCCGTAACAGCATTGGTTAATCCATGACTGATCTTTCCTCCCGGTTGTGGAAGTAAAAAAAGACAGATGCCATTTATTATTTGACTGGTTGCCAATGTAACAATTAGGGGAGGAAAGCCTCCGCGCGTAATGATCAGTCCGTTGAGCAAGCCTACTAACAAACCAGCTATGGCCGGAACCAGCAACCATAAAACTATGTTGGTTGGAGTGTTTACAAACGGCAGACTGACTGCAATAGCATTGGCTAAAGCTATGATTGCACCGATGGAAAGATCAATTCCACCAGTAAGAATAACATAAGTCTGTGCAATCCCTGCAAGCAGGAGTGGTGTAATTCGGGTAAACAGATTTACATTGTTTCCCCAGGTGAAGAAGGTCGGTTCAAGAATACAAGCTCCAATATAAATCAACAAAAAAATCGCGTAAACCGGTAATAAGAGACGGAGATCTCTCTGTTTTTCTGTCATGATTGTGTCTCCGAAGAAACAATTTGTTTATTGCTAACAGAAGCTTCCATTATGCGCTCTTCAGTGATTTCTTCACCGGATAGGCTGGCTGTCAAAAAGCCATGATTCATTACCAGAACCCGGTCGCATAAACCAATCAGTTCGATCATATCGCTCGTGTTAACAATTACAGCAACTCCTGCGTCGGCCAACTGCCGGATGATTAAGTAGATCTGTTGTTTAGTGGCGACATCAACCCCTTTGGTTGGCTCCAATAAAACAATCACCTTGGGATTGAAGATCAACCACTTTCCTACCACTAATTTTTGCATGTTGCCGCCGCTTAATAATTGAGCAGGCTGGCGATGGGAGGTCACTTTTATGGATAACCGGTTGATCATATCCCGAACAACCTGATTTTCAGTACTTTTATCTACAAAAAGCATTTTTTGTCGCCGGTCAAGAGTAGTAGCAGCCAGATTTGCCAGAGAAGATAAAATTAAAAATACACCTTCCTCACTGCGGTTCTCGGGCACGAGTGCAATTCCGTGGCGCATTGCTTGGCGCGGGTTTTTTATTGGAGTTACTTGACCATTAATTGAGATTTTCAATTCTTCACAACCGCCGAGACCAAAAATAGAATGGAGAAGTTCCATTTGACCCTGCCCCTGCAATCCACCCAACCCCAGCACTTCTCCTTCGCGAACCGAGAAGGTCACCATTGAATTTGACCGCTTCAACACGCCATCATAGGTGAACAATTCTCTTTGTTGTCCCAGTTGAGTATGTTTTGGCGGAAATATCTCAGATATTTCCCGACCCACCATAGATGAGATCAATTTCTGTTCAGTAAAATTTGAAGTGGTATCGGTGATCACTTTTTGCCCATCTTTCATCACCGTAATTCTATCGGCTATGGTGAGAACTTCTTCAAGCCGATGGGAAATAAAAATAATTCCTTTGCCTTGCTTTTTTAGATCATTAATCAGCGTAAATAAGACCTGCACCTCGTCATGGGACAAAGGGGCGGTAGGTTCATCAAAAATAATCAACTCTGGTTTTTGCACCAGCATTTTACCGATTTCAACCATCTGTCGTAAAGCCATGGGAAGCGAGCTGACCAGGAGATCAGGATCAATTTCAACACCAATGGACTTTAATATTTCATTCGAAGTCGCTTTGATCGTCTTCCAATTGATTAATCCCAATTGATTTTTTGGCCAAACACCCATGGCAATATTCTCGGCCACATTCAATTGAGGAAGCAAAGATAATTCCTGATAAACAACACCAATTCCCGCTTTGCGGGCTTCGGAATAATTCGCAAATTTACGTTCTTCTCCTTTAATAAGGATTTTTCCTTTATCAGGAGAATGAACACCTGCCAACACTTTCATGAGTGTACTTTTTCCAGCTCCGTTTTCGCCTACCAGACCGTGAACTTCACCATGCGCGCAATTAAAATCTACTCCATTAACTGCGCAAGTACCCTGGAACATTTTTACAATATTCTGCATTTCTAGAAACGCAGGAACCGAAGATGCCTCCATAAATACTCCTATAAACTGGTGGGGGGAGACAGCTGCCTCCCCCCACCTTTAATCATTAAGGATTCGGGAAGAGTTTCTCTATTACAGCATCAGGAAGGTGTGAGTTGCACCACATGCTGTCAGAGAGATTGGGCCTAACGTACTGGTTTAATGTTGCTGCAGTGATGGTCGGAATGGGAATTTGGGTGTTTTTCTCAAATTTTTGGCCGTTCAAAGCTGCGAGGGCAACACTAAGTGCCTGTGCACTGACCCAGGTTGGCATGCTGGTAGCGATTGAATCGTATTTGCTACTGTCGTAGAGTTTTTTCCATGTTTTCAGGAAACCGTTGCCATCTTCGCCAGTAACCGGAGGAGGATTTTTTCCTGCTTGGACGAAAGTGTCGATAACCGCTTGAGACATGGCGCCACCCTGTGACCAGACACCATCGATATTGGGGTAGGTTGACATGAGGGATTCCATCGCGGTTTTAGCTGTCGCATAATCCCAGTTAGCATAGACTGTGTCAACGATTTTGATACCCGGATTTTGATCGAAAACGCTCTTGGCTCCTGCAAAACGATCTGCTGATATCTGAGTGCCGTTCTGGCCATTGAAGGCGATGATATTACCCTTTCCATTCAGTGCTTTCACGAGCCATGTGGCCTGTGTGCTACCAAATTGTTTTTGATCAACTACAATGTTGGCGGTAATATTTTGTGTGTTGGCCAGGTTGTCGAAGTCTACCACAACGATTCCAGCGGCCATTGCTTTGTCGATTTCTGGAACGAGGGCATCCGGGTTGATGGCAGTAACAAGAATCGCATCGACTTTCAGGTTGATCAAATCTTCCATGTCTGCGATCTGCTTTTCAACGGAATTGTCAGCCTGGGTCACGATCAATTGTTCAACTTGCGGGTTCTGTTTGGCAGCATACTCTGCTTCAGCAATCATTTGAACACGCCATGAGTTGCCGAGGCTGAAGTTGCTTAAACCAATGACAAATTGTTTTCCCGGGACCGTAGGTGCAGCGGTAGCGGGCGCAGCCGTGGCAGGCGCAGCCGTGGTAGGCGCAACAGTAGCGGGCGCAACAGTAGGCGGCATAGCGGTAGCGGGTGCAGCGGTAGCGGGCTTAACCGTAGCAGGCGCAGCGGTTGCTTGCGCGCCGCAGCCAGTGCCGATAATTGAAATCAACATCATCAAGCTTAGGATGATTGAAATCATTTTTTTGCTATTTCTCGTAATCATTTTTCTCTCCTTTGAATTAGAAATTTGGTTGGATAGGTAGAATAAACGGTTATTCCTGACTCAATACAATCTTTTTGTTCCTCCTTTCATAATCCTGTACCAGATTCTAGAATTGCAATTGCCCGACAGGGTGATCCTTCTCTGCCGCTCAACTTCAACGGTAAAGCACTGATAATGAAGTGTTCGTTGACCGGCACTTCAGATAGATTCTGTAAATTTTCAACAATTGGTATGCCCGCGCCAAATAACATCTTATGAATCCGGCTATCCTTTTCACTTACCGGATCAACCGATGTGGCATCCGTCATGAATGCCCTGGCTTTTTTACTGATAAGCCATTTAATCAACTCCTCGGATGGATAAGGGTATAAATAGTTGTAATCGCGTGTGTTTGCAAAGATTTCGATTCCCGTCGCGAATACAAAAATATCCTCTTCATCCATCTGAAAACCGGACTGGATGACATCCTTCAATGAAACTTCCTGGTTGTCTGGTTTTTTGTTGAGGCGGAATAATTTCGCAGGCCCATAAAAACGGTCCAATGACATTTCATCAATCCATTGACTTTCCTCCAGGAAATGACCGGGAGAATCAACGTGTGTACCGGTATGAACAAGCATCGTCATTCGCGTCAGGTTATAACCTTCCGAATTTACACGACCCACCCACTGAAAGGATGGCCGTTCGGTGCCAGGGTATACAAGCATGTCGCTTGTGATCGGATAACTTAAATCGATGATTCGAGAATGGTTCACAATAGTTCCTATTCCGGGGTTACCTTGCACACCTTTAAGATGGTTTCTGGAATGACAGGACCCGGGCAGCAGCCTGGGATGAAAATTGTCCGAGGGTCTTGTTGGAAGCTATGCGGGGTGCAATCGCCAATGACAAAATAGGGACCCTCTTTCAGGTGTTTTTCAAAATTACGATCAACTGCGTTGAATCCCATCATGAAGGTTGGTCTCCCAACATTCTTGGTAATTTTGTCCCAAACACCATCGCGCTGCCAAAAAAGCGCCGGTCCCATAAACCATGCAAAGCAGCCTTCACACAATCCGCCCAGCACGATATTACATGGAAAGCGACCGTAGAGAACTTCATTGGGTTTTTCTACGGCGATGGAAATTTCTTCCGGCCGTGTACCAATCAATTTAATGTTATGCGTATCGATTTCACCGACACCGTCCATATAAGCGGTAAACGGGAATACCAGTTCATTTACATTAATACCAAGCAATTGGGCACCTATCACATCCAACGCCACCGGGTCATTGGATGCAACCAGGACGCCCAAGAAACGTGGTTTGGAAATATCCGGTCCATCCCCCTCTCCTACAATAATGCCATCACCAAAACAGAGCGTCTCGGGCATCGCCCGATGTAGTTCAGCGACCAGTTTGGGCATCCGGGTTTGATGATGCGCTAATCGGGTGGTTTGATCAATAAAACCAACGTAGTTCTTCACACAGCAAGTGAATGCACCTACCCGGTGGGTTTTAATCTTGCCAAAGTTAATGATGCAGTCTGCTTCATATGCCTTCCTCGGAACGCTGATTGACTCGAGAATATCGCTATCTGGTAATGATATGGAAATCCGCTCGGCAGGATCGTCAATATTAACCAAAACACCACCAGCTTTAGACACAGCCTCATCCAGACCGGTGACTTGATAAGCATCTTCCGATTTTATAAATGAAGCCGACGAATCTCCCACAAAAACCTTACTGACACCATTTTTTAACAGCATCTCGATCAAAACCGAAATAAAGTGAGGATCAGTGGATATGCTCTGGGTGGCTGTATCGGGAATGACCAGGTTTGGTTTAATAAACACTACCCCACTTTTTGGAAGATTAATCCCGGCGCTTTCTAAAGCTTCAACCGCCCGTTCCAACAGGTTTCGGAAATCGACTTTACAATATTCAGCGGTTGCCGTTCTCATCACCGCAACCACAGATTCATTTCGGACATTCTTTTTGATCATCATTTGACCTCAGCAACCATCGATACCGGCGAACCATCCAAACCGACAAATCGAATTGGGAATGCAAAAATCCGTTCGATCTCTCGATTTAAGACAACCCCTACATTTACGTCTTCGTAAATTAAGAGCGGTCGGGTGGAAAAAAGATCGCCAGATAATAATGATTTATGAACGATGAAATCCATTTTTGGCCCCTGAACACAACTTTCGATGCTCAACGTATCAATTGCAACAGCCTTTACATTCAACAATTTAGTGCGAATGAACTCGGCAGCTTCCTTTGAGAGCGCGGGAAAATCGTTGGTGTATACAGATTTATCGGCGCGGAGTCCATAATAGCCGGTGCAAAACAATAAGATATCCGCCTCATAAATTGCTGCGCCGGCGGCCTTTAAATCATCAACAATAATCAACCCACCAACAGAAAGCTTTTTTTGAATAATAAACGGCTTTGAATAACAGAAGTTTTCAATTGGTACCTGATCGATCGTGAGTCCTTTATCATAGAAATGAAATGGAGCGTCTACATGGGTTCCATTATGAAGAAAGTGACTCACCAAAGTCGTATTTGACTCATCCCCATTTTTCATGCGGGTATGGGGCTTAAAATCATCCAAAGGAAGCCCCGGAAAAACCGGGATCGCAGGTGATAGTGGATATGACATTTCAATAAACATGTTCATACCTCCCGATCAGAACTTTAAATACGACAAAGCATTCCGGCCCTTGGTAAGATTTTCAAAAGTGTTCGGACCTTTTTTAAGGCTGCAGGCTGTAAATAAAACCTCGATCACACTCATTTGAACAAGCCGGGCCACCATGACTTCGGTTCGATAATTTACTTCTTCAGAATAGGTTATGATACAAACATCTGCTATCTTTGCTAGCTGGCTGTTAGGTGAACCAGTCAGTGCAATCACTTTTGCAATTGGCTGATTTTGCTTAGCCGGGATCACAACATCTCTTGTTTCGCCCGAATTGGAGATGCAGAACAATACATCACCAGGCATTGGCGAAGAAAGCAACGCCGCATTTATATGAGAATCTGAACAGAAAGAACAATGGGTTTTCAGGCGACAAAACTTAAAATATGCATCCATCGCGATCGCGCCAGAAGATGCAAAGCCTAAAAAGTATAAGCGTTCAGCGCTATCGATTAAGTCAACTGCCTTCTGCAATGTGCTTGCAGGGATCATTTCCAGGTTTTCATGGAAAGTCTGAATGGCCCCTTTAAAGATCTTCCGCTTCACATCTTCTACCGTATCGGTAAAGAAGATATCCTCATAAGTATGGTAAAAAGAACTACCACCGATTTCAGTCGCAAGCGTCACTTTAAAGGTATGGTATCCGGAGAAACCCAGGGTGCGATAAAACCGGACCACCGAGGACTCGCTTTTTGTACCAGTTTGAGATGCCAATTCACTGATCGACATTTTTACAGCTTCAGCAGGCTTACTCAGGATAAACTCAGCGATCTTCTTTTCGGTTGGAGTCATGACGCCCAGCTTACTCCGGATTAAGGATAATATAGGTAATGCACTTTTTTCGACGGGAACTGTTGTTTCGATCATTTTATTTCTCTCCTTATTATGAAAAATTTTTCCATAATATAGGTGATTTATGCCAATAAGTCAAGAATTTATTTCTATCTGCATTATAGACCACTATCTTCCGTCTTGTCAAGAAATTTCTTCCAATTATTCATATATTATGTTAAAATAGGTGGAAATTTGTTCCAATTATATTGACTTTTTATTTATGCTGGGCTATTATTACTTCAGAAAGGATATATTATTGTATGTTCAAGATGAGAGGCGTTTATCCCCCAATGATCACCCCCTTTGATAAAAAAGGGGATCTTGATATTGATGCTTTGAAAACACTGGTTAAATTCCTGTCAAAGCATGTTCAGGGTTTGTTCATTTGTGGCTCTTATGGCAGTGGCCCAATGATGTCACTTGAAGAGCGAAAACTGGTTGCAGAAACCACCATCAAAGCAGCAGAAGGAAAAGTCGCAATTATCTGCCATACTGGCACAACAAATACACGCGAAACAATTGAACTTTCTTTGCATGCAAAAAATATCGGCTGCGACGCCGTAGCTTCGGTTGGTCCGTATTACTTTTCCCATTCAGAAGAAGAACTGGTTGGTTATTACACCGATATCATCAACGCGGTCGGAGAAGGTTATCCTGTTTATGTTTACAATAATCCGAAATTTCAGGGATATCAAATAAGCAATTCAACGATTGCTAGGTTAAAAAGTATAGGACTTCATGGGGTAAAAGATGCGACCTTTGATATTTTAACTTATGCAACCTATATGCGTGAATTTGCTGATAATTGTTTTGATGTTTCACTCGGTACAGAAGCCATGTGGCTATCAGCTCGTTCGCTGGGATGCGAGGCATATATTCCAGGGTTAGGAAATGCTTTTCCAGAATTGTGTGTCCAGATGTGGAAAGAAGGCATGCAAAATGATTATGAGGCTTGCCGAAAAACCCAATTCCTTGTCAATGAAATGCGCACGCTCATGTACCTGGCCGGTTCCACGCAACAAGCTGTGTATTGCATGGCATCGATCCGTGGAATAATCGATTCCTATCCACGCGCGCCCTTTGTTCCCTCTTCTGAAAAAGAGATGAAAATCCTACGAATAGCCTTACAAGAAAAAGGAGTGTTGTAATATGTATATTGCGACGATCGATTGTGGAACAACCAATACCCGCGTATACATTGTTGACGAACGCGGGAACGTCATTAAACGGGCCAGCAAAAAAATAGGCGTTCGCGATACTGCCATTACTGGCAGCAATAAAGCATTAAAAGATGGTGTCCATGAGGTGTTTTACCAGGCACTAAACGAGGCTGGTATTAAAGAAACTGAAATACGCTGTATTCTTTCTTCCGGAATGATTACTTCAGAAATTGGCCTTGAAGAGATTCCCCATTTATGGGCGCCCTGTAGCATTAAAACTCTCGCCGAAAACCTGACGCCATATCACGATGAAGAAGTATTTCCATCCTCCATTCCGTTTTATTTTGTCAGGGGCATAAAAAATTCTTTCGACCCAAAAACCATTCAGATGGAGCAGGTTGGGACATTGGATTTTATGCGCGGAGAAGAGGCCCAGGTCGCAGGTTTATTGGAAGACCCGGATGTCAAGCTCCCCTGTATCGTCACGATTTTATCGTCCCATACAAAATTCATCGCTGTTGATGATAAACAAAATGTGTTGGGCAGCGTAACAACCCTTTCCGGCCAGCTTTATGAAGCCATCTTACAAGAAACCTTCGTTGGAAAGTCTGTTCGGAATGAAGACGACTTTGATGACTCTGCTTATTTCAATCCAGTTGTTGTTGATAATGCTTATCGCGAAATCAAAAAATCGGGTTTTTTGCGGGGTTTAATGTATGTTCGCTTCCTGGATACCCTGGTACATACGAAATGGTATGATCGTAAGCTCTTTGCCGAATCTCTACTGGCGGCTGAAGATATGGAAGCACTCCATCAAGTCAAGGAGTTGACTGGTTTATCCAGCTCCAATTTCATTCTTGTCGGGAAAGCCAGGAGATGCCTTATTTATGAGCACCTGTTGAAACAAATGATTGCTGATGCATCCTTGAAAGTCACAATCATCGATGATGAAGAAAAAATTGATCAATTAAGTATACGCGGAGTAATTTCACTCGCGAAAAAGGCAAAACTGATCTAGTATCGTGTTTGGTAATGCTTATACCGTAATTGTCGGGATGCAGCGATGCTGTGTCCCGACAATTACAGAATCGCCCATGACAATTCCTCTCGACTACCATATCCATTCATATTTCTCCTCGGATAGTTCCGCTATTCCGGAAGAAATATGCCGGCGTGCCATTGAATTGAACATTCGGGAAATCGGCTTCAGTGAACACTGGGATGTCAGCCCTTATGTAGAAACTCCGCGGTTCCTTCGTCCCGACGCCTGGTGGGGCGAACTTGAGCGGCTTCGCAGCCTCTTTGCCGGTCAACTGATCATCCGCGCCGGGATTGAAATTGCCGAGCCGCACCGGTACCCGGATGAAACCAGTAAAATCATTTCCTGGCTGCCCTTTGACTACATCATGGGCTCGGTACATTATGTAGGGGAACATCTCATGCGCGATAGGAGCTATCTAAGCCAGCACACTGCCGACGAGATATACAGCGCCTACTTCATTGAAATGAAAAGGATGGTCAGCAAAAGTGATATTGATATCATCGCCCATTTCGACTTCCCCGCCCGCTCTGCCAAACCTATTCTCGGCTATGATCCGGCCCGCTACGAAGATGCTATCCGTAAAATCCTGGGTATCGTGATTGAACGCGGCTTGGCGCTGGAAGTGAATGTGGCAGGGCTGCGCAAACCCGCTCAAAACCTCATGCCCGACCCGCTCATCCTGGGCTGGTATCACGAGATGGGCGGTGATCGCATCACTTTCGGTTCCGATGCTCATTCCGTTAACCTTCTGGGTCTCAACTTTGATCTGGCACTGCTGGCCGTCCGTGAGGCTGGACTGGCCTCCGTCACCCAGTTTGAACACAGACAAGCGCAGCTAATCTCGCTGGATCAATAGACACTCCATGGTAGAGACAGGTTTAACATTTACTCATCCTTCTGCCATTCTTTGGGACATGGATGGTGTGCTTGCGGATACAACCGAGCTCCACTTTCAGACATGGCGCTTGGCGATGGCTGATTTGGGGATCACACTGGAACGAGAACAGTTCCTGCCGTTTTTTGGGAGGAGTCCTTTAATAACTCTTAACGGATTACTCGGACCTAAGTTTGACGAAAGTACCCGTCGAGAAATTCGTAATCGTAAAGTCGCACTTTTTAATAAGCTGGCACCTACTGCAATTCAACCTACCCCGGGTGTTCTTAGCTGGTTAATGCATTTTTCGAAACACAGCTCCCAGGCCGTGGCATCTTCAGCCCCACCGGGAAATATAATACTCGTTCTTGATTTATTGAATATCCGCCCCTATTTCCAGACAATTGTGTCAGGCTCTGAGAAAAACGGTAAACCTGACCCGGCTGTGTTTTTGCGAGCTGCCAAAGAATTATCGACTCTTCCTGAATCGTGTCTTGTAATCGAAGATTCTCCAAGCGGTGTTGAAGCTGCTAACCGCGCAGGAATTCCTGTTATTGCGATTTGTACAAGTAACCCGCCCAATCAACTTCATCATGCTGATCTGGTTTTGCCAGATTTATCATCATTATCTCTTGAAATATTCCAGCATTTTTGCCAATGCCATTATAAAATTTATCATTCCCAGGATAGGAAAATAGTGAATCATTCAATATAGCCAAACACGATATATCACTGTTCTCTTCATAAAATTTCCCGCGAGTTTCCGCCCTTATTACTCAGCTCAACTGATTTCTAAATCGTCAAAAGCCGGGATGTTCGCAGCCATCCATTTCCTCAGAGGAAGCACTTGATCTTTGAATTTACAGAAAAGAAATTGCACAATCTATACATAGGTAATTTATGTCAATTTCAAGTCGTTTTCGGCTCAAATATTGGGAATATTGATTGAGAAATCTCCATAATGAGAATTGCTGTTTATTAATTAGTGGCTAACCTTCCGTTCATACAAACCCTCCATACTGAATTCCTTTCCCTTTACAAACTCTATAAATTCTTTTTCGCTCTGCTGGATTTTTTCAACAGCATCCGGAATTCGACTTGCTAATTCTGCTGGGATTGTTGTTACCCCATTCACATCTCCATGAAGTAAATCACCTGGATGAATGGTAACACCATCAATGGTGACCGGAGCGTTCACAGTTAAAATCCTGGGGTTTCCATGTGAAGGTACCAAACCAGCAGCAAAACAATGAAAACCCAGGTCAAATAGCTCATCAATATCACGAATCCCACCATCAGTGATAATGCCTACTGTCCCTAAACGAACCGCAATCGTTCCCATAACCTCTCCAAAATGAGCTGATTTTAGGGGCTGTGGACCAACATCTTTAAACACCAAGACAGAAGGTTTTGGAGAAGCCTCCATCGCTTTAGTCCAATCAAACCATACCTCCTTGTCTTTTGGGATATCTGGCGTGCTAGAATCTACGGTCGCAGTTACAGCATACCCAACCATCGTTCCGAGTTTTGGAAGTAGACATCGAATCCCCATCCCTAAAAAGCCTTCAAGATCCCGCTTGTTACGAAGCGCCTCAATTGCGTTACAGATAGTTGGGGTATCAATTTTTTGTAGAACTTGGATTAACTCGCTCTTATTAGATGTAAACTTATTCATAACCGCATTCCTCCTTAAGGTTATTTATACAAATCACTTACATTTGAATAGAGTTGGAGATATTTCTGATAAATGTCTTGATAGACTTCTGATTCTTTTCTATCAGGTTCAAAGATCTTGCCATTTGGAATCAGATCTCCAAATTCTTGATAATTATTAATCACGCCGTGGTTTTTTAATACCCAGAAAGTCGTACCAAGACAGGATGTTTCTCCTACTGCCGGTACGATAAGCTCTTTATTAAGCACATCGGACATTATCTGCAACCATAGATTTGATTTTGTAAATCCTCCTGAAGCTTTAACTTGATTAATTTTTATAGGGGAATCACTCAAAATATCAAGTAAACTTCGAATCCGAAAACATATCGCTTCAATTATTGCTCTACTCATATGAGATAAATCATGCTCAAGTGTCAAGCCATAAAATGCAGCCCGGGCGTGCTCATTCCAATTCGGGCTTCGTTCGCCAGAAAAGAAAGGCAAACAAAGCAGGTCATTAGCCCCTGGTTTTACCTTTTCAGCTAGATTCATTAGATCATCAAAAGAAAATTCTTCATTAGGCAGATATTTGTTTACTAAATTACGAAGCCAAGCAAATGCAAGTCCTCCATTATTGATTGCCCCTCCAATAAGCCATCTTCCTTCCTCGATACAATAGCACCAGCTTCGGCTTTTTTTATCGAGCCAAGGATATTCGGAGAAGACGCGTAATGCTCCGCTTGTTCCCACCATACAGGTTGCTTGCCAAGAATTTACAGCACCTGAACCAATACTTGAAGCAAATGCATCAGATGCTCCCAAGACTAAAGGAGTGGTCGCAGGAATTCCAATCGTGTTAGCAACATGGGGAATCAACTCAGGGATAATAGTCATTGGTGTGCATAGGGTTGAAAGTTTATCCCTTCCAATTCCGGCAATTGCCAATGAGCTTGGATTCCAATCCAGTGTATGAACATTGAGAAAGCCACTTCCTGAGGCAACGGAAGTGTCTACCATCAATTCTCCAGTTAAGCGAAAAACAACATACTCCTTTGCAGAAATAAATTTGGACGCTTTTTGATAAATATCTAATTGGTTCTCCCCAAGCCAACCAATTTTAAATACTGGGTACATAGCATGCGGAGGACAGCCTGTTTCATTATAAAAAGACTTCCCCTTCGATATCGCTTTTACCTTTTCGGCTTGCGGAAATGCACGTGTGTCAGCCCAGGTCATTACACCTGTTAGCGGTTCCGACTTTGGGCCAAGCGCCATAATGCTATGCAACGCTCCACCAATACTAATCCCCTGGAATCTACGTTTTGGATATTTGTCTTTTGCTTTCGCAACGGCCCGAGAGACAACCTCAACAAAGCATTCGAAGATCGCCTCAGGATCTTGTTCTATCCATTTTCCAGATATATTATTAGATTTATAATCACCAATTTCAAACTCAATCAATTTAACTTTATTATCGACAATAGCACATCGGCAGCTACCAGTCCCTAGATCGACTCCAATATATAAGTCAGTGATCATTATTTCGGGCTTCTAGAATTTGCTTCTAATAGTTTTTCAACTCTCGAAAGATGAGACAGGATATGCGCCCGGATGATTCTGGTTGCTTCATCAGCATTACGTTTCAGTTTAGTATTGGCGATATCAAGGTGCTCGATACCAGACATATGGTCTTCTAGATCAAGTCGGCAGACAATATGAATGCGATCTCCAAGTGAGTGAAGCAACTCCTAAAGAATAACATTTCCTGATGCCGCTGCGATTTTCTCATGAAACCTCTGATCATACTCGAGGTATTTTTCAACAGATCCAACATTAACAAATGATAAATGTTTATTCGCGATATCTAATATCTCATTGAGCTCTTGTTCACTCGCTTTTTCCACTACCTTTCGGACAGGCATAATCTCTAAGGTTTCACGCACTTCATACAAATCTTTAACCTCATCCGTGCAAAGTTCTTTTACATAAGTTCCGATGAAAGTTTTAGTCTCGACTAGAGAATCTGCATTCAATCGACGCAGCGTTCCACGAACAGGCGTATTGCTGATCCCAAAATCTTTTGCCCGTTCTGTGTCTTTCAACTGTGTCCCTGGTGGAAGTTCCAAATACAAAATTCTCCTTCGTATTTTATCATACCCCCAGTCCAAGCATTTTTGAATGAAGAGCTCTTTCCTATCTCAGACCTGGTCATTCTTAACGGGCTCCCTGGCTCTACGGCGTTCCGATATATTTCAAATATGCAGCGATCCAGTTCGATGCGATCGCCTGCTGCGTTGTGGTCAAGTCCAACTGGTTGTCACAGACAAGCCGATTTAATTTGTTTTCAAGCTTGTCTTTTATATACGAATTCCATTTCCCTGTCGATGGCTCCGGCCAGAGATTTTTTGTATCCTGGGGCGCACCGCCAATCTTAAGCGGAATAATGTGATCATATTCGTAATCGCCTAACTTCCGGTCCGCCAGACCATAATCCAGGATGGATTGTCTTTTCATCGGTTCCGTTACATACTCAGGGGGGCGAACAGTTTTGGTGTACCCGCTCGTGCAGATTGTTAGATGGAAATCCGCTTAGGTGACCCGAGGATCTGCCTCTCCCGGTGTCATATCAAGTCTGGGAAGGAAAGGTGCAAGGGAAAGATCGATCGTCGGAAACAAGGGGTGAGCCTGACTGATCCCCTGCTACCATATTTGTCGGAACATTGGGGACAGGATATCCTGTCGCAATACTGGAGGTAATGTTGGGATACTGGTTTGAACGGCATTTTTTATATCAAAAGGAAGGTTGTTCAATGATCCACAGCTCAACAACAGGATCATGGTGACGATCGATAGGATGGTGATCTTGGTTGGTTTCAACTTTACCGTACGAAATTCCTGTCCATTTCCCTTATGGGCACGACCAGAAACCGCGCCGACAACATAGGCGGGTTAATTGGGTTGGTTGGCCTGCTGTTCGCCTTCCACCGCCTTTCTTTTCGCCGGCGCGATCTTCGTCCCAAATATTTGGTTGCTTATCCAGGCGAGGATCGTTTGTACCGGCCGAGGCAGTTGACCATAGATCCTACGAAAGAAATCGGAAATGCCACGTAAGAACTGAGCTATTCTCATGATCATGAGTGAGCCTCCTGTCAATCCGGCGCGCCGAATTGCGTCTGTACCTGGCCCCATTGAGGGATTGGCAGTGTTCCAAATTCGGACCAGTTTCCGATGACTACTGCCGTCCATGGTTTCGCCAGG
>Ga0182027_10003961_pt1 | contig 23197 bp, 34 predicted proteins | sample 712E1DmetaG_FD_121300 | JGI IMG/M metagenome (GOLD analysis project Ga0182027, IMG submission 121300) | Permafrost microbial communities from Stordalen Mire, Sweden - 712E1D metaG (Illumina Assembly) | ecosystem: Environmental > Terrestrial > Soil > Wetlands > Permafrost | place: Sweden... | reverse complement strand
GGGGGATAACGTGAGCATGGAGATTGCACTGATCACGCCCATCGCCATGGAGAAAGGGCTGCGCTTCGCCATCCGCGAAGGCGGACACACGGTGGGCGCCGGTTCGGTCACCGAGATCATCCAGTAAGGTGCGTGCGAATGCTTCACCAAACAATTAGAATCCGGTTGAAGGCTTACGATCACAGGATCCTGGATCAATCCGCGGCGGAGATCGTATCTACGGCCAAGCGGACGGGTGCGCAGGTGGCAGGGCCTATTCCTCTGCCTACTATCAAGAACAAGTATTGCGTGCTGCGTTCGCCGCATACGGATAAGAAATCGCGAGAGCAGTTCGAAATCCGCACGCACAAGCGGCTGGTGGATATCTTGGAGCCAACCTCGAACACGATCGAGGCGTTGACGAAATTGGATCTGCCTTCAGGCGTGGACATCGAAATCAAGGCGTTTGGGAAGGAACACACGAAGTAAAGTCGTCGGGTGTCCGTGGTCCGTCGTCCGCCCTGGCGGATGGTCGGCGAGTGGCAACTGGCGACCGACATCTGAAAACTGACAACTAACCAACATGGTGAAAGCAATTCTCGGTAAGAAACTCGGTATGACGCAGATCTTCGGGAAAAACGGAGACGTCACCCCTGTGACAGTCTTGAAGGCGGGCCCGTGCATCGTAATCCAGCGCAAGACTACCGGGCACGAAGGTTATGAGGCGGCCCAACTCGGGCTGGTTGAGTTGCCGCCTCCGAAGCGCGTCACCAGACCTCGGGAAGGGCATTTCAAGAAGGCTGGGGCGAATCCGGTGCGTTTTCTCCGCGAAGTTCGACTGGGTATGGACGCTGGAGAAGTGAACGTCGGAGACAAGGTTTTGGCGGATGTATTCTCGGTAGACGATTATGTCGATGTGACGGGAGTGTCCAAAGGTCGCGGCTTCGCTGGTGTTCAAAAGAGACACCACTTCGGCGGTGGTGGTGGGTCCCACGGTTCCATGTTCCATCGTGCTCCGGGCTCGATTGGGGCATCGGCATGGCCCTCTCGGGTTCTCAAAGGGATGAAAGCGGCAGGCCATATGGGCAATGCGCGTGTGACGGTGCGCAATCTGCGCGTGGTTCAAGTGCTTGCCGAGGAGAATACCTTGTTGGTGGAGGGTGCTGTTCCGGGTCCTCAAGGCAGTTACGTCGTGGTTCACGAGGCAAAGGCGCCGCATAAGTGAGAGTAGGCAGTAGGCGGCAGGCAGAAGGCAGTGAGCAGTCGGCAGAAAGGAAACGTGGATTCAAAGCAAGAGGGGCGCGCGGAAGATGAGGGGAGTCAGAAGTCGGTCGTGGCAATGACAACTGGCCACTGACGACTGACCACTGAGAACTAATATGGCAACAGTCGAAGTCAGAAACCTGGAAGGGGCGACAGTCAAGCAACTCGAGCTTGCGGATGAAGTTTTCGCCGTCAAACCGAACCTGAGCCTGCTTTGGGAAGCAGTCAAGCAATATTTGGCGAGCCAGCGTCGAGGCACGCATTCAACAAAGAGCCGCGATGCGGTTCGCGGCGGGGGCAAGAAGCCCTGGCGCCAGAAGGGCACAGGAAGGGCTCGCGCCGGCAGTATTCGGAGTTCGTTGTGGCGTCACGGGTCGATTGCACATGGTCCCAAGCCCCGCGATTACTCCTATGCAATTCCCGAAAAGATGCTTCGGGGTGCGTTGCGTTCCGCTCTGGCGGTGAAATTCCTGGAACATAAGCTGACGGTGGTTGACAAATTGAGCTTGGGTGAAGCCAAGACCAAGTTGTTTGCGGGCGCCCTCAAGAAGCTGGGCGTGGAAAAGACGGTGCTGGTAGTGAACGATGCGGCGGACCGAAACCTGGAGCTTTCTTCCCGTAATGTCGAGGGATGTGACCTCGTTCGCCACCACAGTTTGCATCCCTACCAGGTCTTAAGCCACGACCAGGTGCTGATCTCGGAAGGCGCGCTCACCCGGCTCCAGGAGTCGCTGCTATGACGATGACCCCTTACGAAATTCTTCAAAAGCCGATCGTTACAGAAAAGAGCCTGGACGCCAAAGAGCGTCACCGGACGCTATGCTTCCGGGTGCACGCGGATGCCAGCAAGGTTCAAATCAAGGAAGCTGTGCAGTTGGCATTCAAAGTAAAGGTCGCGTCCGTGCACACCTCCAGTTACCTTGGCAAGATGCGGCGCCGGGGAAAGACATTCGGCTTCCGGCCGGATTGGAAGAAAGCGTATGTGAAGTTGAAGGCCGGCGAGAAAGTTCCGGAATACGTTGAGAACGTGTAGATGAGTTCGAGCGGCGAAGTTGTTCGCTGCGGAAGACGAAGGCGATGGGAATCAAAACCTACAGACCGTACACCGAGACACGAAGGTTCCAAACCGGCCTGACCTTCGAGGAGATCACCACCTCGAGCCCGCACAAGCCGCTTTTGGAGTCCAAATCCCGCATCTCGGGGCGCAACAACCGTGGTGAATTGACGATTTGGCACCGCGGGGGCGGGCACAAACGGCATTACCGAATGGTTGATTTCAAACGGGACAAGACGGGAATTCCGGCCCGGGTTGCGACCATTGAGTACGACCCTAACCGTTCTGCTTTCATCGCCCTCTTGCACTACGTCGACGGAGAGAAGCGTTACATTCTCGCCCCCTCCGGCCTGAAAGTGGGCGATAAGGTCGTGTCCGGGCCCGAAGCGGATATTGTTACGGGCAACGCTTTGCCGCTCAAGAGTATTCCGACCGGCACCCTCATCCACAACATCGAATTGCGGCCGGGAAAGGGTGGCCAGATGGTGCGCAGCGCTGGAGGCGCCGCCCAGTTGCTGGCCAAAGAAGGGGAATACGCCCAGATTCGCCTCCCTTCCGGTGAGGTTCGCAAAGTTCTCATGGATTGTGTGGCCACCATCGGGCAGGTGGGGAATCTCGAACACGAGAACATTTCAATCGGCAAGGCAGGCCGCAAGCGGTGGATGGGCATTCGGCCGACCGTGCGTGGCGTGGCTATGAATCCTGTCGATCATCCGCATGGCGGCGGAGAAGGAAAGACCTCCGGAGGGCGGCATCCCGTAACCCCCTGGGGTCAGCCGACGCGTGGGTACAAGACGCGCAATAATAAGTTAACCGACCGGTTTATTGTGAAGCGGCGCGAGAGGAAATAGAGGGAGGAAGCCTTGGGCAGGTCGCTGAAGAAGGGTCCCTTCGTGGACGGCCACTTGATGAAGAAAATTGAACTGCTCAACCGGCGGTTCGAAAAGAAAGTGGTGAAAACCTGGTCGCGACGTTCCACCATTGTTCCCGAGATGGTGGGGCATACGATTGCCGTTCACAACGGCAGGAAGTTTATACCCGTGTACATCACGGAGAACATGGTCGGCCATAAGTTAGGCGAATTCGCGCCCACGCGCACCTTCAAGGGCCACGGTGTGAGGGTCGCGACCGAAAGGGCTGCTGCCGCCGCAGCTCCGCCGTCCGTGGGAGGAGCAAGGCCGTCGGCCACCCCGCCGTCAGGAGCCACCCGCTAAGAGTGGGGTTTGAATCCGGAGCCTGGACCTAAGCTATGGAAGCACGAGCGACACAAACACATATCCGAGTTTCTCCGCAAAAGGCTCGTTTGGTGGTGGACCTGATTCGGGGCAAGAACGTGGGTGATGCGCTGAGTATCCTCACGTACACCAAGAAGCGAGTGACGCACGCCGTGGAAAAGGTTTTGCGCTCGGCCATTGCCAATGCGGAGCAGAAAGTTGAACACGTGGACGTGGACCAGTTGGTGGTATCGAAGATCTACGTCAATGAGGGACCACGTTCCAAGAGAATTCGTCCCGCGCCCATGGGCCGTGCCTTCCGCTACCAGCGGCGGATGAGCCATATCACGGTCGTGGTCGAATCGCCGGAAGCGTAGGGAGCTGGAAACAGGGAACTATGCTCTGCTGGTGGAATGAAGTCACGCCGAAGCGGCAGAGGGAATTTGCAGGAGGATAAAGGTGGGTCAGAAGGTTCATCCCTATGGGTTCCGCCTGGGTTACAACAAGACCTGGAAGTCGCGTTGGTTCGCGAAGAAGGATTACGCTGATTTTCTTCACGAGGACCTGAAGCTCAAGAAGCGTCTCAAGAGCCAACTGCAGGCTGCGGGTGTGGCGTCCATCGAAGTCGAGCGTCCGGGCAACAAGTTGAGAATCACCATTCACACCGCTCGGCCCGGCATCATCATAGGGCGCAAAGGCGCGGAGATTGATCGCCTGCGGCAGGAGATCCAGAAGCGCACGGGACGCGAGGTTCTGCCTATCAATATCCAGGAAGTTCACCGGCCGGAGTTAAACGCCCAGTTGGTGGCGGAGGCGATTTGCCTCCAGCTTGAAAAACGCGTGGCATTTCGGCGGGCGATGAGAAAAGCTGTTGATTCCGCGCTGCGCTTTGGCTGCAAGGGAATCAAGGTTCGCTGCGGAGGGCGGCTGAACGGCGCGGAGATTGCCCGTTCGGAATGGTACCTCCAGGGACGCTTGCCGCTCCACACCTTGCGCGCGGACATTGATTACGGACTCGCTGAAGCCAGGACCACCTACGGGGTGATTGGTGTGAAGTGCTGGATTTATAACGGAGAGATCCTGGAACAGAAGCGGCGGCCGGAAAAGGCGGCGGAGCCTGTGCCGGTTGTAGCGTCGGCAGTTTAGTAAGAGGAGTATCAAGCAATTGGCCATTCGCGAAAGGACGCGAGGCCATGAGTGAGTCGACCCCATGTTAATGCCGAGCAAAGTGAAGTACCGGAAGCAGCAGCGAGGCCGTATGCGTGGCAAAGCGTGGCGGGGATCTGACCTGTCATTCGGGGACTTCGGGCTGAAGGTACTCGTACCGGGGTGGATTACCGACCGTCAGATCGAAGCCAGCCGCGTGGCCATCATGCGCTTCATTAAAAGAGGCGGAAAGCTCTGGATCCGTATTTTCCCGGACAAGCCGGTGACCAAGAAGCCGGCGGAAACTCGTATGGGGAAGGGTAAGGGCGCTCCGGAGTTTTGGGTTGCGGTGGTAAAGCCCGGACGAATCCTGTTTGAGATAGAAGGTGTGGCGGAAGAGGATGCCCGGGAAGCGTTTCGCCTGGCTGGCCATAAGCTGGCTTTGGCCACGCGATTTGTTTCACGTAAAGTGGCGGCATAGCGACCTGCAAGAGGGGACGTCATGAAGTTGGAAAAGGACAAGAAGTGGAAGTGGCCGGCCGAGAATATGCGCGAATGGACGGACGACGAACTTTCGGCTCGGGAACGCGAGTTTACCGGCCAATTGGGCCGCTTGAGGTTCCGCATGGCCAGCGGTCAAACGGAGAGCTTGGAGATCCTCCGCGATTTGCGGAAAGGTATTGCCAAAGTGAAGACAATTCTGCGCGAGCGCCAACTGAAGGCTGGAGGAGCCGAATCGGCCTGAGGTAGCGGTGGCCCGGACTGGGTGAGAATAGGAGTTATGCAGAAAAGGCGACAGGAAAAAGTCGGAGTTGTGACCAGCAACAAAATGCAGAAAACCGTGGTGGTCACAGTGGAGAGACAGAGCATCCATCCGTTTTACAAACGGGTGGTTCGGCACTCCAAGAGGTTCCTTGCCCACGACGAAAAGAACGAGTGCCGGCCCGGTGACAAGGTACGAATCCAGGAGACGCGGCCATGCAGCCGGAGAAAGCGCTGGCGGGTGGTGGAAATCGTCAACAAGGCCGTTAAAGTGGCTCCTCTGCCGGAGGGTACAGTATGATTGGGATGAGGACGATGCTTCATGTGGCGGATAATTCCGGAGCCCGAAGGCTGTCCTGCATTCTACCCGTGGGTGGAGACGTAGGTTTGCAGGCGGGCTTGGGTGATGTGGTCACCGCTTCCGTCAAGGAAGCAGCGCCGGATAGCGCCATCCCCAAGGGCAACGTGGTCAAGTGTGTGATCGTCAGAATGCGCAAGGAGCAACGGCGGCGTGATGGCAGCTACATTCGATTCGATGATAATGCTGCCGTGCTCATCAATGAGGCCAACGAGCCGGTTGGAACACGGGTGTTCGGGCCAGTGGCGCGAGAACTCCGCGAGAAGAAGTTTTTGAAAATAGTTTCACTCGCCCCAGAGGTTCTGTGATGGGATTCGGGTTGGATATCAAGAAGAACGACCAAGTGCAGGTGATTGCCGGCCGGGATAAGGGCAAGGTGGGGCGGGTTCTGACTGTCGAGCCCAGCAAGCGGCGGCTCTACGTCGAGCATGTCAACATGATCAAACGCCACACGCGCCCTAATCCGGCCAAGCAAATCCGTGGCGGCGTTTTGGAAAAAGAAGGACCGATCCACGTTTCCAACGTAGCCTTGGTGTGCAGTGAGTGCGGACCCACACGCATCCAGCACCGGGCGATGGCCGGTGGAAAGAAAGCGCGCATTTGCGCGAAGTGCGAGAAATCCTTGGATAAGTAAAGGCCGGGAGGATGTGAAGGGAACATGGCGCCGCGTTTGAAAGAGAAATATAAGAAGGAAGTCGTGCCGGCCTTGGTGAAGGAGTTCAAGTACCCTAACGGCATGGCGGTCCCACGTCTCCGCAAGATCGTGTTGAACATGGGATTGGGTGAAGCCATCCAGAACGCCAAGCTGCTGGATGCCAGCACCCAGGAGTTGGGCCAGATTACCGGGCAAAAGCCGGTGATCACGCGGGCGCGGAAATCGATCGCGAATTTCAAACTGCGCAAGAACATGCCGATTGGGGCGATGGTGACTCTGCGAGGCGACAGGATGTATGAGTTCTTCGACCGCCTCACCAGCGTCGCGCTGCCACGCGTGCGCGATTTCAGAGGGCTTTCGACTCGCGCCTTCGACGGCCGCGGGAACTATACTCTGGGCCTTCGCGACCAGTTGGTTTTCCCCGAGATTGACTATGCGAAAGTGGAAAAGGTTAAGGGATTGAACATTTGTATTGTTACTGACGCTCGGTCTGACGCAGAAGCTATGGCACTGCTCCGCTACCTGGGGATGCCTTTCCGGTCGGAGGCACAGCGCCGGCAGACTGCCGCACAGAAAGACAGTGACAAGGGACAAGTGATAAGTGACGAGCAGCCGAAGCAGGACTAATAGCAAATCCGTAACGGGTACGAATCTGGCTTGTCACCCGTCACGCATCACTGATTCTTACAGCAGCAGGGGGTAATCCGTGGCTCGTACCTCAATGATGGCCAAATTGCGCAAGAAGCCGAAGTTCAAGATCCGGCACAGGAATCGCTGCCTGATTTGTGGCCGGCCTCGCGGTTACCTCGGTAAGTTCATGATGTGTCGTTTACATTTCCGGCAACTGGCGCTTCAGGGCGACATCCCTGGTGTAGTCAAGTCAAGCTGGTAGCCTGGAAGGAATGCAGGAGTAATCCAGATTCTGGGAGTATTATGGCAGCCGTCACAGATTCCATTGCGGACATGTTGACTCGAATTCGAAACGGGATTCAAGCCCGGCACCAGCGAGTGGACATGCCCTCCTCGAAACTGAAAGTCGAAGTTGCGCACATTTTGAAGGACGAGGGCTACATCAGCAACTTCAAAGTAAGTGAAGAGGGCAAGAAGAAAGTCTTGAGAATTGTTCTCCGCTATGGGGTGGACGGGGAGAACGTCATCACCACAATAGATCGCGTCTCAAGGCCAGGACGACGCGTCTATGCCGGGGCCCGGGAAATTCCCAGGGTGCAGGGGGGACTGGGAGTAAACATCCTCACTACCCCTCGTGGAGTGATGACCGGAAAACAAGCTCGTCGAGCCGGCATAGGTGGCGAGATTCTCTGCACCGTATCTTAGTGCCGCTTTGCTTGTTCTGCGGAGTGGCATGATAAGGTGGCAGGAACCTGAGCCGAAAAGCAAAGCTGCGGTCTTGGAATAGAGATTATGTCAAGAATTGGTAGCAAACCCGTTCAAGTACCCTCCGCTGTAACAGTGCGGCCGGATGGGGAAGTTATGGTGGTCACAGGACCGAAAGGGACCCTCACGGTGCCCATACCTCCGGGCATCCACTTTGAGAAGCAGGACGGCCAGTACGTGATTAAACGGGAGCGCAGCGAGCAGGCGGCATTGCACGGCTTGGCCCGCAGTCTCCTCGTCAACGCCGTGCGGGGGGTCGACCAAGGCTTTGAAAAGCACTTGGATATCGTGGGGATTGGATACCGGGCGGAGGCCAAAGGCACGTCCGTCGTGTTTACTCTCGGTTATTCGCATCCCATTGCGGTCCCAATTCCGGAGGGGCTGACGATCACCGTTGAAAAGCCGACTCATGTGGTGGTCCGCGGCGCAGACAAACAGCGAGTAGGACAGATGGCGGCGGAGCTTCGTGGCTTGCGGCCTCCCGATCCGTACAAGAACAAGGGTGTCCGTTACACTGGCGAGCGGCTGAAGAAGAAGGTCGGCAAGGCAGCAGCGGCCGCGGGCGGAGCTTCGAAGGCCGGCTAATTAGCAAGACTCCAGCGGAGAGCGCAATATGTTGCAAATAGTTTCCAAAGACACGGCGCGCCGGCGGATTCACACTCGAATCCGCACCCGGATGCATGGGCGGACGAAACTGGCACGGTTATGTGTCTTCCGGTCCATCAGTCATATCTATGGGCAGATTGTTGATGACCTCCGGGGGCAGACGCTGGTGTCCGCTTCCACCCGGGACAAGGAAGTCCGGGCGACGCTGAAGACGGGCGGAAATATCACCGCGGCAAAAGTGGTGGGACAGACGCTGGCCAAGCGCGCCAGTGCGGCCGGAATCTCGCATGTGGTGTTCGACCGTGGTGGGTACACCTATCACGGGCGGGTAAAGGCCTTGGCCGACGCGGCGCGCGAAGCGGGACTCAAATTTTAGAGGCGATGGCTGGGAGGGAAGCGTTGGCAAATCGGATTGATGCGAACGCGCTGCAACTCAAGGATCAGGTGGTTTCTATCAACCGCGTCACCAAGGTAGTCAAGGGTGGCAAGAACCTGAGCTTTTCAGCGCTGGTGGTGGTGGGCGACGGGGCAGGAACCGTCGGCTATGGATCGGGGAAGGCTCGCGAGGTTCCGATGGCCATTCGCAAGGGCATTGAAGCCGCCAAGAAGGCGCTGGTCAAGGTTCATGTCACAGCGACGTCGATTCCGCATAAAGTCATTGGGCACTACGGCGCCGGCAGGGTGATGCTGAAGCCGGCCTCGGCTGGAACCGGTGTGATCGCGGGTGGGGTCGTGCGCGCTGTGGTTGAGGCAGCAGGAATTCAGAACGTATTGACAAAGTCGCTGGGGACCACCAATCCTTACAACGTGGTGAAGGCGACCATGGATGGTCTCCTTCAGCTTCGCGGCGCGGAGGAAGTGGCGGCCATGCGGGGCAAGACCGCGCAAGAACTCTAAAGAGGTCAAGCAACTGTGTCCGAAAAGGCTCAAAAAACCATCCGCATCAAATGGGTTCGCAGCGGGATAGGCTTTAGCTATCACCAGAAGCGTATCGTTCAAAGTCTGGGACTAAAGAAGTTGAATCAGGAGGTGGAAAGACCGGACACACCTCAGATTCGCGGTTTGGTGGCGAAGGTTCCCCACCTGGTCAAGATTGTGGAAGCAGCTCCGAAACCGGCGTGGACCTTGGTGCCGGAGTACACTATTTACGCACCGGAAGCTGTGCCGTCGAAGTTGGCCGAAACTGCCCCTGAGGCGCCCGCTGAGGAAACTGGGAAGACCGAGATTGGCGCGACGGCGGGGATAACGAGCGCTCCAGCGGCATCCGCTGATGAGCAGCAACCCGTAGAGGCTGCGACGGCTGCTGAAGCTGCGACTGAAACACTTGGGGAGCTGGCTGCAACAGAGATAGGGATTCCAGCAGACGCCAGTGCAGTGGAAAGCGCTAAGGCAGGTGAAGAAGCTGGTTCGGAGGAAGGGCAGCCTAAAGCTTGAACGAAGCAGGCAACAACCATATGGCAACGCACATTGGAACGCTCCGCCCACCTGGGGGCGCAACGAAGCGGCGCAAACGGATCGGCCAGGGGATGGGCTCAGGCCACGGTAAGACCGCCACCCGCGGCTCAAAGGGGCAGCGCTCGAGGACTGGGGCGAGGATGCGCCCCGGGTTTGAAGGCGGGCAGATGCCCCTGCATCGACGACTTCCCAAGCGCGGCTTTACCAACATATTCAAGAAGCATTTCGCGCTTGTGAACTTGAGGGATCTTAAGGACTTCACCCCGGAGGAGACGGTTACTCCCGAACTGCTCATTCAACGCGGCCACGTCAAGGAGATCCTCGACGGGGTGAAAATCCTGGGTGACGGAGAGGTGAAAGTTCCACTGAAGGTTGTGGCTCACCATTTTTCCAAATCTGCACGGGAAAAGATCGAGAAGGCCGGGGGGACGGCTGAGGTTATTTCCGCATGATCGAGTCCCTTAAAAGCATCACTGAAATTCCGGATCTCCGCCGGCGTATCCTTTTTACTCTCGGCATGCTGGCGGTGTTTCGTCTAGGGGCCGTCATACCGACGCCCGGCATCAATGCCGACGCCTTCGAGCAAATGTTCAACCAGTCGTTTGGAGGCGGTCTTTTTGGAATGCTGTCCATGTTTTCCGGTGGCAGCCTGCGCCGCCTGACAATTTTTGCGCTGGGAATCATGCCGTATATCACGGCGTCAATTATTCTCCAGTTGTTGGGTGTGGTTTCGCCTACCCTGGAAAAGCTGAGGAAAGAAGGTGAACTGGGCCGGCGAAAGATTACGGAGTACACGCGTTGGCTCACCGTGGCCCTGGGCGCGTTCCAGGCCTTGGGTATTGCGGCCGCCCTTCAAAGGCAGGGTTCCCAGTTGGTGAGCAATCCCGGACGGGGATTTGTTTTCTCGACAGTCCTGACGCTCACCACGGGCGCAGTCTTCGTCATGTGGTTAGGCGAGCAGATCACCTTGCGCGGAATCGGTAACGGCGCGTCGCTGCTCATCTTCACCGGAATCGTGCAGGGTCTGCCTCGCGGCATGGGTGACCTTTATGAAAAGGTCTTCGTCACACACATCTGGAGTCCCCTGACCCTCCTTCTGTTGCTGGGATTCATGGTGGCGATTGTCGCATTTATCGTCCTGGTAGAACGTGGAGAACGGCGCATTCCTATCCAGTACGCGAAGCGCATCGTGGGCCGAAAAGTGATGGGTGGTGTGTCAACCCACCTTCCGCTGAAGGTGAACAGCGGGGGAGTGATGCCCATCATCTTTGCCGTCTCGATTCTGACCTTCCCACAAACGGTGGGTTTGTTCCTATCCAAGACCAGTATCTTGGGGAGTTTAATCACTAAGTTTGTCGCCCTCTTTGCCTGGGGTGAGCCTTTATACACCTTCACCTACGTGGTCTTGATAATATTTTTTGCTCACTTTTACCTTTCGATTGTCTATAACCCTGATGAAGTGGCGGATAACGTCCGCAAGCAAGGCGGTTTCATTCCCGGCATTCGTCCGGGCAAGCGCACTGCCGATCATTTGAATGATGTTCTCACGAAAATCACCTGGGTCGGGGGGTTGTATTTGGCCTTGGTTGCATTGATCCCGGAGATTATGCTCGCAGGTCTGCGACTCAACCACTTACCGGGTTGGATGGGAGCAGGGTGGTTTGACGCCAACCTTCCTGCCTGGCTGCTCCACGGGCTGAACGTGAATTTCTACTTCGGCGGAACTTCGTTATTGATCGTCGTGGGCGTGGCCATGGACACTGTACAGCAGGTAGAAGCGCAGTTGATTATGCGTCACTACGAAGGCTTTCTGAAGAAGGGACGTATACGAGGACGGAGGGGTCGCTGAAGTTGGAAGGACCTGGATGAGATCGCAAGCCCTAATATTTCTGGGTGCTCCCGGGGCAGGGAAGGGCACTCAGGCGCGCGAGGTCTCCAAACACTTTTCGATTCCGCAGATTTCCACTGGCGATATGCTGCGGGAAGCAGTGCGAAATCAGACTCCCTTGGGTCTCGCCGCCAAGGCCAAAATGGAAGCGGGGGAGTTGGTTCCTGACGAAGTGGTCTGTGGCATAGTGGAGCAGAGGATCGGCCAGCCCAACTGCCAAAGGGGATTCATCCTGGATGGTTTTCCTCGCACCCTGGCGCAGGCGGAGTTCGTGGATAGGATGTCGCAAGCGAAGGGGAGAGGAAATCCCCTGGTCTTTGACATCAAAGTGGATCGAGATTTGCTTCTGAAACGGCTGACCGGGCGCCGCACCTGCTCGTTGTGTGGCGAAATTTACAACGTCTACTTCAGCCCTCCTAAGATTGAGGGTGTATGCGACAAGGATGGCGGGAAGCTCTTGCAGCGGGTGGATGACAACGAGGAGACTATTCAGCAGCGGCTGGTGGCCTACGAGAAACAGACTAGCCCGCTCATTGACTATTATCGCAGGAAAGGCGTTCTTCAAGAGGTTGATGGCAACCGGGGGCCGGAGCCTATTGCAAAGGAGCTGATCGATTTTTTGGGGAAGGCATGATCATTTGCAAGTCACCGGCTGAAATTGAAAGGCTCAGGCGCAGTGGCAGGATGGTGAGAGGACTGCTCGAAGAGCTGCGGGAGCGGGTGCAGCCGGGAGTCAGCACGTCGGATTTGGAAAGGTATATCGAGAGGCGCATAGCCCAATTAGGCGCGCGGCCGGCGTTCAAAGGCTACCGTGGTTACCCCTGCTGTTTATGCGCTTCGGTGAATAGCGAGGTCATACACGGGATTCCTTCCCAGCGCTGCCTCGAGAAAGGCGATATACTCAGTTTAGACATGGGTGTGGTGGTCGATGGGTACTACGGCGATTCGGCGATAACCGTGCCTGTGGGCGAGATTTCGGAGTTAACGCAAAGGCTGCTGCGAGTTACCCAGGAAGCGTTGCAGCTTGCCATTGACCAGGCACGGCTGGGAAATCGGTTGGGGGATATTTCCGCTACCGTGCAGCAACACGTGGAAGAAAACGGGTATTCTGTGGTTCGAGAGTTTGTGGGTCACGGCATTGGGCGCCAGCTCCACGAAGAGCCGCAAATCCCCAACTTCGGGCGGCCCGGACACGGACCGGTGCTCAAGCAAGGGATGGTTCTGGCGATCGAACCCATGGTTAATGCCGGCGGGCCGGCGGTTCGAGTCCTTGCCGACAACTGGACTGCGGTGACTGCGGACGGTAACTTGTCCGCCCACTTCGAGCACATGGTGGCGGTCAGCCGCAATGGTCCGGATATTTTGACGCTGCAATAGTTTGGTTTTCGGCCAGGCTTCAGAAAGGAGCCGGCCTGAATGAGGTCCTGTTCGCAGGTATGGCTAAGGAAGACGCAATAGAAGTTGTGGCGACGGTCCTGGAAGCTTTGCCGAACGCGATGTTCCGCGTGGAGCTGGATAATAAGCACCAGGTTTTGGCGCATATCTCGGGGAAGATGAGGAAGAACTTCATCCGCATTCTTCCCGGGGACAAAGTCGCCGTGGAGCTTTCTCCGTACGACCTGACTCGGGGACGGATCGTCTTCCGGTACAAGTGAGTCGGCAGCCGCGCCCGGCCGCCGTAGCGGGGGAGGCGCGGAGCGCCCGGTAATTTGGCGGAACGGCCCGGCCAGGAGAGGTCAAGAGCTTCACTGCGAGGTAACCCATGAAGGTTCGTTCGTCGGTCAAGAAAATTTGTTCGAAATGTAAGATCGTGCGCCGTGTTGGCGTGGTGAGGGTGATCTGCGAAAACCCGAAGCACAAGCAGCGGCAGGGATGAGTTCGAAAATCGAAACTCGAAGTTCGAAAGTCGAAAATCGCGCGCTCTTGAGCAGTTCATCTGCCAGTTTCGGTTTTCGATTCGAGAGGTGATAAATGGCACGCATAGCTGGTGTTGACTTGCCCCCCAAGAAGAGGGCGGAAATTGGTCTTACGTACATCTACGGCATCGGCCGAACGCGCTCCATGTCCATTCTGATGCGTGCCGGGGTGCACCCCGATAAAAAGGTCAAGGACTTGACCGAAGACGAGGTTACGAGGATCCGCCAAATCATTGAAGAAGAGGGCGGAGTGGAAGGCGACCTGCGGAAAGAGCTCTCGATGAACGTCCGGCGATTGATCGAAGTCGGCTCCTACCGCGGTATGCGCCATCGGCGCAGTCTTCCGGTGCGCGGACAGCGCACGCATACCAACGCGCGAACCCGCAAGGGACCGCGAAAAGGCACCGTTGCCAATAAGAAGCGTTCCATGGCCAAGACCTAGTTGGAGTGCAGGGTTTAAGGTCCCCTGGTGAGGAGACATGGCGAAAGCGGCAGCAAAAGCAGGCAAGAAAAAGGTCTTCAAGAAGAAGGAAAAGCGGATCGTCCCGGTGGGACTTGTCCACATCCTGGCGTCGTTCAACAATACTCTGGTGAGTATCACCGACCCTGATGGGAAGCTGATCTGCTGGTCAAGCGCGGGTTCGATGGGCTTCAAGGGTTCGCGCAAAGGGACACCCTTTGCTGCCCAGCAAGCTGCGCTGCGGGTGGCTAACGCAGCGCGTGATCACGGGATGCGGAGCGTAGAAGTGCGAGCGAAGGGGCCTGGCTCGGGCCGGGAATCAGCCATTCGCGCCTTGGCGACTGCAGGGTTAGAGGTCCGTAACATCCGGGACGTGACACCCATACCTCATAACGGGTGCAGGCCGCCCAAGCGTAGAAGGGTGTAAGGGCAGTGACAAGTGACGAGCGACAAGCAACAAGCCGGGTTCGGCGATGGTAAGTTTGCTCGTCGCTCGTCACTCGTCACTCGTCACTTCACAGGAGGTTGGATTGGCAAGATATCGGGATGCAGTTTGTCGGCTCTGTCGGCGTGAGGGGACCAAGCTCTTTCTGAAAGGCCGCCGGTGCCTCACGGATAAGTGTGCCATTGAGAAGCGCAACTTTGCGCCGGGCCAGCACGGTAAGGCGCGCCGCCCAAAAATCGTCGGCTATGGACTCCAGCTTCGCGAGAAGCAGAAGGTTCGCCGGTTTTATGGCATTTTGGAGGATCAATTCCGGTCCTATTTTGAAAAGGCGGCGCGGATGCGGGGCGTCACGGGCGAGAACTTGTTGCTCATGCTCGAGCGGCGTTTAGACAACGTCACCTACCGCCTGGGTCTTGCCACCTCGCGCGCCCAAGCCCGGCAATTGGTTCGCCATGGTCACATTGAAGTTGGGGGACGCAAAGTGGACATTCCGGCGTTCCCGGTTTCCCCCGGGCAGGAAATCGCCATCCGTGAAAAGAGCCGGAAACTGCCTGCTGTCCAACAAGCCCTCGACTTGACGGGGAACAAGGCCGTTCCGCCTTGGTTGGAGATAAACAGGGAAACGCTCAAGGCGCGGGTCATCTCTTGGCCTAAGCGCGAGGATGTGAATTTCCCCATCCAGGAACAGATGATTGTCGAACTCTACTCAAAGTGAGTCGGGCAGCAAGGATCAATAGAGCCTGGTAGAGTCGGGCCTCAGGGAGGTACGAACGCGATGCTTTGGAAAGGTTTTCAGAAACCCAAGCGCTTGGTTTGTGACGTGGATACGCTGACCGACAAGTATGGTCAGTTCTCGGCCCAACCTTTTGAACGTGGGTTTGGGACTACTATCGGAAATGCCCTGCGCCGGGTGTTGCTTTCGTCGATCGAGGGAGCTGCCATCACGGCCGTCAAGATCGAGGGCGTCATGCACGAGTTCTCTTCCATCCCGGGCGTAGTCGAAGACGCCACTGACATCATCCTGAATCTCAAGCAGATTCCTTTGAAGATGCACACGGAGGGTCCCAAGACCTTGCATCTGATTGTGGACAACCAAGGTCAAGTAACCTCCCGGATGATCCAGGAAGATGCGGATGTGGACATTCTCGATAAGGAAGTATATATCGCCACCGTCAGTGAAGGCGGAAGCCTGCACATCGAGATGCGAGTCAAGAACGGCCGAGGTTATGTCTCAGCCGAGAAGAATTTTGACGAGGACCTCCCCATCGGGTACATCCCCGTGGATTCCGTACACTCTCCCATCCGCAAGGTGAACTACACCGTGGAAGCCGCCCGCCTGGGGCAGATGACCGACTACGATAAGCTGACCCTGGATGTCTGGACCAACGGCGCGGTGACGCCTCAGGATGCTATTGGATTGGCGGCCAAGCTTCTCAAGGACCACACCGCCATTTTCATTAATATTGAAGAGGAGCCCGAGCTGGAGCAGGTTCCCCACGAGAGGCCGGCCCCGGTTTACAACGAGAATCTGGATCGCTCGGTGGAGGAGTTGGAGCTTTCGGTCCGGTCTTACAACTGCCTCAAGAACGCGAACATTACTACCATTCGGGAATTGGTTCAAAAAAGCGAACAGGAAATGCTGAAGACTAAGAACTTCGGGCGAAAATCCCTAAATGAGATCAAGGAGATCCTCAGCGCCATGGGCCTGAGCCTCGGCATGAAGACTGACGAGAAGGGTAATCCCCTTACAGCGCCCGGTCAGGAGTCCCCACAGCAACAAATTCAGGGGTAGGAAGAAGATGCGACATCGTAATTATGGGAAGAAACTGAGTCGGAACACCTCGCACCGCCGCGCCCTGCTGCGCAACCTGGTGACCTCGATGATTCTCAGCGAGCGGATCGAGACCACGGTGGCAAAAGCAAAAGCGGCTCGTCCCGTGGTCGAGCAGATGATCACCCTGGGAAAACAGGGTGACCTGCATGCCCGCCGGCTGGCAGCAAGCTACCTAATGGACCCCGCCGCGCTCAAGTTGCTCTTCGGCGATTTTGCCAAGCGTTACGCGGAGCGCAAGGGCGGCTATACGCGGATTGTGCACACCGGTTGGCGAAAGGGTGACGGAGCTGACATGGCCGTGCTGGAGTTGGTGGGTTCCGAGGTCCTCCAGAAATTGGCAGAGAAGCGCGCGAAGAGAGCGGAAGCCAAGCAGAAAGCGGCGGAAAAGGCCAAGGCCGAAGAGCCTGCGCCTCCCCCCGAAGAGGACGAGAAAAAGTAACACCTTGATAAGTTAGCCGCGGCGATCCGTCATTCGCCTCTCCAAAATCCCGAGCCGGAGCAATCAGCTCCGGGTCGGGATTTTTGTTTTGTTGGCCAGAGCGATGCCCATGCTCACCGGTAAACGCGAAGAAGCAGCAGGGAGTGCCGGCCGGTTACCCCACAACGTATGGGTACTCTCCTGGGTGGCCTTTTTCAACGATATGGCCACGGAAATGAGCTACTGGCTTCTGCCCCAGTTCCTGATGGGCATTCTGGGCGCGGGCCCGATGGCTTTTGGCTTGATTGAAGGTGCGGCCGAGACCGTGTCGAGTTTTGGGCGCCTTCTGTCGGGCTGGCTTTCCGACCGTCTCCGGCGACGAAAACCACTTGTGGTGGCCGGGTATACGGTAGCCAATGTCGTCAAGCCATGGCTGGCCGTGGCCACGTCCTGGGGCCAAGTATTCTGCGTCCGGTTCGCCGACCGGGCGGCCAAGGGTTTTCGTGGAGCGCCTCGCGATGCCTTAATTGCAGATTCGGTTTCCCAAACACACCGTGGTGCGGCGTTTGGTTTACGCCAGGCCATGGACACAGCCGGAGCAGTGTTCGGCCCGCTGAGCGCCCTTGCTTTATTGCCCTTGTTTTCCGGTGACGTGCGCAAGATTTTTTGGCTGGCCACAATTCCGGGAGCGGTCTGCATTCTGCTGGTCTGGTTTGGGGTGTCGGAGGTTCGTCCTGCGCAAACCGCGAAGCAGGGCACTCTTTCCACCGACCAGACCAACCCTATTAGATGGAACAAGAGTGTAGTGGTCATAATGGTTGCCGTGGGCTTGTTCTCGCTAGGAAACTCGTCAGATCTATTCCTGATACTCCGCGCGCAAAACCTGGGTGTTCGCGCCGCCCTGGCGCCGGGCTTGGGGTTGCTTTTCAATCTGGTATATACGTCGCTGAGCTGGCCGGCGGGAAAGCTCTCGGACCGAATCCCTCGGCGTACGCTCGTGGTTTTTGGCTATTTCACCTACGCCGCGGTTTATTTGGGATTCTCACTGGTGCGGGGACCGCAGTGGGTGTGGTTTCTGTTTGCAGCCTATGGAACGTACTACGCGATGACGGAAGGCGTCCTTCGCGCCTGGATTGCGGACTTGGTTCCCAGCTCATCTCGGGGGTCTGTTTTCGGAGTGTTCAACTGGCTGGTAGGCGTGGCGGCCCTTCCCGCAAGCCTGATGGCGGGGTGGTTGTGGCGCCACTATTCTCCCGCTGCTCCCTTCTTCGTTTCCGCCTTGCTCTCACTCGCTGCCGCATTACTACTGCTGGCCTGAAGCCGCCTGATCCCATAAAGAAAGACCATCCCCAAGAGAGCTCCCGCCGTGTCAATGGCGCAATCCCCCAGAGAGGCGGTCCTGCCGGGAACGAAACTCTGGTGGTATTCATCCGTCAAAGAGAACAGGCCGGCGATAACCAGAGCGCCGAAGGCGCTGCGAGCGTTCCAGCGTTCAGGGTGGCGAGGCTCCAAGGAGTGATAGAGGAGCAAGGCGAAAATCGCATACTCGCTGCAATGCGCCGACTTCCGAATCATGAAATGAATGGCCTCGAAAGTTTGGAGGTTGAGGTGAATGTGCAATGAGAAGAGAAGTTGCGCCAGGTATGAGCCCGTAACGGAACTGCTGTAGGCCCTGGTGGAAAGCGCTGACATGGCGCCCGCCCAGCCGGCGGTGACAACCCACACCAGAATCACGCGGGGCTGCAGATAGACGGGATGAATGGGCTGAGTAGGGTCAGTCAACCGAGTAGTTGGGCGCTTCCTTGGTGATGATAACGTCGTGAACGTGACTCTCCCTCAAGCCGGCGGCAGTGATGCGTATGAAGCGCCCCTTGTTCTGAAGTTCTTCAATGGTGGCACATCCGCAGTAGCCCATGCCGGAGCGAAGCCCTCCTACAAGTTGATCCACCAGGTCCGCCAAGAGCCCTTTGTAAGGCACGCGTCCTTCGATACCTTCCGGCACCAGTTTGGTCACGTCGCCACGGGCCACGATCACTTCCTGGGCGTAGCGGTCCCCGGAGCCGGCGGCCATGGCAGCGATGGAGCCCATCCCGCGGTACGATTTGAAGCTGCGCCCCTGGTAAAGGATGGATTCTCCCGGGCTCTCCTCGGTTCCTGCGAAGAGGCTGCCAATCATCACGCAACTGGCGCCTGCCGCGATGGCCTTGGATATGTCGCCGGAATACTTGATGCCGCCATCGGCGATGAGAGGTACGGCAGCGTCGCGCGCGGCGCGAGCGCATTCCGCGATCGCCGTTACTTGGGGCACTCCTGCCCCTGTCACGACGCGAGTGGTGCAAATGGAACCAGGGCCGATGCCGACCTTCACTCCATCCACCCCCAACTGGATCAAATCGCCGGCCCCTTCAAACGTCGCGACATTGCCGGCGATGAGGTCAACGTCAGGAAAGTTATGCTTGATCCTGCGCACCGCCTCCATCACCCGAGACGAGTGACCATGCGCCGTATCCACGACCAGCACATCAACCTTGGCTTTCACCAGTTCTGCCGCCCGCTCCAGAAAGTCCCCCGTCGCCCCTAACCCCGCGCCCACTCGCAGGCGGCCCTGTGAATCCTTGCAGGCATTGGGGTATTTCGATCGCTTCTGGATGTCCTTTACGGTGATGAGGCCCTTCAGGTTGAACTTCTCATCGACGACCAGGAGCTTCTCCACTCGATGTTTGTGAAGGATCGCCTCCGCTTCATCCAGCGTGGTGCCCACCGATACGGTGATCAGATTCTCTTTAGTCATCACCTGTTCGACGGGCAGGTCGAAACGATTCTCAAAACGCAGGTCGCGATTGGTGAGGATTCCCAGCAGTTTGCCGTTCCGCGTCACTGGAACACCGGAGATCTTGTACTTTTTCATAATCTCCTGAGCCTCGTAGATCTTGCTCTCCGGGCTCACGGTGACCGGATCAACAATCATGCCGCTTTCGGACCGCTTGACCTTGTCAACTTCATCCGCCTGGAAATCAATGGGCATGCTTCGGTGGACAATGCCCATGCCACCCTGTTGAGCTAAAGCAATGGCGAGACGAGATTCCGTCACCGTATCCATGGCCGCGCTAACGATAGGGATGTTCAAAGCAATGTTGCGTGTCAGCTTGGTTTGGGTATCGACTTCGGTTGGCAAGACTGATGATCGGGCGGGCAGGAGTATAACATCATCGAAAGTAAGCCCCTCCGGGATAGGTCCGTCAAGCATAGGCTCCTCTTTTCACTTCCTCACGGAAAGATTGAACCAACCATTCTAGCGGCCACGCACGGAGGTGGTCAAGCGAAGGTATGCCTGGGGGGGGTGCGCGACATAAAAGTGGAAAGCTTTGGGCTTCCCTCAAGACCCGGGGCAGAATGCTGTAGCGCGGGCGTCTCGCCCGCTGTGGCGGGAGCGTCCCGCTCCCGCAAGCAGGAAGCTTAGCTCGCCCTTGAAAAGAGGTCCATCTCTACCCCAGACGAGGCGCAAGAGGGCGCGGGCGAGACGCCCGCGCTACCGCCGATGGATCGGCCTCACTCTCATGCATGCGCCCCACGAACCCGCGCAACATCCCTGTTGCTGCATCCTGTCTGTGTCCTGTCCTGGCTTCTTAAGGGTAGCCGACATAAAAGGCGATGTTGGCGCCGCCCGCGAGAGATTGGCGCTCGAAGTCGCCGTCATTCCCGTCCCGCCCTGCGGGAGGAATCCAGTCCGTCGACAATGGATTTCCGAAGGTTTGCGGAGTGGATTCCTCCCGCAGGGCGGGACGGGAACGACTAGCGTTTAGTAAGGGATGCCATTCCAAATGACACCACGACCCCAATGTCGTGTGTCCAATGTCTCACACTGAGTGTATAATCGCGCGCGGGTTGGGCGGTAAGCGTGCGCTCTTCCGTGGAATCAACAATCACACTTCGGAGCCTGATTGCAACCGGGCGGGATTCCGGTGTGTTCGCTCACTCAGGTTCTCGAGAGGTTCTAATGAACTGCAGCCCGTCTTCATTGGCGGAGCGAGGAGAGTCCACCAGACTATGAAACCCAATGGAATAGCAGGTTTACTTGCGGCCAGTCTCATGATCTCTGCAATCATGGCAAGGGCGGCTTCCGTTAACATGACTCCACAAAATGGGATCGCTTTCTATGTCTCAACAAAAGGAAACGACGCGTGGTCGGGGAGGTTTGCCTCCCCGAACGTGGGCCGCTCGGACGGTCCATTCCGAACTGTGGCGGCGGCTCGAGATGCGATTCGCCGTTTACGAACCAAAGGGCCTCTTGATAAGCCTGTCTTCGTCTACATTCGCAGCGGCGTGTATTCCCTGGATCAGCCTTTGGTTTTCAGCCCGCAGGACTCCGGAACGTCCTCGATCCCGGTCGCCTATGCGGCCTACCCCGGGGAGACTCCGGTGTTGAGCGGAGGGCGGCAAATCCGGGACTGGGCGCCCGTGGCAGATGCGGACGCCTCGAGTGAGCCGGCGCACGACTCCGCCCCAGATCGACGCGACGCCATCTTAAAATGGCGGATGGATCTGCCTGAGGTAAAGGACCGAAAGTGGTACTTTCACCAGCTCTTCGTGAACGGGCAGCGCCGGCAGCGGGCGCGCACTCCAAATCAAGGGTACTTTCTGGCGGATGGCGAGATTACTTCCGATGACCCTGCGCGGCTGAGGTTTAACCAAGGCGACATTCACACGTCCTGGGCGCAGGCGGGGGATGTCGAACTTGTTGTGCTTTCCACCTGGGAAGAGTACCGCATGTTCATTAAGGCAGTGGATGCAACCACGCAAGTGGCAACCCTCTCCACCAAGCGTAATCCCTATGGGGCCGAGAAGAATGCTCGTTACTGGGTGGAGTATGCCGTTGACGCCCTGGACGCGCCGGGCGAGTGGTATTTGGATCGAACCGATGGAAAGCTCCTGTACATTCCCTTGCCCGGCGAAGACATCAAACACAGCGCAGTGATGGCGCCTCGTCTTCAGCAATTGGTTCGATTCGAGGGCAACGAGGAAACTGGTGAACTTGTGCATGACATTACGCTGCGCGACCTTGCCTTCTCCTACACGGATTGGTCCATCCCGCCGGAGGGCTATGTTGATATGCAAGCGGCTTACGACATTCCGGCGGCGGTTGAGATGACGGGCGCGGCGAATTGCTCCATCGAAAAATGCCTGTTCACCCACCTTGGCCAGTACGCTGTCGAGATACACCGGGGGTCGAAGAAGGTCCGGATCGTCGGCAATGAGATGACTGACCTCGGAGCAGGCGGCTTGAAGATTGGCGATCCCAAGATCCCAAACTCCCATGCGGAAGCCACCGAGGGCAACGTTGTCTCAGACAATCACATTCACGATATTGGGATTGTTTATCCCGCCGCGGTCGGAATCTGGATTGGCCAGAGCAGCGGCAACACGATTGCCCACAACGAAATCGACAACACCTATTACACGGGCATTTCGGTTGGCTGGACGTGGGGCTATGGACCCACGGCGGCGCGCGACAACGTCTTGGAGTCCAATCATATTCATGATATCGGCAGGGGAATGCTGAGTGATATGGGATGCATTTATACGCTGGGCGTGCAGCCCGGCACGGTGGAGCGCAACAACATCTGCCACGATGTGACGCGCTACGAATACGGCTACGGCGGTTGGGGCATCTATACGGACGAAGGCAGCAGCAACATCCTGATCGAGAACAACCTCGTCTACCGGGCCCAGGACGGCGGCTTCCACCAGCATTATGGCCGCGAAAATATGGTTCGAAATAACATCTTCGCCTTCGGCCAGACCGCCCAGATCCGCCGCACGCGCCAGGAACCTCACCGCAGCTTCACCTTCGAACACAACATCGTTTATTGGAAAGAGGGGCCACTGTTGGAGGGCAAATGGGACGACGGCCATTTCCAGCTTGATAGCAACCTCTATTTCCATTTCAATGGAAAACAATTCCAGTTCGGGAACTGGTCGTTTGAAGAGTGGCAAAAGCACGCCCAGGATACCCATTCGCTCATCGCGGACCCTCTGTTCGTCGATGCGGAGCACGACGATTTCCGGCTCGGCGCCCAGTCTCCAGCGTTGAAAATAGGTTTTCGGATGTTTGAAGTTGGCCAGGTCGGACCACGGAAAAGCAGTAGGCAGTAGGCAGTCAGCAGTACGCAGTAAGCACGGGGGGCCGAAGTCGGAAACAAAGCCCTCTCCCTTGGGGCTGATCATTACCCATATCTTCGGCTGGACACGGGGGGTGCGAGCGCTACTGCTGCCAAAACGAGCCCCGAAGGGGCGGACTAGCAGAGCCCAGGCCAACGGCCCATAAGCGTTAACCTAATCGAAACCGTAT
>Ga0182027_10003960_pt1 | contig 23200 bp, 14 predicted proteins | sample 712E1DmetaG_FD_121300 | JGI IMG/M metagenome (GOLD analysis project Ga0182027, IMG submission 121300) | Permafrost microbial communities from Stordalen Mire, Sweden - 712E1D metaG (Illumina Assembly) | ecosystem: Environmental > Terrestrial > Soil > Wetlands > Permafrost | place: Sweden... | reverse complement strand
TTCCAGTTATATTTTTTACTGTATTCATCAATATATTTTTCAAGTCTTTCCTGGTAATCGCCAAGCGGAAAGAACCAGTGTGAAGTTTCCTTAAGAACAGGAGCATCACCCGATATTTTGCTTTTGGGATTCTTCAATTCCGAAGGATCATACAATGTACCGCAGTTTTCGCACTCATCGCTTCTTGCTTCCTCGTAACCGCAATTGGGGCATGTCCCTTCAACATAACGATCTGGGAGGAACATTTTAACTTTCTGATCATAAAACTGATTGGTCTTTTTTTCTTTTAATAAACCGCGGTTATAAAACTCAAGGAAGAATTCTTTGGAAGTTTCATGGTGAACCGGAAGACTTGTTCTTGAATAAATATCAAAACTCATCCCGAATTTATTAAATGCCTCCTTATTTATATTATGGTAGCGGTCAATAATTTCCTGGGGTTTAACTTTTTCCTTATCAGCACTAATGGTAATAGGTACGCCATGTTCATCAGAACCGCAAATAAAAAGGATATCAATCCCTTTCAGTCTTTGGTATCTCACATAAATATCTGCAGGCAGATATGCACCGCTTAGATGGCCAAGATGAATTGGCCCGTTTGCATAAGGTAAAGCGGCAGTTACTAATATTTTTTCTGTTGTCAAGTAAATATCCGTTTTAATGCGAAAAAGAATAATAAATATAATAATTTTCTATGAATGTATTTCGTCAGGTTCCCTCATTATGATCAAATACAGGAAAAGAGTGCCTTTATTCCAATTAACCGATAAATCTCCACATTTCACCGATTAGTGCTGTCAACTATTCCCGGATAGTAATAGTTTTAGGCTAGTAATTGTAGATTTTTCAGAAAGGACATTAATTATGGAAGACAATAAACCGGTAGGATCTCGAGTAGTGCTCGGCTCAGTCCTGATATTAATCGGAGTTTTGTTTTTAGCACGGACAGCAGGTATGATTACATTAAATCTGCCCTATATAATATTCTCATTCCCATTTATTTTATCTGTTGTGGGGATACTGATATTGGTAAACTCCCGGAAGCGGACATTGGGAGCGATCTTTTTTGTGGTTGGGATATTTTTCCTCATCCCAAGGATATTTCCTTTTATTTATTATGATGATGATATCATATTTCCGATTATAATCATACTCCTGGGGTGTTTAATAGTTTTTAAACAGAGGTCAGGTCGTGTATTAAGAAACAGGCGGGAATCTATATTTGAGAATCATGATTTTTCCGGAGTGGCAGATGATGCTAAACAATTTGGAAAAAAAATAGCTGACGAAATCAAGTACAAGTATCATGCTACTGAGAATATGGATTATATTGATGATATTGCCATATTCGGAGGAGGGCATAAAGTAATACAATCAGATAATTTCAAGGGAGGAAATATTACAGCCATATTCGGTGGTAGTGAAATTGACCTTACCCAATGTAAACTTGCCGAAGGTGACAATGTTCTTGATGTTGTAATTATATTCGGCGGGACAGAAATCATTGTTCCAAAAGACTGGAATATAAGGACAAATGTAACTCCATTGTTCGGCGGATTTTCCAATAAAAGCAGAAGAGATGCAAGTCAGCCTTTAGACACCACAAGAACACTGGTGATAAAAGGTCTGGCATTATTCGGCGGTGGCGAAATTAAATCATATTATTGATATGATGACGAACCCATTAATAAAAAATCTCCGTAATATTTATTTATATATTACTTTCTGGCTGGTCGAAGGGGTTATTTATTTTCTCCTGATTTCTTTCGGGATGAAAACAGGATATAAGATCGCAGCTTTGGACAGCCTGGTATTCAACTTTATTTTATCCGGACTAGGCTTAAGTTTCTGGTACCCGGCAAAATATATATCTGTTGACAACAAACTAAGTTATAAAACCTTTTTAACCCACATGGTCGGAGGTATTATAGCATCATGCCTGTGGCTTGTAATAGGATTTAACATTATTAACGGCCTCATAAACTCTCCGTCATATTCTAATTTCTTTTACTCGACAATTGCATGGAGATTTTTTATCGGCTTATTATTCTATTTCCTGATTACTTCATTTTATTATTTAATAATATACTATAACAGCCTTCAGGAAAAAACCCTTAAAGAAGCAGAGTTAAAAAACCTTATTACTGAAGCAGAATTAAAATCTCTGAAATTCCAGATCAATCCTCATTTTATTTTCAACAGCCTGAATTCAATGAGTGCTCTTACTACAATTGAACCTGACCGGGCCAGAAGCATGATACTAAAACTGGCTGATTTTCTTCGTTACACACTTGCAAATAATGGAAAAGATAAAAACAAATTAGAAGAAGAACTGAAAAATATTAAGCTTTACCTTGAAATAGAAAAAATAAGATTTGAGGATAAGTTTGATTACTTTGAAGAAATTGAACCGGAAGCACTTAACATAAAAGTTCCGAATATGATACTGCAGCCATTGTTTGAAAATGCAATTAAACACGCAGTCTATGATTCACTTGAGAAAATTACAATAGTGCTTAAATGCCATATAGACGGAAGATTTTTGGTAATTTCTGTGGAAAACAATTTTGAAAATGGGTACTCAAGAAAGGGAACGGGAATAGGGCTTCAGAATATAATGAGCCGGCTTGAACTAATCTATGGCGAAAAAAATCTGCTGAACATTAAAAAAGAAGGGGATAAATTTAGAGTAATTTTATATATTCCTATATGAAATATTACTCTAAATTATAAAATCTACTTTTAATGAGTGATACATATACCGCAGTAATTATTGATGATGAAACTCTTGCCCGGGAAATTATTAAAAGCTACCTGGCGGATCATAATGAAATTTCTATCCTGGCAGAATGCTCCAATGGTTTTGACGGAATAAAAAAGATCAACGAGCTTAAACCCGATTTGGTTTTCTTAGATATCCAGATGCCGAAACTTAATGGCTTCGAGATGCTTGAACTTTTAGACCAACCCCCTGTAATTGTTTTTACAACTGCATACGATCAATTTGCTCTTAAGGCATTTGAAGCAAACGCTGCAGATTATCTGCTGAAGCCATATTCAAAAGATAGATTTGATGAAGCTATTCAGAAAGCATTTTTACCGCTACGAAGTAAAGCGGAACAGTCGGTTTTAATAAACAAGCTTATCGCACAGAATGACACAAAGACTGAATACCTGGAAAGGATTGTAATTAAAGACGGTCCCCGGATAAATATAGTCCCGGTTGAGGATGTTAAATATCTTGAAGCGCAGGATGATTATGTGATGATATATTCTTCTGAAGGGAAATACCTGAAGCAGAAAACTATGAAATATTTTGAAGAGCATCTTGACCCTATGGATTTCGTGCGTATTCACCGCTCATACATTGCAAGTATAAAGAGAATCAAGAAAATTGAACTTCTTGAAAAGGAAACCTACCAGGTAATACTTGAAGATAAAACCAGTCTCCCGGTTAGTAAAACAGGTTATGATAAATTGAAGGAAATCTTGAAGTGATTTAACTGCAATAAAAGGAGTATTATTTTATGAAAACTTTATTAGGGACATTTTCGATAATACTATTTTTACTAATCCAAACTCTACCGGCACAAAATAGATTCAGCATATCGTTAGGGGGTGGTACTCTATTCTCATCTATTGAAACTATTTCCTCTTCAGTTGATCAGACAAAGCTTCCCTATTGGAATAATGGCTACCTGATAACAATGTCGGGTGAATATAAGATGTCGGATAAATTGTCATTGTACTTATCCACTTCCTGGCAAAAACATTATTATCATGAAAATCTGGTTCAATTTGCACATGTCGCATTAGCAGGATATGATTACAGTATAAGTGGTGAAAAAAGCACTTTATATGAGTTATCCGCTGGTGGCAGGTTTTATTTGAGTGAATCTAACATAAAGCCATATGTTGGAATTGGTATCGGAACACTTTTAATTAATCAGGGAAAAATTGAAATTTCAAGCTGGATAGGATCAAATACTAATAAGTGGGTTAATTTATGGCAGGACTCTGATAAAACTTATTTATTGATGCAGATTAACTTAAATATCGGATTGGAATATAATTTATCACAAAACCTCTCACTTGTTTTAAACGGACAATTAATAACCGGCCTTTGGGATGGCCCATTATATTTCCCTGTGACTACTTCACTGAAATTAGGACTTTAGAATCAACAACAAAGGGTTTTTTATGAATGGAACAAACCGCAAGGATGTAAAAACAGGACTGCATGTAAAAATAGTATTGAAAGAAGATCAGCGGACAGGCGAACTTACCGAAGGTTATGTTAAAGATATACTCACTAATTCCTCTCACCATCCACATGGAATAAAAGTAAGACTTGAAACCGGCGAAGTAGGACGTATTAAAGAAATTCTGGATGAAAGATAATATTTTAATGAACCCTCGATAAAACGCGCAAAATGGCTGCCAGGGGAATGATTTTTAGTGGTTATTTTGTTATTATAACATTTACGATTTTTTAGAATTAGGGACTAACAATGGATAAAGATTTATTATCAATACAGGAAGCCAGGGATCTTGCTAGTAAAGCAAAGAATGCCCAGCTCGAATTTAAGCATTTTGATCAGGAACAGGTTGACAAAATTGTAAAAGCAATGAGCGAAGCCGGTTATGCTGCTGCTGAAAAGCTTGCCAAAATGGCTGTTGAGGAGAGCGGATTCGGTAATGTTCCCCATAAAGTGATAAAGAATCAGTTTGCTACAAAAAATGTCTATGAATCTATTAAGAATGTAAGAACAGTTGGAATAATTGGTAGTGAAGCCAATGGCAAAATTTTAAAGATAGCAGTACCTATGGGTATTGTTTGCGCATTGGTCCCTTCAACCAATCCAACTTCAACTGCTATGTTCAAGGCAATTATATCCTTGAAAGGAAGAAACGGCATAGTGGTAAGTCCACACCCCAAAACTGCAAAGTGCACAGCTGAAGCATTAAGGATTGTAAATGATGCTGCTGTTGCAGCAGGTGCCCCGAATGGTTTGATTCAATGCATGACAACTCCTACACTTGAAGGAACAAATGCATTAATGAAGGATAAAAACATTGCTGTAATCCTTGCGACCGGAAGTAATCCAATGGTCAAGGCAGCATACAGTTCAGGTACTCCTGCGCTGGGAGTCGGCTCAGGAAATGTTCCTGCATTTATTGAAAGGACCGCTAATTACAAGAAGGCGTGTGCTGATATTGTCTACGGAACTACTTTTGACAACGGAACTTTATGTTCATCCGAACAGGCTATTATTGTCGATAAACCGCTTAAAGATAAAGTGATTCAGGAACTAAAATCTATCGGGTGTCATTTTGTTAATAAAGAAGAGAAAGAAAAATTAGCCAAAGCTGTTCAGAGGGACTTCCAGATAAATCCTGAGATTGTCGGCAAGTCCGCACCATTTATTGCAAAGTATGCAGGATTCTCAGTTCCGGATAGTACAAAAGTATTGATAGCTGAATGTACCGAGGTCGGAAGGAAAGATCCATTGTCGATGGAAAAACTTAGTCCTGTGCTCGCTTTTTACGAAGCAGACGGGTGGCTGGATGGATGCCATAGATGTATTGACCTTCTGAACTTCGGAGGAATCGGGCATTCAATGGCAATACACTCTAACGACCAGCCGATAATTATGAAATTCGCATTGGAGAAGCCTGCATTCAGAATTCTTGTTAATACACCGGCTTCTGTTGGAGCTGTTGGCGTAACAACTGCCCTCAATCCTTCATTAACATTAGGCCCTGGAACATGGGGTGGTTCTATTATTTCCGAAAACGTTACAGCTAAACATTTAATAAATGTAAAACATTTAGCCTTTGAGGTGAACCCTATTAATAAAGGTGAATGTATAAGTTCATTTGACCTCCCTGATTTTAAAAGAACTTCGGGTTCTTCTTCTTCTTCATTCATGAAGGAAATTGAGGAAAGATTAATTGCACGTGCCGGAAATCCTTCAATCGGTGAATTTCACAGACCTGCAAAAGAAGAAGTGAAGAAAGAAGAAAAGAAACTTGAGAAAGGGAAAGTTTACGGAGGTGGAATTTCAGAAGACGAGATAAAGAAGATTATAAATAACTTTTCACATTAAAAATTATTGATCGAAAACGATCATTAAATTTTCATGTTTACACCAGGTACAGGATTAGCATACGTCTCGGCCACTCCAAGTATACTCCACGGCCATACATTGTTTACTCCAGGGCTTTTCAGGTAATAAGAAGAGGCTTATCAGAGACTTCACCAGGTATACTCCACGGCCATACGAAGTACACTCAAGGGCCATAGAATTAAAAATAAAAAACAATTATTTCCTTAATAAGATTTATCAGTCGAAGATTCCTTCGAATTGACAATTGTTTTCCCCCTACTTCCTATTCCCTACCTCTTAAGCCCTACTTCTTCCGGTTATGGCAGTCGCTGCAAATACTGGTTTTCCATGAATCCCCTATATCTACCGGATGTTTATATTCTATACCTGTCATTGATACCTGGGCCGGCTGCCCTTCAAACTGCTGTGACAATAAGGTATGGCATGTATTACAGTCTTTGGAAAGAATCTTCCCTTCATTGTTCACATGTTTACCATCATGACAGCGAAAACATCCCGGTGAATACATATGACCTATCTGCTCTGGGAAATATCTCCAGCTTACATTCATTGATGGGAAATAATTTCGTGAGTATATTTTTTGTACTTCATAAACTGCATTGTCAATCAGGGTTTTCTTTAAAGAAGCAATTTCAGGATAATTGCTGGCATAAAATTCCTTAATAACAATCCTGATACTGTCCATAGCGGTTTTGGTATCGGTATACTGATTCTCAAGAGCCTGGACAGAAATACTTTTAACATATGGAAGTGAAGAATTGATACTATCAACTGCCATTAAATGATCAACAGACCGGTAAGGTGGATTGTATTGATGTGAAGGACGATTATGGCAATCCATACAGTCCATTTTTCTTACATTATCTTTAGTAAACATAGCATCAGTAATTTTTGCACCGATAGTTTTATAGATAGTTTCTTTTCCAGTATCACGAGATTTTACTTTAACCCAGGGAATCACCATTCTCTGCCCATCCGTGGTCATATATGTAATTTCATTGCCTATATTCATATGCCAGTGAATGCCTGTCCTGTTGCCTGATTCTTCTGTACCGCCACCGACTTTCATAGACATAGTCAGAGTCCATTTAGAATTATTTTCATCTGAAATGAAATAAGTATTTATATGTGTCTTTTCACTGAAAAAATGTTTAGGCCAGTGGCATTGTTCACATGTCTCCTGGGCAGGACGCAAATTATGAATAGGTGTTTCAATCGGTCTTGGATATTTATTGAAAAGTACAGAATAAACCTGGTAAGCACCTGAAAACTTAGATCTGACGTACCATTCAGCCCCTGAACCAATATGGCATTTTACACAACCAACCCTTGCATGAGGAGAATATTGATACGCTGTATATTCAGGTTCCATAACTTTGTGGCAGACAGTTCCGCAGAATTGATCGCTGTCAGTATATTCGTAAGCTTTGAAACTTCCAAAAGCTGAAAACATAAGCAAAAGAATAGTTCCCACACTGAAAATTGTAACAGTAAGCCGGACTTTGGGATCGTTAAGATCAAACACCGGGAACCTAAGATGTGATTTCCCTGTTTTAATTCTTTTGTTTTCTCTGAATACTCCATAAGGAATCAGAAGTAACCCTGCTATCATAATTCCCGGGAATATTACAAAGGTGATAATTCCCATGTAGGGATTCGGGTCAGCAGTTAAAGCATCAAGAATTATTAAGAATAAAATAAGACCAAAACTAACGGAAGCAATGGCTACACCGGCTAAAGTTATGGGGTTATAAAACTTTATGGGAAATCTTTTTTTCATAATACTTCAGAAGTTTTAATATCAAATCATCCACAAATATTGAGAATTACTTACCGTTGATGAATATAGACTATTCTTTATCCTGTTTCTTTATCCTATCAAGTTCGGCAGGATGTTCTTCGGCCATCTCTTCTTCAGATATTGTACCTTTGAACCAGGCAACATTCATCGGATATATTTCCGGATTGAATATCACGAAATAAAAATGCCAAACAATAATTGAAAGGAATGCAAGCCACGCCTCGTAAAAATGGATTGTCCTGGCAATATCAAAACCCAACTTGGTAAACAGACCTATAAAAGTATTATCGAACCACATAATCACACCGGTAGCAGTCATTATAATTGTGCCCCAGATAAGGGCCCAGTATTCTGCTTTTTCAACATAACTGAAGCGGTCAAGTTTAGGTTTTTCATTTGATATGCCGAGGTTGTATTTGGCAATTCCAATAGCGTCCTTAAGATCGCTGAATTTGGGAAGTAGATCTTTTATAAGCTGACGCCCTCTTTTCGTAAAAGAAACATAGAAGATATGGTACAAGCTTACGGAAACCAAAATCACAGCACATATCCTATGAATCAGCCCCCTATAAATAAACGCATTTGCGCTCAAGTCCCTGATATGAGAAACCCACCAGGAATTCGGAAAACGGAGCATAAAGCCGGTTAAGACAAGAAGCATGAAACTGACTGCAAGCAGAATATGCTGAACCCTCTCATTAAGGTTCATTCTTAAATAAAGAGAATGACCATGTTGTTCTGTTTTAATCAAGCCTCTTTGTTTCAGCTTCTTAATCTTGGCTTTCTTTATGAAATCAATGAAGTTATGAAAAAACATTGCGCCTACTACTGAGAAAATCAGAATCAAATAAAGAGTAGCAAGCCAATAAAGCATTGGTTCAGTTTTCTTTGACATCTCTATATGAATTTTGCCTACCGCAAAATTCTCGTTAGCTCCCGGATGACATTTGCCGCATGTTTTGGCAAGATTCTTTTTATTCACTGTAGAGCTAGAATCGCTTGAAGGTTTTATATTATGAGCACCATGACAGCTTGAACAGTTAGCAACTGTCAAAGCCCCGCCTTCAAGTGCAAGTCCGTGGTAGCTATTAGAATAAGTAGCATACCTATTCGGAGTCAAACCATATTTGGTTGTAAGTGTAACCGAGCTATGACAGGGTGAACAAACTTGAGTAGCTAGATTCTGAAAAGCAACCGGCGAATTAGGATCATTATGTCGTAAAATATTATGCTCACCATGGCAGTCTGTACACACAGGGGCATCATTATTTCCCTTTGCTACCTCAACACCATGAATACTTTCCGAATATTCCTTTGCAATTTCACTATGGCACTGTGAACATGTTTTGGGAATATTCATTTTATTCACAGTGGACTGCGGATTACCTGGTTTATTAACCGAATGGCTTGTATGACAGTTTACACAAGTCGCAGCCTTCCCATTCCCTTTAGCCAATTCCATTCCGTGAACACTATGTTCAAAAGAAGCAATAAAACCTGCAGCCGGTGACGTTTTGGATCTAATCTCTGGATTATCAAGATGACAGGACAAACATAATTTCTGCTGAGCTAATTTTACAGATAAAGTATCTCTCCCTTTATCATATACGATACCCGGATTTTTATGACAAGTAAGACAGTTCGGAGCTCCTTTTACATTATCTTTAAATGCCATATAATGGGCTGAATGCATATACAGTTCTTTATTGGCAGTATGACATTGACCGCAGGCCTGGACAATGTTTTCAGTATTAAACTTTGATCCGGCTACCCTAGGTGAAATTATATCATGCGTGCCGTGGCATTTCTTACAATCAGTTACCTGCCCTATACCAGTTGATACCTTTTTCAACATATCCGGATGGAATTGATGTTTCAAGGGTGCATCTTTGTGGCATGATTTGCAATCTATGGGTTGAATATTTTCTTTGTGGGGAATATTATCGGGATTAAAACCAACATGGCAGGCAATGCAGTTAAGTTTTTTATGTGCGGAATTCCCGATTATCTGGGGATCAACAAATATGGAAACTTCCTTTCCATTTACTGTTTTGGCAAGACTTTTATCACTATGGCAGGCCAGACAATCATCGTTTGTTTGTGCAAAAAGATTATTTGTCGCAAGCGATAAAACGCAAACAAGGAAAATTAATTTAGTAAAATTTTGCATTTTATTAATATACGGAAATACTTTGTTTTTATGAACGATTTATTTGCCTGACAAACATTGAAAATATAACTTGATTGTATGCCCTACCTTAGCGTTTATCTTATTTCTTTTTTAATGATTCTAACCATTTAGTCGTAACTGATAATTCTTCGGGAGTACCCTTAAAGGCAACTTTATGAAGATTATCATTTACTTTTACTTCTTTCTTAAGATATTTGGCGAAAAAGTCGGCTTTATTAGTTGACCCGATAGCCGAAAGATCAACAGCTTTTTTGTTCTTAGATGTAATACCAGCTGTTGTAACTGAATGGCACATATCGCATTTCTGAGCTTCAAATACTTTTTTAGCTTCGACACCTTTGTCCTGTGCAAATGAATATGCAAAACCATATAAGGCGACAATTGCTAATATAAAAAGCAAGTAAGAAAATACGTTTTTCATGATTAACTCCAATAATTTAACATATACTCAGCATTTTGCTGAAAAACGCTATATTTTGAACAAAACTAATGCCGGATAACTAATGCTTATTTTTCAGTTTATTATAACATTTTACTAATATTATCCCCGATTATGAAATAATTCCAAATAAGAGTTCTCAAAACTAAGAATGTGTAAAATCTGTCGCTTAATATATTAACAGTTATTGTGATGTTCAAAATATAAAGCCATAATCTCATGTCAGTATTGATAATTTAAGGCGAATAATATGCCTGAATAGAATAATTCACTTTGCTCATTTATAAATCGGTTAGTTTATTACGGTTCAGGTAAGAAATTAGATACCAATAGATACGCAAAATGGTAAGTAATTGTAGATTAGGGAAGACCGGGAGAGTAAGCAACGGTTTGAAAGGTATGCGTGGAATTAGCGGAACCAATCCTCGACAATCAGCTGTTCGGTATTTCCGGTGAATTTATTTATAAATTCGTTGGTATGAGAGTTATATGAATAGTCTTTCCCCCATTCATCGGCATTTTTAATAATTTGCTTAACAGCATCGACACAGAACAAAAGGTCATCATTTGTCATAGTAGGATGAATTGACATTCTTACCCATCCTGGCTTTTCTGAAAAATCACCAGAGTTTATTCTGTCGGTTATATGTTGTGAGGTAGCAGGATCAACATGAAGAAGATAATGCCCATAAGTACCGGCACAAGAACAGCCGCCTCTTACCTGAATACCAAAACGGTCGTCTAACAATTTTACTAAAAGGTTATAGTGAATATTTTTAATATAGAAAGAGATGGCACCAAGTCTTTCACGGATATGACCGGCAAGAAGATTGATTTCGGGAATCTTTGAAAACTCATCAAATGCAAGATTAACCAGCTCTTTTTCTCTTGCCTCAATTTTGTTAACAGTCATTTCTTCTTTAAGATTTATACAGAGCGCTGCCTTAATAGTCTGAAGAAAAGCAGGTGTACCGCCATCTTCACGAAGCTCAATATTATTTATGAATTTATGAAGCCCCCATGGATTAGTCCAGTCAACAGTCCCGCCGCCCGGATTGTCGGGGACACGGTTTTTATAAAGTTTAGAGTCAAAAATCAGAACACCGGGAGTACCAGGCCCGCCAAGAAACTTATGCGGTGAAAAGAGAATAGCATCGAGCTTTTCAAGTGGATCATCAGGATGCATATTTATATCTGTATAAGGAGCTGAACAGGCAAAATCAATAAAACTGAATCCCCCATTTTGGTGCATGATTTTAGATAATTTATGATACGGAGTTTCAATACCTGTAACATTTGAGCAGGCAGTAAATGCCCCGATTTTAAGTTTCCTGTTTTTATAATTTTCCAGTTGTTTCTCAAGATTAGCGGGATCCACAAGTCCAAGGAAATCAGGTTCAATTATTATTACATCTGCTATAGTCTCGAGCCATGAGGTTTGATTGGAATGATGTTCCATATGAGTAATGAAAACAACCGGACGTAGTTCATCAGGAAGTTTAATATAATCTTTTAACTGTTCGGGAATTTTAAGACCCAATATTCTCTGGAATTTATTAATAAGAGAAGTCATTCCTGATCCGGCAGTTATTATAACATCATCAGGACCGGAATTGCAATGCTTTTTGATAATGTCATGGGCCTTATGATATGACAGGGTCATTAATGTCCCTGTAATACTTGATTCAGTATGCGTATTACCGACAAAAGGGCCGAACAATTCAGTTATTTTTTTCTCAATGGGATAATACAGGCGTCCTGAAGCAATCCAGTCAGCATAAACTATACGTTTTTCACCATAAGGGGAAAGGAATGTCTGATCATATCCTACTGTATTATTCCTGTATACTTTAAAATAATCCTCAAGAGTAGTCATTATATTTTCACAATTAATCAAAATAAGTTTGATTTACTAAATAATTTTTAATTTATTTAGTTAATATATATATTTAAATGATGAAAAAAGATTTGGATATATCTACAAAACAAACAACTTGAAAATTCCCTCCGTGATTATTAAAATGAAGAAAGATCAGCTAAATAAAAAATATTATCAATGGGATATTTCGAAAGGGGATTATTTCAGAGATTATGAGTCGACTTTACGTTATGAAAAGAAATTAAAAATGAGGAGAAATCTTAAAGGACTGACAAGAGTTTTCATTTACATGGGAATATTTGTCGCCGTATTAGGTTTTCTCGCTTTTTACTTTTTCTAAATAAAAGATAACTCCTCATTCAAATTAAAAATCTGCACCAAGAGAAAGATAGAATTTGGGAGCAGAAAATGTTTGTAAATTGTAGGCCCAGGCTACATCAAACTTTAACAGAAAATAGAGAAAAAATACTCTGGCCCCCACACCAGTTCCCATTAAAAGATCATGAGTGATTATTTTCCCATATTCATCCCTGGCAATAAGTTGAAGTTCATGGTTACTATTCCATGCAGATCCCATATCAAAGAAAGTAACTCCAAGAATATTGCTAAATAATATAGGAAGAGCCCCGGTTACAAGGTATCTGATAAAGGGAAATCTGAATTCAGCATTCATAAGTCCATAATGGGTACCAATCTCCTGCGCATAATCATAACCTCTTAAAGGAACAGCTGCAGTTAAGAAAGCAAAATCAGAGGCTGAATTTATAGGAATTTCGTTATTGGCAAATTCTCTGTTGATCCAATTATCAACTCCTCCGATAAAGAAACGTTGTGGGTTTTGGCCGTCGGAATAACCACCTGAAAGTCTGAACGCAAAAGAATAATCTGTCCAGAATCTATAATAAGTTCTAAAATCACCGAGCAGTGAATAAAAACTTAATTTATAATCTCTTATCCCGGGATTGCCCATCACGTCAAAACGATACCTGGTTCCTTCGATAGGTGAAGTATAGCCCATAAGAGTATTATCGTGAATAAAACTTAAAGCCGGAATTAAAAAAGAAGCTTTATCCACAGGTTCACTGGAATCATCAAGGTTTTCTTTAGTTATATTCAGATAACTCAAACCGATTTCCACACGATAAAACTTGTTTAATGGATAACTCATAGATAACACTCCCCCGTAATTACCAAATCTGTATAAGTTATCATTCCCCAGCGGAGATGTTAGATAAAGAAACCGTGCAGTATGAAATGCTTCGATACCATAGTTAATCCGGTTGGGAAGGAAATAATAAGCAAGTCCGTAGTCACTGTTTTTCAAATCAATTTGAAGACTTGTCTGACCGATCAACCGATAATTTCCAAGGACATCACTGAAAGAAATAATTGTCGTTCCAAGTAAACCGTACAAAGAACTGTAACCGGCATTTGCATATACTATATCAGGTGAAAAAGTAATTTTATACTTGTTTACTTTATAATTGCCTTCTGAATCCAGATAGTCCTTAAGATTAAACTTTGCGAAACGGGTAGAATCCTGGGAATGATTTACTTTTATATTATTTCCGAAGATATAACTGTTAAGATCAACCTGGGCAGAATCACCATAAATTTTTGTAGTATCAGTAACTTGTCCCGAATAAAACATTAGCGAATCGTTTTGGGCTAACGGTTGTTTTATCAGGTTTTCTTTATATAACCCCCTTTCTTTCAGGTTGAGCTTTTGAAGTTTAGCCTCATAATTTGTGAGTGGCAACTTATTAGTGTCTAATTTAATCTCAAAAGGATTTGTTAAAAGAAAGATATTAAATGATGATTGGAACAAAGATGAAAATACCAGCTTCTTACCGTCCTTCGAAAGTGAAAGCTGATAAAGAGCATTAAGAGAATTAGTAACCGGAACAGGTTCAATAGCTGCTACTGATCTAACAGAATCTGATGGAATAAGGGCAACTCTTTTCTTATAAATATTTGTGATACCATTCAGATCAGAAATGAATAGGATTTCCTTTCCGTCTGGACCGACAACGGGTGAAGTTTCGTCACTTGCCGGCATATCTGTAATTCTTACTATTTTCTTATCTTCAATGTTTATAGAATAAATATCACTTTGTGAATAATTATAATTATAAATCTTAAACGAATCTGGTAATACTGTTGAATTAAGGATATCTGTTCTGTCTGAAGAAAAATATAATACCTTGCTATCCGGTGACCATGCAGGATCATTATCAGTAAAAATATCATTTGTAAGGTTGTTCAATTGTTTGGTATTAATGTTCCACATAAAGATATCTGATTGAACTGCATTGTGCCCAACGAATGCAATATTATTTCCATCAGGTGACCATGTTACATTTTTAATAGCATCTAATGTAACGGGGATTGTTTCCTTGTTACCTGATTCAACATCTATAATGTAAATTACATCTGATCCGCCGCTCTTAGCGGAAATAGCAATTTTCTTTCCATCAGGAGACCATGTTAATCCTGGTGTTATTATATTAAGTTCTTCAAAATCAGGAGTCCGGTTTCCGGGGATAAGTTTTTTAATTATTTTACCGTCAATAGCACTCATCAGATAGACATCAAAATAATAATCCCTGTTGGAAATAAAGGCAATTTTATCCCCCTGGGGAGAAATTGCCGGGCTTGTATTATAAAATCCAAGTCCTTCCTTCTTAGTCATGCGCTTTGAAAAATCATCGGGGTCCTTTCTTATAGCAATATCAGGCCAATAACGCTGCCTGATATCTTTTTTCCATCGTTCATTCAGTTCTTTTAAATCAAGGCCAATAGATTCTTTTAGTCCTGACTCAAGATTTCCTGTGCCTTTAATTTTATTAACAAGTTCACTAATTTTTTCCTTACCATACTTTTCTGATATATAATAAAAGACGGACTGCCCACCCCTGTATGCAAGGTAACCATCAAGATTATTTATATCTGGAAGATAGTCGTTTATTGCTGCATCACGGATGAACATATCCTCATCAATATCCCAACCCAATGATTGGTATTCAGCCATTCCTTCATTAAACCACAAAGGAAGACTCAACGAAATATTATTACTGATAATATTCTGAACAGAACCGCCGTAATACATATCATTCATAACAGCGTGAGTAAGTTCATGATGAATAAGGTGCCTGAACATTTTATATGATCCCATGAACTGAATAACCATTCTGTTCTTAAACATTTCAGTGAATCCCTCAATACCCTCAGACAAGTACTCATCGGTAACATTCGTTTCCTGAAAATCATTTGTAGAATTATATATAATGATGGTTATCCTGTTATTTATCCTGTAATTGAAGCTGTTCTGTATAGAAACAAGTGCATCTTCTGCGGCTTTTGCGGTAAACTCTGCAAGGGAAGGACCTTTCTGGGAAAAGTAAACATCAAAATGTTCGGTTTGTATATAATACCAGGTAAAATCTTTATACTGAACTTTATTTTGCCCAAACTGACCAAATATATTACAGTTGAGCAGTATAAATAACATCAACAACTTAAATATTGTTTTCTTCATAAACATTTTACGCTCCCTTTCATTCTAAAATAATAAAATCCAATTCTGATTTTGCTAAATCCGCACGGATCAATTGAACTCGTATTTTATCACCAAGCCGGAATTGTTTTTTTGTGGCTCTTCCAACCAGGGCATATTTTTTTTCATCATAAACATAGAAGTCGCTTTCGAGATCACGGAGTTTTACCAGGCCTTCGGCTAAGATATCTGTCACTTTAACAAAAATACCAAAATGTGCGACTCCTGAAATAATAGCATGGAATTCATCGCCAATATGATTCTGAAGAAATTCAACTTGTTTTAATTTTACGGATTGTCTTTCAGCATCAACAGCATTCCTTTCAGTAATGGAAATGTGGTCTGATACTTCTTCAAGATCAGCTAACGAATACCTGAATTTACCTTTTTTCTCTAAGTACTGAAATAATAATCTATGTACCATTAAATCGGCGTATCTTCTTATAGGTGAAGTAAAATGAGTATAATATTTAAACCCTAAACCATAATGGCCTATATTATGAGTTGAATAAACTGCCTTAGCCATAGACCTGATAGCGAGTTCACTAATAACAGCCTCCTCTTCGGTGTCTTTTACACTCTGCATAAGAACCTGGAACTGGTTTGATTTTGAAGCTGCATTCGGATCAAAGGAATAACCTAAAGAACGGACAAATTTTGCAAACTCAATAATCTTTTCTTTATCGGGTAAATCATGCACCCTGTATATAAAAGGATGTACATCTCCTTTTTCCGGAGCAGCTATTTGTCTGGCAACAATTTTATTGGCTAAAAGCATAAATTCTTCAACAAGCATATTACTCTGTTTAGCTTCTTTTTTAAGAATCTTTACAGGAACACCTTCCTCATTGAGTTCGAATTTCACTTCGACGGAAAAAAAATCGATACTCCCCTCGCGCATTCTTTTCTTTCTTAATGTCTGTGCAAGAGAATTTAACTGCAGTATCTCTTTTACAAAATCCCCGTCTTCTTTTTCTATAATTTGCTGAACTTCTTCATATGAAAATCTTCTTTTACTATTTATGACAGTCTTATGAATTTTATAATCAACCAACTTCCCTCGTTTGGAAATCTCAGCTATAACAGAATAAGTTAACCGGTCTTTACCAGGAACAAGGGAACAGATATTGTTTGATAGTTTTTCGGGAAGCATGGGAATCACTTTTCCCACAAGATAAACACTATTGCCTCTGCCGAATGCTTCCTTATCCAGACTAGTATTATAAGTAACATAATTTGATACATCGGCAATATGTACACCAACAGAATAATTGTCATTATCCAATAAGGTAATGGATAAAGCATCATCAAAATCCTTTGCATCTTCAGGATCAATAGTAAAAACAATTTTATCTCGAAAATCAATCCGCTGGCCGATATCTTCGGAAGAAATTTCCATTGGGATAACCTCTGTTTCTTCCTGAGTTTTATCAGAAAACTTATACTGAAGATTAAACTCCTTTGCTAAGGAAATAATTTCAGTATCACGGGAACCGGCCATACCAAGCACTTCAATCACCTCTCCCTCAGGATTCAAATCCGGATTATCCCATTTTATATTTCCTACCAATACCTTATTACCTGTCTTAGCTCCTCTAAGGTTCTTTTTACTCAGATAAATATCGCGCTGAAAATCCTGGGCATCAGGTTTAATAAAATAAAATGAATTTGTTTTAAGGAGTGTGCCTACAATCTCCTCTTTCTTTCTTTTAACAACCTTAATAACCTGTCCTTCCAGATTTTTCCCTTTTTGGTTTGCAAAGAGGATAACCTCAACAATATCACCGTTAAAAGCAATACCAAGATTTCGGGCAGCTATAAAGATATCTCTCATTTTGGAATCTTTAGAAATAACGAAACCAAAACCACCCTGAGTAATCTGGAGTGTACCGGTAATTTTATTCGATTTAGGTGTATGATTTAGCATATACCGTTTACCGGATCTTGTTATAAACTCCTCCTCAACCAGTGTGTGGAGATATGATTTTAATGAAGCATAATCATGATCATCTGTAATATCAAGGTTCAGTGCCACATCACGGGTTTTAAATCCCCTGCCGGGATTCTTTTTAAAGAAAGCAATAATTTTTTTCTTCATTAAAATTCAAATTTATATTTAAGGCCTAGTTCATTTATCATTTCATTTGTACTGGTTGTTTCAGTAACGGGCGGTTTCCGTTCAAATCTTAACAGGAGACTATTAAGCAAAGGATATTCAAACTTTACATTGGCCTGGCTAAGGTCCTGAAACACATCTGTTGTACCTCCTATAGAGTATCGAAGTTTCCATGGAAGCGTTCCGGAAATATTGAATTTAGTAACAGTACCTACACGTCTTAATTCAACATTTTTGACATAATCTCCCAGCTGTTTGTTAAGTACACCGCCCAAAATACCTCCCGCCATTGAGGTGGCGGTACTTGAAAACTGATTAGATGCTGCATTTTTATCCTGAGGGGTCATATCCGTAGCAAATTTACCAGCAACAAGAAACATAGCTGCATCAGATGCATCTTTTGTAGGATCAGGAACATTATTATCAATATTATCCTGTCCGTAATAAACAGCAAAATTATTAGTTCCCTTAACAAAATTTTTATCGAGTTCTTTAAGAGGACCGCTTATTTTAATTTTAACCGCAACGGCAACTTCCTGAATTGTTGTAGAAGTAGTGTCAGCAGGGTAATAATAACTCCGATATGTTGCAGTAATATTCAGGTTAGGATTACTCAGGTCATTTTCAAACCGTATGGTGCCTTCCGCCTGAAGTGTTTTGATAAACTCAAGAGTTGATCCATCAAGCAAGGTTAATTCTCCCTGTGCCGTAGCTATTCCGTTAGTCCTTTCGTAAAGAAAATTTCCTTTTAGAACAGCAGTCAGATTCTGATTTAATTCTTTGGAAAGCACAAAAATAATTGTAGCTTGGTCACTTACAGTAATATTAATACTATAATCAAAACCTGGTTTTTTTACGGCCGTGCTGTTCCTGGAAGCATTTCCTCTTTTGGAATAATTAACAAGACCATCAAAATCCACACTTCTCTTTCTAACAACAGTTGTATCAGATCTATATTTGTAAGTAAAATTATCCGAAGTGTTCCTGTAAGCGCTTTGTGTGGGAGGAAAAGTAAGTATTGCTTTTTTTATCAGGATGGGAGCTTTAAGGAAAGCACCATCTTCATTCATATTAAACTGAACATCTCCATTTGTTGCAATCACCAGGTCACCATATACTGCAGGGCTGACGGCTTTTGATTCATTGCCTAACACTTTAAGATCACCATTTATAATAAAGTTATTAGAAACCATTTTAAAATTCTGTATCACAGCACCCCCGTGTCCTGTTATTGTTCCTCCATCTTTAGTATCGGGGGAATTTTTCAGGACTAAGCTTTCAAGGGTAAGGTTCTCATCCTTTACAACTACTTTCATATCGGCATTGTATAACAAATTATTTGCATCAGCTACAAATGAACCATTAGACAGGCTTACATAGCCCTCAGGTTTAAGATCGGCGGGAGTGCCTGACAATGTTAGATCTGCTGTAAGTATACCCTTTACCTTTTGAACAGAGGGCAGGATATTACTCAAGGGAGCAAGATCAAAATTATCTGCAGTTAATTTGATGTTTATTGGATTTTCATTCAAAAGTCTTTTTTCAACTCCGGTGAATGCAAGATCAACAGGAATATTACCTGAGATTTTCAGTGCAGCAACATTCGGATTAAACTGGGAGCCGGTAAACTGATAATTAAGAGTAAGATTTTTATTAGAATAGTTGCTTTGGCCGGTAAAAGAACCAAAATTTTGATCTTTATATTTTACACTATCAACAGAAAGACTGTAACTGAACAAAGGAGAAGAAAAATTTCCTTTTATTTCTGCGTCCATACTAATTCTGGCATCAGGGGAATTTTCCGGACTGATCTGCATGAAATTAACGGCCATATCTTTGCCGTCAAAATTTTTCAAAGAGATAACCAAATCCTGGTTATTGTTCCTCGAGAGCGAGCCTTTAATACTTAGTTCACCGGATTTCCGGACCAGTGTAAAATTGTTAATACTTATATCATTTCTCGCATAATCAATTTCAGCTTGTTGTTTATTTTTTAATACAAATCCATTATAATCCAAATTGAGTGTATCAAGAAACAGTTTAACACCATTACCCGAAATATCAGTTTTACCGGTTAATTTTACTGAAGAATTCTCATATAGTGCCGAGAAATTAAGACCGGCAATTTTATTGTTCAGATCCAGATTAAACCTTATATCACGAAGATCAGCACCGGCAAAAACCCTGTCAGTTGTAAGATTAAGTTTTGCAGCTATATTGCCAGAATGCCCATCGTCATGTTTGTTAGCAAGACTCAAATCAAGATTAAGATTTGAAAGGAGAAAAGCATTATTATTTTTACGATATCTGATATAATCAATATTTGTGTTGTAGGAAAATGAAATACTATCGCGAGTGTTTTTCAAATTACCTGACATTTCACCATTCACTTCTATCTGGGCATGACCAAGAAATAATGAAAGGAGAGTAAAATCTTTAAACTCCACAAGGTATTTCAAAGAAACCAATGAACCGGGTTCAGTTACATTCTTTTTTGTCAGTTTGGAAACATTCTTATTAATCAGGATAGAAGGTGTAACCGGTTTAATAAACTGAATCTGGTTTGAAGAAGGCATAATTTTATTAACTTCATCACGTGACTCACTGGTAATCAGGTTTATTTCATTTGATATAGCCGATGCGAGCCCGGAATTAGAAAATTTACCTGTAACAGTTATATCTGCAAGATCGGAAATAAGATTTATCACCCTGCCTTCCCCGGTATCCTTTCTTATATCTGCAATAGCCCGGGTACTATCAATAAATATCCCATTGATAGTAGAATTCTTTACCAGGAAAGTAAGATAAAGGTCAATACTATCCGGATCCAGTCCATCACCATTGGCAGAAACTGAAAAATTAAGATTACTGACAAGGGAAGAATCATTCACAAATTTATATAAGTTAATTTTATAAAAATTCCCTGTTAAATTATAAGCTGGTTCATTGCCTGACACAAAATTAAGAGAACCAAATAAATCAGCTGAGGAAGTATCGGAAACTATTCTTAAATCATAATTTATAATTTTGTTCACAGCATCAGCGTCAATTTCCAAAGTATCAATCCTGTTGCCATTTATAATTGACCCATCAGCATTAATACTTGCTTTTGCCTGAAGTTCACCAGGTTTAAAACCGGCACCATTAATAGTACCCTGACAATTGAGATTAGATGTAATGCCGGCAAAGGGTGAGATATCAAATCCAATAGTTTGAAAGTTGAGGTCATACTTCACCGGTTTTTTTTCAAAGTTCAGGTTTGCATCAAACAGAAGATTTCCTTTATCAGTTTTTAATGCAACTGTAGTTTTGAAATTAAGAGGATTGCCGGAAAAAGTAAGAGTATCAAACCTTAATAAACCGAGTTTTTCATAGACTGGTAACTTTAATTCCGGAAGAAGTTTATCAATATCAGATTGATTGATATAGGTATCTTTAAATGCAGCACTTATATACATCTGTTTGGGATGATCAATATTCTTTACCAATCCCTTAGCCTGCAGATGTGAATTAAGAAACTTAATTTCTATGAGATCAAGATTAAGATCTTTCATAGTCCCCTTAATCTTCACTTTTACAGCAAGATCTTCTTTCAACATACCTACTGATGAAATAAATGGAGAGAGATCTCTAAAATTAAATTTATCAGATTCAAAATTTAAATCAAGCCGGGCTTTACTGAGTATGGCAGTCGAATCAAATATGTTATGTTCTACCTTTGCTTTTAAATGCAAATTGGAATTCCGGGTCTCTATTATCAGATTATTTGTATACAGTTCTTTTTTATTTATTGCACATTGTCCTGATAATTTTTTAAGATCAAAGTTATTTATATTCGGAAAAAATGATAATTCGTTCAGATCAAGTTCATAATCATCATTCTTAATATCGGCAAGAGCATTCAGTTTCAAATTGAGGTTTCTGATCCTTAAATCATTCATGCAAAGAGTATCATAAAAGGCCTTACTCCCTTTAAAATCAAATCTCTGCAAATTGAAATTTATTCCTGAGAGACAGAAATTATTTATTTCGATCTTAAAAGGAAAAACGGATTTAGTTGTATCTGTCTTTTTTGAAGGAGGGATCAGCCTGGAAACATTTAATCCGCCCGAATATTCAGAGACAAGTGAAATATCGGCATCAGTAATTTCAACTTTCCGGACTTTGATTTTTTTTAATAAAAGCTGGAGAGGACTTGTTCTCAATTCAATAGTAGTAGCTCTTAGCAGAGTGTCATTCCCCATATTAACGACAGAATTCCTGAGAATAAGAGAAGTAAAAATAGTTCCATCTATTTTCCCAATTGAGATTGTACCATTTAGATTATTATTGGCTATTTCAACCACAGTTTTTCTGAGGAACTCACGGAAAGTTGAAGTTTGGGATATTCCCAAAAAAAGAAGAATAATAAGAAAAAGCCCAAGTCCAATTGAGAGGAAAATGTTTACAATTTTATGAAAAAGAGACCTTTTCTTTTTAATTTCTTTATTTTTTTCTTTTTTGGTCAAGCAGCACCAGTTTATCAGGGCAAATTAAAATGATTCTAAAAAAAGGGAACATGACAATTAGTTAACTCTTTAAAATATCTATGGTTCCGGTGAGTTTAACAATAGTGAATTTTCTGGTAAAAAGAAATAATAAATTCATTAAAGGATGCAAAAAGACTACTTGCTGTAACGGTCGATAATAAGGTTAATAATTTTAGAAGTTGACTGTTGACTAACAAACTCAATAGTTTTAACCTCACCCCCATTAGCAACAACGACTTCCCTGCCGGCAATTTTATCAAGCGTCCAGTCAGCACCTTTTACAAGTATATCAGGAATGATACTGTTTATAAGCTGTTCCGGAGTATCTTCATCAAAAAAGGTCACAAAATCAACACATTTCAGGTTATCCAGAAGAAAAGCCCTTTCTGTTTCATTAATAATAGGTCTTTTATTCCCCTTTATACTGCGAACCGAAAGATCGCTGTTCAGTCCAACTATAAGAAAATCACCTAGTGCTCTGGCTTTAATAAGATAATCAACATGTCCTGAATGCAGTATATCGAAACAACCGTTAGTAAAAACCAGTTTTTTATTTTG
>Ga0182027_10003959_pt1 | contig 23203 bp, 18 predicted proteins | sample 712E1DmetaG_FD_121300 | JGI IMG/M metagenome (GOLD analysis project Ga0182027, IMG submission 121300) | Permafrost microbial communities from Stordalen Mire, Sweden - 712E1D metaG (Illumina Assembly) | ecosystem: Environmental > Terrestrial > Soil > Wetlands > Permafrost | place: Sweden... | reverse complement strand
TCCCAGACCGTGCCGCTGGGCGGCAACTCCAGCGGCCCCATACCATCCGCCAACACGCGCACGCCGGAGGCGCCGGTAGGGGTCGAGAGAATTCGCCGCACGGAGAGGTTGGGCAGCGACAGATTCAGGCCGGTCCAGGAAAGCCCGCCATCCATGGAGCGCCACACGCCATTGTCGTTGGCAAGCGCGATCTGGTCCGGGTTGGTGGGGGAGACGGCCACACTGCGCTGACCGAATCCAACCACCGACTGGGCCTTGTAGGCGGTCAGGTTGGTCCAGGAGTAGCCGCCATCGTCGCTGCGGGAAAGATGGCGGCCGATGGCGAACTGGTAGCTATACGGGAACGCCACCACCACGCGGGCGCCCGGTTCGGGCAGGCGGACCACAGTTACCGGAGTGCCCGGTTCGGGCGGTTCCGGAGCGTCCACCGCCGGCCGCCAAGTGTCGAAATCGGCAGTTGCGTACACCTTGCCGGCGGCCGTGCGGGCGTACAGTGTGGAACCGTCCGCGGAAAACCACACTTCCTGCATGGCGCCGGTCGCGGGCGAGGCCAGGTTCAGATCCACCGCCGGACCGCCTACCCTTCGCCAGCTTGGGGTGCGCACCTGGCCGGAAGCGGCCAATGCCGCCGCCAGCACCATCCAGGCTGTGTAACGAAAGCTACGAGCTGTCCCCAAATGACACACCGCTGGTTCCATTCTAACCTAATTCCAATTCCGCGGGAACCCAACAACCTGCTGAAATCACGTGCCTTGCGGCAAATTGTCGCTCATGGTCCCCTAGTTGCTCTGCATGTTTGGTGCTAGACTTAGAAACGTCCTGGCACAGGGGCCAGGGTTTGGATTCCGGGCTCCTGGTTGGCAATATGCTCCGGTACTCTGTGCTCACGCGGACCATTCGGATGCTGCTTCTGGCGGCCATAACCGTCGTGTGTGTTTCGACGGAACCGATCGGAAATGGTTTCGCCCGCGTCATTCTGCAGACCGGTCAGGTTTCGGTGTTGCGGGGCGTGCCGCAGGCCCTTTTCGTGGGCGACAATGTGAGGCGCCAGGAACTCATCGTCACCGGACACGACGGCTATGCCCGGTTTGAAGTTGCCGACGGCAGCACGTTCGAAGTCTTCCCCGATTCGAAAGTCGTGTTCCACGACAATCCGACGCCCACCTACAAGGATCTGCTCAACGTCGTCATTGGCCGCATTAAGGTATTTATCCAGCACCTGAACGGCCCCAACTACAACAGCGTGACGACTCCCACCGCGGTGATCTCGGTTCGCGGGACGGTGTTCGTGGTGGATGTGGAAGACGACGACGGGACCACGGTAGTGGCCGTGGACGATGGCTTGGTGCAGGTCCGTAATTTGACGGCTCCCGGCCCCGAGCCCATGCTCAAGCCAGGCGATGCGATTCGCATCTACCGCGGCCAGCCCTTAATCGCCAAACTGGTGGACCACAACGGCATGATACGCGTGGCGATGCGCGTCGCCGAAGATACCATTCGCCTACTGGCGCAACGCGGCGGCGGCGGCGGACTGCCCGGCACCGGCGGCGTGGCGGGCGGCGGTGGCGCCGGCGCACAGGGCGACAAGGGCAAGAGCGGGAGCGGCAGCGGCACGGGTTCGAGCACCGGGTCGTCGGCGCCTACCGCCGGACCTCCCGCGAGCAGCGGCAGCGGACACTAGCCCGGCAAAACAAGAGCGGATCGGGCGATCGCCAACACCGGGACCGCCTCTTCTCCCCATGATAGATTGAATGAAGTATGCACCGCGCCTGCGCCGCAGCGATTCTCTCCGTTCTCGTGGCCGTCGCTCAGCCGCCACAGGCCGCTCCCCAACTGCCCGCATCCACGCCCCCGGGCCTCGAAACCGACTGGGATATCGCCCCGGTGCTGCGGGAGATCGGCGAGCACTCGGGCCGCCTCCTTCCGGCGCTCGAGCGGATCGATGCGCGCGCTTGGGTGGACCAGGGCGCTTCGGAGACCTACGCCGAACAGCTTCAATTGTGCAAGGACCAGACCAGGATGGTGGCCGATGCCGCGCGGGATCTGGCCCGCAACCCCGAGCAACTGGCCTCTTCGATCGATCTGTTTATCCGGATGCAAAGCCTCGATGTGATGCTGTTGTCGCTCCAGGAGGGCATCCGGAAGTACCAGCGCCCCGCGGACGCCCAGACGCTGGCGGCGCTGCAAGCCCAGAACAGCGCCAACCGAGAGCGCTTCCAGCGCTATGTCGTCAACCTGGCTAGCGCCCGTGAACAGGAACTGAAAGTGATGGACCAGGAGGCCCAGCGGTGCCGCGGCCTGGTGACGGCGCCTTCGGCCGTTTCATCCAAACCGGTCAGGAAGAAGTGATCCTCATATGCCCTTTGCGTGTAGTATTTGCGGAGAAGAGTCCACCCGAATCTGTGCGCGCTGCACCAAGGATGCGTGCGACAACCATCTCTGCGCAAGATGCCGGTGCTGCAGCGATTGCTGCGAATGCGAGGTGGCCCTGGACGCTCCGGCACGCGAACCGGCCCGGACGGCCGTCCACCCTGTTGCCGGCGAACCGGAGAGTCCGCGGCCGGAGCCCCAACTGGAATCCGAGCCGGGGACTGCGACCCGCCTCCCAGCCGATGAACTTCCTCCGGTGACGGAACCGGAGCCGATCTAGCGGGCATCCATCGCTCGGCGCCGCCGGGAAGCGCCCGCCGCGGATCGCGCCGCGGCATTCGCGCCTCCGCCATTTTCTCCTTGCGGGTTTCCGAACGAATGCGCCATATTGGAATTGGCGCCGGAAAAACCGTGTAGAGCGTATTGCAGGTTATCTATCGTAGATCCGCCGGAGTTGGCGTCGAAGGCCCGCCCGGTGGCGCTCTCCATGTCTGGCGCGAGAGCGTTGCGATGGCGGATAACCTCCTGTTCTTTAGTGAACTGTTGGGCATGCCGGTGCTGGATCTCAAGGGCCGCCGCATCGGCAGGGTGAAAGATGCCGCTCTGGTGCCCCTGGTCCATTCCTCCCGTATCGACCGCTTCCTCGTGACCGGCGGCCTTACCTGGTTGACCATCCGCTACGACCAGGTCCGTTCCATTTCGCTCGACAAGGGGCTTTCGCTCAGCGACGAGGTTCTCACGCCCTACCACGACGATGAGTACATGCTCCGGATCGGGCGCGATCTCCTCGACCAGCAGATCATCGATGTCACCGGACGCAAGGTGGTGCGCGTGAACGACGTCACCCTGGAGATCCAGAACGGCGGCTCGCACGGCTCGCTGGCGGTTCTGGAAGTGGATGTCGGCCTGCGTAGCGTTCTCCGCCGCTTGCTGCAAGGCGTTCTGCCCCCGCGCTGGATTCGCGGTTTGCAGGAGTGGATTCCCCCCAACTCCATCCGCTGGGAGTTTGCCAACGTGATCGAACCCGACCCGCTGCGGCGCCTCCGGCTCAATATCTCATACGAGAAACTGGAAGGCATGCACCCCGCCGACCTCGCGGACATCGTCGAGGATCTCAGCCCGGCCGAGCGCGGGGCCATCTTCGAAACCATCGATAGCGAAGTGGCCGCCGACACCCTGTCCGAGGTGGAGGATCCCAAGATGCAGGCCAGTATCCTGGAAGGTCTCGAACCGGAGAAGGCCGCCGACATTGTCGAGGAAATGGCCCCGGATGAAGCCGCCGACGTCCTCTCGGAACTCGAGGCCGGGGCCTCGGAAGACATCCTGGAGGAAATGGATTCGGAGCCCAAGACCGAAGTCCGCGAACTGCTCGAGTTCGAAGAGGACACGGCCGGGGGCTTGATGAACACGGAGTTCGTATCGCTGCACGAGAATGCCTCGGTGGACGATGCCATGGCGGCGCTGAAAGGCAACGAGGACCTGCTCGACGGGTTGAACACCCTGTTCCTCGTCGATGGCGAAGAGCGCTTGATCGCGGCCGTGCCGCTGGCCCGCCTTTTCGTGGCGGCGGGCGGCGCCAAACTGCGCGGCCTGGCGGCCGAAACGCTGATTCAGGCCGGCGTGGACCAGCCGCAGGACCGCATCACCGAGTTGTTCGACAAGTACAACCTGCTGACCCTGCCCGTGGTGGACGAAGACGGCAAACTCGCCGGCGTGATCACCGCCGACGACGTCATTTCCATATTGAGGAAGAAATAACGGATGCGGAGATTTCTCGGCCGTTTCCGCTATCACATACTGATTTTCTTCGCGGTCATCGGGCCCGGCTTCATCACCGCCATGGTCGACAACGATTCCGGCGGCATCTACACCTACTCCGCCGCCGGGGCCAAGTACGGCTACCTGCCGCTCTGGACTCTGCTTCCCATCACCGTCGTGCTCATCATCGCCCAGGAGATGTGCTCGCGCATGGGAGCGGTCACCGGCAAGGGCCTTTCCGATCTCATACGCGAGGAGTTCGGCCTGCGCATCACGTTTGTCATGATGGCGCTGCTGGTGCTGGTCAACATGACCAACGTGATGGCCGAATTCGCGGGCGTCGCCAGTTCGCTCGAACTCTTTCACGTGAGCCGCTACGTCTCGGTGCCTCTATCCGCCGTGGCGGTCTGGTTCCTGGTGGTCAAGGGGAATTACCGGAGCGTCGAGAAGATCTTTCTGTTCTCGTGCGTTCTGTATGTGACGTATATCGTCTCCGGCTTCCTCGTGAACCCCGACTGGAAAGAGGCTGCTATCTACAGCGTGAAGCCGGTCCTGCTGTTCGATTCCGGCTACATCTACATGCTGATCGGCATGGTGGGAACCACCATCGCACCGTGGATGCAGTTCTACCTGCAGTCCGCGGTGGTCGAGAAGGGCGTTACCGCGAAGGAATACGCGGCGTCGCGCGTCGAGGTAGTCGTGGGATGCATCATGACCGACGTGATCGCCTTCTTCATCATCGTGGCCTGCGCGGGCGCCATCTACAGCGTGGCGCCAAAGGACATCCAGGACGCGAAAGAGGCCGCCCTGGCGCTGAAGCCCTTCGGACAGTACGCCTTCCTGCTGTTCAGCGCCGGGCTGTTCAACGCCTCGATTTTCGCGGCTTGCATCCTGCCGCTCTCCACGGCCTACTCGGTGTGCGAAGGACTCGGATTCGAGGCGGGCGTCAACCGGCGCATGCGCGAGGCGCCCATCTTCTACTTCCTCTATACCGCCCTGATCGTGGTGGGCGCCGGCGTGGTGCTGATCCCGAACTTCCCGCTGGTGCGCATGATCCTGCTTTCCCAGGTTCTGAACGGCGTTCTGCTGCCGCTGGTGCTCATCTTTATGGTGATCCTGATCAACAAATCGGATTTGATGGGCGAGTGGGTCAACTCCAGGTGGTTCAACCTGGCCACCTGGATTACCGTGGTCGTCATGATCGGGCTGACTCTGGCCCAGGTCGGCATTGCGGTGAAGGGCACGCCGTAGAGAATTCCCATGAATTGGCTTCCACGCCGCGTCTATAATCGCGGCTGCGGCGGCTTCACCGCCATCCACGGCCACACGCCCTTCCGCCGCAAATGGCGGCGAAACACTTTCCCGCCCGTAGTGGCATACAGCCACTGCATGTCCGCACCGCCGAACACCAGGTTGCTGAGATCCTCCGTAGCGGGATTGCGGATAATCCCCACCACACGCCCCGTCTGATCGCAAATCTGAACTCCCAGTTTGGTCGCGAAGTAGGCGTAGCCCTGGTCGTCGAACGTCAGCCCATCGGCGCCGCTGCGCACCGGACCCTGCTCCACTTCGTCGGGCATCTCCAGGTGGTAGAACGGCTCACCCGCGCCGAGGGATCCGTCCGCCTCCACCTGAAAGGACCACGCCCGCGCAATGGTATCCGCCACCACCAGCAGCGAATGGTCCGGCGAAAGGCGCACGCCGTTGGGCATCAGAATGCGGCCGTCGTGGCCGCCGTCGTAGACCAGCCGCCGATTGCCGCGCGCATCCACGAGCCAGATCCGCCGGCCGTATGTCTCGCTGAAGTAGACGTCGCCGGCCGGCGAGACCGCCAGGTCGTTGGGCGAATCCAATCCCGACGCCAGCACGTTCACGCCGCCGTCGAGCTGGTACGCCACCACACGTTTGCGCGCGCCCTCCACGGCATACAGGCGTCCATCGGCGCCGAACATCAACCCCGACACTCCCCCGGTGTCCTGGCGGAAAACGGTGACCTTCCCGTCCGTCGCGGCCCTGTAAATCACCGACCCGCCGGCATCCGAGAAGTACACGTTGCCGTCGCGGTCCACCGCCGGAGCGTCGGTCGCCTGGTAGTTGCCGCCCACCGGCTCCCAATCGCGGCCCGGGTCGAGGATCTCCGAAATGAAGTGGCGCTCAACCTGGGCCGCCGCGCTCGCGCCGACGGGCCGCGGATAGTCGCGCCAAAGCCACCGCAGCGCATCCGGCAGGATGGCCGCCCCGTGCCGCGAATTGTGGCCTTCCGTGCCCACCACGAACTTGCTGTCGTAGCCCGCGTATTCGAGCGCCTTCGCCACCGCCTGATTGGCCAGGTACCACGAGCCCGAGTAGATGTTCAGGTCGTCCGAGCCGTCCTGCAGAAAGATGCGCAGCGGTTTGGGTTCCATGGTGCGGATCAGGTTGGCGTACCTGTCGCCGCCGCGCAGATTCGTGAAGCTGCCGATGAAGCTGAGCACGCGGCGAAAGGCGTCGGGCCGCTCCCAGGCCGCGGTGAACGCCGCGATGGCGCCGGAGCTCGATCCGGCGAGGGCACGGTCGTTGGGGTCGTCGGAGAGCTTATATCGCTTGGCCACTTCGGGAAGAATCTCCTCGATCAGGAAGCGGGCGTAGCGGTCACCCAGGCCATCGTACTCGTAGCTGCGGTTGTAGCGGTTCTGCTGCGTTCCGGGATGGGACGCCGGCAGCACGCCGGGATCGATCATGATGGCGATGGTCGCTGGCATGGCGCGTAGCGCGATCAGGTTGTCGAAGACCACCGGCACGCGCCACGCTCCGGTTTCGGAGGCGAAGCCCGCACCATCCTGGAACACCATGACGCAGGCCGGATGGGAGCCGTCGTATTGCGCCGGGGCGTACACCCGGTAATCGCGCGTGGTACCGGGGAAGATCCGGGAGGTGTTGAAGGTGAATTTCGCGACCGTTCCCCGCGGGACGCCGGCGTGGCGCTGGGAATCGGGGCCCAGGGTGTAGTCATCGGCGGCCGAGATGGCCAGCGCCGCCAACAAGGTCATGAGCGGGAGCCGGATTGTCATATTATGGGGATCATAACGCAGGCGGCGTGTTCCCGATTCCCAACCGCCCCCGGTTATGTTATATTCCCCGTAACCATAAGATTGGGGAGGGATGCATATGTCCTGTGTCCGCGACATCGTGCACGATCGCGAGCTCTATCACGCCGCCGAGCTCGACACCGTGGCCGAAGTGGCCCGGAAAATGGCGGATCTCCATGTCGGAGCCATCCTGGTTTTGAACGGGGAAGAATTGCGGGGCGTGTTCAGCGAACGCGACCTCATGAAGCGGGTGGTGCTCGAACGGCTCGATCCTGAGCACACCGCCGTCCGGGACGTCATGAGCACCGCCGTGGTGAGCATCGACGAACTTGCCCCCATCGAAGAAGCCATGGCGGCGATGCACACCAACAATTGCCGGCACCTGCCGATCATGCGGGCTAATCGCGTGGTGGGATTCCTTTCCATGCGCGACCTGATGAACTACGAACTGGCGCGCAAGACCGAGGAACTGCGTCACATGCGGGCCTACGTGGCCGGGACGGCGTGACCACCGGAATCATCGTTTTTGCACACGGTTCGCGGGTGGAATCGGCCAATCAGGCGGTACGGAAGGTGGCTTCGGAATTGGCGCGCGCGGGCAACTTCCCGCATGTGGAAGCCGCCTTCCTGGAACTCGGGGAGCCCAGTCTGGCGGGCGCCGCAGCCAAGCTCGTGGATCGAGGCGTGGAGCGGATTCTGGTGCTTCCCTACTTCCTCACTCTGGGTCTCCACATGGAGCGTGACCTACCCCGGTTGACGGAGGATATCTCCAATCGATACAAAGGTGTAGAGGTCCTGGTGGGACTTCCCTTGGAGGGCCATCCGGCTTTGGTCAAGGTTCTTCTCGACCGTTCCTTGAGCATACTACGCTCAAGAAATAGTTGACAACAGAACACTAATATTTGATAATGGACTTGAGCTTAAGCCAGAGAGGCCTGAGCCAGTCCGAATGGACACCGAGCCGCCACCTGGAAGGGTAGCGGGCGGCACTATTCAGTATCGGGAGGCATCATCAGCATGGGAAAGATTATTGGCATTGACCTCGGAACGACGAACTCCGTGGTGGCGGTGATGGAAGCCGGCCAGCCCACGGTTATTGCAAACCAGGAGGGAGCCCGCACCACGCCGTCGGTCGTGGCCTTCACCAAGAGCGGCGAGCGGCTGGTGGGCCAGGTAGCCAAGCGCCAAGCCATCACCAACCCGGAAAACACCATTTTTTCCATCAAGCGCTTCATGGGGCGCCGGTCCGACGAAGTCACCGAGGAAATGAAGATGGTGCCGTACAAAGTAGTTCGCGGCGACCAGGGCGACTTGCGCATCGACATTTCGGGCAAGAAGCAAAGTCCGCCCGAGATCTCCGCCATGATTCTGGGCAAGTTGAAGGAAGCCGCCGAGAGCTACCTGGGCGAGAAGGTAACGCAGGCGGTGATCACGGTGCCGGCTTACTTCAACGACGCGCAGCGCCAGGCCACCAAGGACGCCGGCAAGATCGCCGGGCTGGAAGTGATGCGCATCATCAATGAGCCGACGGCGGCGGCACTGGCCTACGGGCTGGACAAGAAGAAGAGCGAGACCATTGCGGTTTACGACTTCGGGGGCGGCACTTTCGACATCTCCATTCTCGAAGTGGGCGATGGCGTGGTGGAGGTGAAGTCCACCAACGGCGACACGCACCTGGGCGGCGACAACATCGACCAGCGCATTATCGACTGGATCGTCTCCGAGTTCAAGAAGGAGAACGGCATCGATCTGGCCCGCGACCAGATGGCCTTGCAGCGTCTGAAGGAAGCGGCCGAGAAGGCCAAGATGGAACTCTCCACGCTGCTCGAATCGGACATCAATCTGCCGTTTATCACGGCCGATGCCAGCGGTCCCAAGCACCTGCAGATGAAGCTCACGCGGGCGCGCTTCGAACAGATGGTGGAGGACATCCTCCAGCGGTGCATCGGCCCTTGCAAACAGGCCATGCAGGATGCCAACGTGACGCCCTCGCAGATCGACGAGGTAGTCATGGTGGGCGGCCAGACGCGTATGCCGCGTATCCAGGCCCTGGTGCGCGAGCTCTTCAACAGGGAGCCGCACAAGGGCGTGAACCCGGACGAAGTGGTGGCGGTGGGCGCCGCGGTGCAGGGCGGCGTTCTGGGCGGCGAAGTCAAGGACGTGCTCCTGCTGGACGTCACTCCGCTCTCGCTCGGCATCGAGACCATGGGCGGCGTGTTCACCAAGCTCATCGAGCGCAACACCACCATCCCCACGCGCAAGAGCGAGGTGTTTTCCACGGCGAGCGAAAACCAGCCGTCGGTCGAGATCAAGGTATCCCAGGGCGAACGCGCCATGGCCCACGACAACCGGCTGCTGGGCGTCTTCCAGCTCGGCAATATTCCGCCCGCTCCGCGCGGCGTTCCGCAGATCGAAGTCACGTTCGATATCGATGCCAACGGCATTCTGAACGTGACCGCCAAGGATCGCGGCACCAACAACGAGCAGAAGATCACCATCACCAGTTCCTCGGGCCTGTCTAAGGACGAGGTGGAGAAGATGGCCAAGGACGCCGAGTCGCACGGGGCCGACGACCGCAAGCAGCGCGACACCATCGAGGCCCGCAACCGCGCCGACTCCATGGTCTACAACGTCGAGAAGACGTTGAAGGACCATCGCTCCAAGGTCGGCGAAGCCGAGGCTAAGGAGATCGAATCGGCCATCGAGGAAACCAAGAAGGCCATGGCCGATAACGACCCGGCCAAGATCAACTCCGCGGTCGACCGCCTCACCACCGCCAGCCATAAGCTGGCCGAGGCCATGTACAAGGCCGCTGGAACTCCGGGCGCCGGCCCCGCGCCCGGCGGCAACGCAGAAGCTCCGGGTGGAGATTCCGGCAAGAAGGGCAAGGACGACGTGGTCGACGCCGAATTCGTGGACGTAGACGACAAGAAGTGAGCGAAGGGCTCCGGGGCCGGGCGCGCCGCCCGGCCCGCTCCTCATCATGGCTTCCGCTCCCAAGCACGACTATTACGAGACCCTGGGGATACCGCGCAAGGCGTCCGACGACGAGGTGCGCAAGGCATACCGCAAGCTGGCCCGCAAGCACCACCCCGACCTCAACCCCGGAGACAAGTCCTCCGAAGACCGCTTCAAAAACGTGCAGGAAGCCTACGATATTCTGGGCGACGCCAAGAAGCGCCAGATGTACGACCAGTATGGCTTCTATTCCGAGAGCGGCATGCCCCCGCCCCAGCCGGGCGGCGGCCCGCACAGCGCCAACCCCGGAATGGACTTCAGCGGATTCGATTTCTCGGAGGCTCCTTTCGGCTCGGGAGGCGGCCGGCGCACCGAAACCGGCGGCGGCTTTCGCGACATTTTTTCCCAGTTCTTCACTGGCCGCGGAGGCGCGCACGAGCCCCTGGCGGAAAAAGGCGGCGATCTCGAGTACGGAATGTACATCGATTTCTGGCAGGCCATCCGCGGCACCCAGGCCCGCATGGAGATCACCCGCTACGAGGCGTGCGGCACCTGCCGCGGCTCCGGCGCGACCGGCGCCGGTGAAGTCGCCTGCCCGCAGTGCAAGGGCACGGGCAACGTCGCGCAGATGGCCGGGGCTATGAAGTTCAACCTGACCTGCCCTCGCTGCAGCGGCTCCGGGCGGTTGCGGAACGTCTGCCCCGAGTGCGGGGGCGATGGCCGCGTCACGCGCAAGGAAACCGTCGAGGTCCGCATTCCTCCGGGCGCCCGCACCGGCTCGCGGCTGCGCGTCCCAGGCAAAGGGAACGCCGGCACCATGGGCGCGCCCCCCGGCGATCTTTATATCACCACCCATGTGGAAGACCATTCGTTCTTCGGCCGCGAGGGAGACGACATCGAAATCGATCTACCCATCACCGTCTGGGAAGCGGCTCTCGGCGCCAAGATCGAGGTGCCCACCATCGACGGCCGGACGCTTCTCAAGATTCCCCAGGGCACCCGCAACGGCCAGAAGTTCCGGCTGCGCGAGAAGGGCGTTCTGAATTCCAGGACGAATGTCCGCGGCGACCAGATCGTGGAAGTCGCCATACAAGCGCCCGATCCGCGCGACGAGCGCACCCGCGAACTGCTGCGCGAACTGGCCAAGCTTCAGCCCGAGGACCCGCGGGCCGAAGTCTGGTCCAAGGTTAAGGAGATCTAGCCATGGCCAAACCCAAGTCCAAAGCCGCGTACATGATCTCCGCCGTGGCCGAGCAATACGGCATCCACCCGCAGACACTGCGTCTCTACGAGCGCGAAGGCTTGCTCAAACCCTCGCGCAGCGAAGGCAATACGCGGCTGTACACGCAGGAGGACATCGAGCGGCTGGAGGTGATTCTTCACCTCATCCGCGACCTGGGCGTCAACCTCGCGGGTGTCGAGATCATCCTCAACATGCGCACCAAGATGAGCGGGATGCAGGCCCAGATTCAGGAATTCGTCGCCACGCTCAACCGCGAACTGGCTTCGCACACCATACGGCCAGCCATTACGGAAGAGCGCACCGGTTTGATTCCCGTGGTGGTTGTGCGCGCGCCGGCGCCATCGGCGCGCCGCAAGGCGTAATCCGCCGCATTGCCGGAGCGTTTCCCGGGGACCCGCACGGCAAGTCTCAGTCCCGATGCGCCGCACCGGGCCCGAGTGTATATCGGAAGGGCAGTGTCTGCTCGGGCAGACTCAGCAGCGGACGCGGCCCGCCGCTCCACCTGTACAGGGCGATGGCGGTAGCGGACCCTCCGGGCGAAGGGAACTCACGCACCAGCCGCCATTCGGCGGCATGGGCATGCAGCATCTCTTCAACGAAGTCCTGAAACTCGACCCGGTGGAAATCCACACGGCGGTCCACTACCAGGAAGCTGATGGGAATGGACCCGATCAGCTTGGCGCACTGCTCGCCGTTCCGCACGACGCTCTTGTAGTTGTCGCCGGTCCAGCTTTGCGAGGCCAACAACTTCGAAGCGCGTATCAGGTAAACACGGGGATCCGGGTCCAGCAAGGCAAACTCGGCGATCACCGAGCCTTCCCCGTTCGAATCCGACACCAACAGCGCACCCGACTGCGGAGGCATCAGGCGGTGCAACTCCGCAGCCACTGCCAGGAATCCACGCCCTTGCTTGGGCTGGAACGGCCACGCGAAGAACATCGCCCCGGCCGCAATCAGCAGAAACAGCGCGGCGCCCGTACGCCGCCCGTGCTCACGCGACAGGCGGTCTCCAATTGCCGACGCCCCCGCGCCCGCAAACACAAGCAGCGGAGGCAGCGCCAGGAGCACGCGCCGGGGCTCCGCGCTCGCCGGCACCACCACGTGGAACACCCAGGTTGCCAGAATCAGTCCCAAAAGGGACAACCAGTACCCCGGCGGCTTGCCCAACCGGCGGCCCAACCATACAGTGGAATAAGCGCCTATAACTCCGCCCGCGAAGACGGAGACTCCCGGCACCGTGACCATCATTGTAGTCATGGAAACCATTGCCGGCAGGACATACTCCCAGTACGTCATCGACTGCGGCCGTGTGGGAATCACAAGCTGCATTGTGACCACCTGCCAGGGCAGACAGAGCAGAGCGATCAGCCCGGCGGCCACCCTCATGGGCAGCTCTAGAAGCAGCTTCCAGCCGCGCAATGCAGGCACGACTACGAGCGGAATCGGAAAGACCGCCCAACCGGTCCCCTTAGTGAGCACGGCGGCCGACGTCCACAGCGCAAACCAGACGGCCTCTCGTGTCCGGCGAGTCTCGGCAAAGCGAGCGAACGCCAGACACGCCAGAAACATGGTCAGGGTCAAGAGGATCTCCGCCATAGCCATGTCGGCTAAAGGAGAAGCGTCCCAAGGCGAATCGCTCGCCTGCACGATCCACCTCCTCGACGCACGGACATATAATCGAGAGCGGCGCTCGTTTGAGCGGTGCGCCGGGAGGTCCAAACTATATGGCCAGCATCCGGTTTACGGTGAACGGAAAAACCAGCGACGTGGAAACGGAGGCCGAGCGGCCCCTGTTGGAAGTTCTGCGAGAGGACCTGGGACTGACCGGAACCAAATACGGCTGCGGCGAGGGCCAGTGCGGCGCGTGTACGGTCCTGCTTGATGGCCGGCCGGTTCTCTCCTGCATCACTCCCGCACACGAGGCTCAGGGCCACCACATCGTCACCATCGAGGGACTGGCCCGGAACGGGGCGCTGCACCCGGTCCAGCAAGCCTTTCTGGACGAAGGGGCGGTGCAGTGCGGCTACTGCACGCCTGGCATGGTCCTGCGGACGGTGGCGCTGCTGACTGCGCATCCCCGGCCAACCGATGCGCAAATCGTCGAGGGGCTGAACGGGAATCTGTGCCGCTGCGCCGACTATCGCCGGATTCAGGCCGCGGTGCGGCGCACAGCGGAGTCCACGGGGAAGAGGGATTAGGAGCCAGTCATGTCCACTCGTTCGTTTCGTCCGGAGGAACTGGAGCCCAAGCGGGGCGTTGCCCTGAACCGCCGGGAGTTTTTCGAGATGGCCGGCGCGGGCCTCCTGATTGTGGCAACGGCCCCGGCATCGGAAGCCCAGCGAGGCGCTGGCGCCGGAGCCGGAACGCTCGATACCAGGCTGCATATCGGGGAGGACGGTTTCATCACCATCCTCAACGGCAAGATAGAGGAAGGCCAGGGCGCGCTTACCGAACTCGCCATGGCTGCGGCGGAAGAATTGCGGGCGCCGCTCGATCGCATTTGTATGGTCATGGGGGACACCGATCGCACGCCCAACGACGGAGGCACCGCCGGCAGCGGCACCACCCCACGCAGCGTGCCGCAGGTGCGGAGAGTGGCGGCCGCCGCCCGCGCCCTGTTGTTGACCGCGGCCGGCCGGCAGCTCGGGGCGGATGCCGCCGGCCTGGAGGTGCGCAATGGAGCCGTGCAGTTCGCAGGCAAGACATTCGGCTATGCCGACCTCGCCCGCTCACCCGAACTGGCGGCGGCCTACAAGAACGTTCTTCCCGAGGGGACGGCACTCACGGCGGTTAAGGACTGGCAAATCCTGGGGAAGCCCCAGGTCCGATTGGACGCCCGCGGCCTGGTGACCGGCGCGCACCGCTTCCCCAGCGACATTGTGCGGCCGGGCATGCTCTACGGCCGCGTGCTGCGGCCGCCATCCTACGGCGCCACGCTCGACAGCGTGGACCTGGCGGCGGCGAAGAAGATGCCCGGGGTGAAGGCGGTGCGCGACGGCAGCTTCGTAGGATGCGCCGCGCCCACCGCCTTCGCCGCCCGTAAGGCAATGGAGGCCATCTCCGCAACGGCCCAATGGAAGACCGTCGAGCAGCCATCGAGCGACACCCTGTTCGACTACTTGAAGCAGCATGCCAGCCAGCAGGGGCGGCCCCAGGCGCAAGGCCGAGGCTCGGTGGAGAAGGGCTTGGCGGAAGCGCGGCGCCGGCTGAAAGCCACGTATCGGGTCGCCTACGCGCAGCATGCCCCCATGGAACCGCGCGCCGCCGTGGCGGAGTGGCAGGATGGCCGCCTCACAGTCTGGACCGGCACGAGCAACCCCGGGAGTGTCCGCCAGACGCTGGCGGAGGTTTGCAGCGTACCGGCCGAGCGGGTCCGAGTCGTGGTGCCTCACTTCGGCGGCGGCTTCGGCGGCAAACACACCGGAGAAGCGGCCCTGGAAGCCGCCCGTCTGGCTAAGGAGACCGGCCACCCGGTAGCCGTGCAGTGGACGCGCGCGGAAGAATTCACGTGGGCGTACTTTCGCCCCGCCGCGCTGATTGAAGTGGAAGCCGGCCTGGACGCGGACAACTCCATCTCGGCCTGGGACTTCACCAACTACAATTCCGGCTCGTCGGCCATCGATCCTCCCTACCGCATCCCCAATACGCGGGTGCGATTCATGCCATCCTCCTCGCCGCTGCGGACGGGATCGTACCGCGTGCTGGCGGCCACCGCGAACAACTTCGCCCGCGAGGCGTTCACCGACGAGTTGGCCGAGGCGGCCGGCAAGGACCCACTGGAATTCCGGCTTTCGCATCTCGATAACGACCGCATCCGGAACGTGCTGAAGGCGGCCACGGAGAAGTTCGGCTGGCTGGAACGGCGGAAGAAGCGCCGATCGGGGACTGGCATCGGCCTGGCCTGCGGCACCGAGAAGAACTCCGTGGTGGCGGCCTGCTGCGAGGTGGAAGTGGACCCTCGGACCGGCGCGCCGCGGGTGATCGAGTTCGTCCAGGCGTTCGAATGCGGCGCCATCTTGAATCCGGCCAACCTGCGGTCGCAGGTGGAAGGGGCCATCATGATGGGCCTCGGCCCGGCGCTGCGGGAGGAGATCCTTTTCAAGGACGGGCGGTTGACCAACGGGGATTTCGCCTCCTACGCCGTCCCGCGGTTCCGGGACTTGCCCAAACTGGACGTCGTCCTGCTGGACCGCAAGGACCTGGAACCGGCGGGTGCGGGAGAAACGCCCATCATCGCCATCGCTCCGGCCATCGCCAACGCCGTCTTCGACTCGACCGGCCAGCGGATGCGCGCCATGCCCATCCACGCTCCGCGGGGTTGACGCAAACGCTCGCTGGCGGCGCACTCGGTTAAAATCCGATCTGGGATGATATCGCGCCGGAGCCTGGTAACGATCGCCGTGATGTCGAGCGCCGTGATGGAGGTGCTGGACACTTCCGTCGTCAACGTCAGCCTGCCCCATATTGCGGGGAACCTTTCGGCCACCACGGAGGAAGCCACCTGGGTGCTCACCTCGTATCTGGTGGCCAATGCCATCATTCTGCCCATGAGCGGCTGGCTGGCTAACTACTTCGGCCGCAAACGCATCCTCCTGACGGTGGTGACGGGCTTCACCGTGTCGAGCCTCTTGTGCGGCCTCGCGCCATCGCTGCCCATGCTGATTTTCTTTCGCGTGATGCAAGGCATCACCGGCGGAGGGCTGCAGCCGCTATCCCAGGCGGTGCTGCTGGAGGAGTACCCGCCTAAAGAGCGCGGCAAAGCCATGGGGTTTTTTGGGCTGGGGATCGTAGCCGCGCCAATACTCGGCCCCACGCTGGGCGGATGGATCACCGACGCATATTCCTGGCGCTGGGTCTTCTACATCAACCTGCCGGTCGGGATCGCCAGCCTCATCCTGATTTCGCTGTTCGTCGTCGATCCGCCATACATGCGTCGCGGCTCGCTGCGCGCCGACTTCTGGGGATTCGGCATGCTTGTCGTGGGCATGGGTGCGCTGCAGATCATGCTGGATAAGGGTCAGGAAGACGACTGGTTCGGCTCGCGCTTCATCGTCTCGCTGGCCATCGCCGCGGCTGTCTTCCTGATCGGTTTCGTCATCCGGGAGTTGCTCGTCGACCAGCCGATCGTTCACCTGGATCTGCTGAAATACAGGAGCTTCGCCGTCGGCATCTTCTTTGTGACGGTGCTCGGGTTCGTGCTTTACAGCAGCCTGGTTCTCCTACCGCTTTTCATGCAGACCCTGCTCGGCTGGACCTCCGCCACAGCGGGCCTTTGGACCAGCCCGCGCGGCATCGGCACGGCGCTGTGCATGCCTCTCGTGGGGTACCTGCTCGGCCGCGGCTGGGACGGCCGCTGGATGTTGGCGTTCGGTTTCGCCCTTGGTGGCATTTCCCTCCTGGGATTTTCCCACATGAACCTCCAGTCCGGAACCTGGGACATCCTGGTGTGGCAGATCAGCCAGGGCCTCGCCATGTCGTTCGTTTTCGTCCCGCTCACGACACTGACGATGGACCCGATCCCCAAGCCCGAGACCGGCTATGCCACGGCGCTCTACAGCGTGATGCGGAACATCGGTTCGAGCGTCGGCATCTCGTTCGTGACGACATGGCTCGCTCGGCGCGCCCAGTCCAACCAGTCGGTGCTGGGCGCCCATGTGACGTCCTACGATTCAGCCGCGCGAGGGATGCTGAGCCAGACCCAGGCGATGCTGGTGCGGAATGGTTCCGATCCCGTGACCGCGAATCGCCAGGCCGTGGCGATGCTCTACGGTGAGGTGCGACGACAAGCGTCGGTGCTGAGCTTCCTGACGGTGTTCCAGATCATTGGAATCGTGTTTCTGCTCATCATCCCGCTGGTGCTGATCCTCCGGAAGCCAAAACATCTCAGGGAGCCAATGACCGTTCTACCCTCGCCAAATGGAGATCTCCGCCGCCCCTTGGTAGAGTGAGACCCGTCATGCCCTTGGCGGCAGGGAACGGAGCGCCCCGGACCGGCGGCACGCGCGGCGCCTACTCGGCGACGAACGAGTCGATCTTGTTCACCACGAGCAGGGAATCGACCATCATCGGCACCACCAGGAAGGACGCGCCGATGGCCAGCAGGATCGACCGCGACCCGGAATCGACTTCGAATTGGAGTCTGGGATCGAACACACGGCGCATTTCGGCCTGGATGCCGTCGGGAGAGCCGTGGCGCATCAGCACCACCGCGGGGCCGGTCCAGCGATACAACCGGATGTCGCCTTCGAAAGCCCGCTTCACGAATTCCACGAAGAAGTGGAGCACCTTGTCGCCGACATCCCGCCCGTAGCGGCGGTTGTAGAGGGACAGCCGGTCGATGGACACCGCCACGGCGCAGACGGGACTGTCGGACGCGCACGCCGCGACCAGGGCGGCTTCGGCGGCCGGCCGGCCCTCCAAGCCGGTGACCGGATCTTGAGACGCGTTTGCTCCCGAGGATTGCCTGTGGCGTTCCGCTTCCTCCCGGATTTCGGCCAGGCACTTGGCAAGGCTGACTTTGTGTCCCCGAATGGCCTCCGGGTCGACCGCCGCGGCGAGTTGTTTCTCGATCTCCCGCAACTCCCGCATCAGCTTGGGACCGGCTATGGTAAGGTCCTCCAGCGTGCTCACGAACGTCTGGATCACGGCCCGCAATTCCGAGATATGAGCGCGGTGATATTTGTGCACCCGGTCGTTGTGATCCCGCAAGGAAGTGACGGCGGAGTCCGCGGCCGCCATCGTATCCATCCAGGAGGGCTGTTCCGAAACAGCCTCCGAGATCTTGTGCAAGCGGGCGCGAAACTGGCGGTCTTCCTCCACTTCGCCCTTCACCGCATGCACGGCGATGCCATGAACCAGCGTCTGTACGGCTGGTAGAAGGCTCTTCTCATCGCCGGCCTGGGACGCGAGTTGTTTGGACGAAGAAGCCACTGGAACCAGCTACCCCAATCGAGGCGCGCCGTACATTGTCACCTCTTTTGGCTTATCGGCATGCGTGGGATTTTCTACACCGCGTGGGCCTCGATGCCACGGCTAGTGCGGACCCAGGAACTCCGCCAGGGCCGCCGTCCACGGGCGCAGCAACGGCAGCCTGGTATTGAGGAGAACGGCTTTTGGCGGGCGCGCCGCCTTGCGCGGGAAGTGGGTCGAGGAGACCGGCAGCACGGTAACCGGCCGCCCCGCGATGCGGAATATCTCCCGCGCAAAATCGAACCAACTGGCCGCGCCGCTGTTGGTGACGTGGTACACCCCCGGCGCCGGCAAGGACTCGAGCACGCCCCGCGTGGCGGCGGCCAGATCCGGCGCGTAGGTGACGCTGTTGATCTCGTCGGAGACCGCCTGGATGGTGTCCCGTTTCGCCGACAAGTCCAGCATGAGATCGACGAAGCTCTTCTTGGAAAGGTCGCTCGATCCCTTGGGTCCGAAGATCACCGCGGTGCGCAGCACGTAGGCGCGGCCGCCGGCTTCGGCGACCAGTTGCTCGCCGCGCAGTTTGGAACGGCCGTACACCGAGAGGGGCGATGGCGGGTCCGCCTCGGCGTACTCGCCCCGCACGCCGTCGAACACGTAGTTGGTGCTGTAGTGGACCAGCGGCAGCCCCAACTCCGCGGCGTACACCGCCAGCGCTCCGGGGAAGTCGGCATTGAGGGCGAAGGCGCGGTCCGGGTGGTCCTCGGCGCCGTCCACATCGTTGAACGCCACGCCGTTGACGATGGCGTCCGGGGCCGCGCCGAGCCCCGCCACCCTGGCGCGAAGCGAGGGGAAATCGAGAACGTCGACGTCTTCCCGGTCCCAGCCGATGGCGCCGGGGTACAGCTTCATGAGTTGCCCGCCCAGTGTGCCCTTGGCGCCGAGAATCAGAGGTCTTTGGATCATGAATCTCAGGGTACCGCGCCGCTACCGCTGATTGGCCTTCAGCACCTTTTTCCGCAGCCGGATCGACACCGGCGTCACCTCCACGTACTCGTCGTCGCGGATGAATTCGATGGCCTGCTCCAGGTTCAGAATCCGCGGCGGCACCAGGCGAATGGCTTCGTCGGCCGTCGACGCCCGCATGTTGGTGAGCTTCTTTTCCTTGACGATGTTCACGTCCAGGTCGGCGTCACGGGCATTCTCGCCCACAATCATGCCCTCGTAAACTTCCGTGCCGGGCGCCACGAAAATCTCGCCGCGTTCCTGCAGGTTGAAGGTGGCATAGCCGGTAACTCGGCCCGGGCGGTCGGCCACCAGCGACCCCGTGGGCCGCGTCGGGATCTCTCCCTGCCACGCGATGTAGCCGTGGAACAGCGAATTCATAATCGCCGTGCCGCGCGAGTCGGTCAGGATCTCGCTGCGCAGCCCGATCAGGCCGCGCGACGGAATGGTGAACTCCAGGCGCACCCGCCCCGAGCCGTGGTTCACCATCTTGGCCATCTTACCCTTGCGCGAACCGATCTTCTCGATCACCACGCCGAGGAAACTCTCCGGGCAATCGATCACCAGGTGCTCCACCGGCTCCTGCAACTTTCCATCGATGGTGCGGGTGAGGATTTCCGGCTTGCCCACGGCCAGTTCGAAGCCCTCGCGGCGCATCATCTCGATGAGAATGGCAAGCTGCAGTTCCCCTCGGCCCATCACCTTGAAGGTGTCGTGGCCGAGTTCCTCCACGCGGATGGAGACGTTGGTCAGCAGCTCCTTGTCGAGCCGGTCGCGCAGGTTGCGCGACGTCACCCATTGCCCCTCGCGGCCCGCAAACGGCGAGGTATTGATGGTGAATGCCATGGCGATGGTGGGCTCATCGATCTGGATCAGCGGCAACGGTTCGGGTGTCTCGGCGTTGGTGACAGTCTCGCCGATTGTTATGCCCTCGACCCCGGCGATCGCCAGGATGTCGCCCGGCCGGCCCACGGTTTCATCCACGCGCTTGAGGCCTTCGAACGAATAGAGCTTGGTGATGCGCGTGGTGTGGAACGATTCGTCGCGCTTGGCGATGGCCACCGTGTCGCCGTAATTCAGCGTGCCGTTGAACACGCGCCCGATGCCCAGGCGCCCCAGGTAGTCGCTGTAATCCAGGTTGGCGATAATCATCTGGAGCACGCCCTCGGGATCGCCCACCGGCGCCGGGATATGCTCGATAATGGCGTCGAACAGCGGGCGCAGATCGGTGGACGGGTCTTCCATGGTGCGCTTAGCCACGCCCGTCTTGGCGACGGCGTAGAGCACCGGGAAATCGAGCTGGTCCACGGTGGCGTCGAGATCGATGAACAGGTCGTAGATCTCGTTGAGCACCTCCTGCACGCGCGCGTCGGGGCGGTCGATCTTGTTGATCACCACGATGGGCGGCAGCTTGGCTTCGAGCGCCTTCGAGAGCACGTAGCGGGTCTGCGGCAGCGGGCCTTCGGAGGCGTCCACCAGCAGCATGACGCCGTCCACGATCTTCAGCGCGCGCTCCACTTCGCCGCCGAAATCGCTGTGGCCGGGCGTATCCACGATATTGATCTTGACGCCGTGGTAGCGGACGCCGGTGATCTTGGCGAGGATGGTGATGCCGCGCTCGCGTTCCAGGTCGTTGGAATCCATGACGCGGTCCACGTGTTCCTCGTGGGACCCGAAGATGCCGCTCTGGTTGAGCATGGCGTCGACGAGGGTGGTCTTCCCATGGTCCACATGGGCGATGATGGCGATATTGCGGATGGTTGGATTGCTACTTTTCATGAATCACGTCAGTCGGGTTCGTGCGCGAGCGAAATCGCGCGGGGGGATGGTCGGGGCCGTCCTACTATCCAATAATAGCGAAAGTGGCGGGCGGAACGGTAATCGGGGTGGTGCGGGAACAAACCAGGCGGCGGCGGTGTTTTATGAGACGCATGAAGATCGGCTATCGAGTCAGCAGCGGGGCTGTGTTGGTGGCGTTCGCGGCGGACTTTGTGGTCGGGACGTGGTTTCACGGGACGCCACCCCCTCGGGCAACCGGGTTCGATCCGTGCCACCTCTGGGTGCAGATGGGGGTGATGGAGAAACTGTCGCCCTTGGTCTGCTTCGTTTCGTCTGTTGTGCTGCTGGTGCAGGGCCTGCGGAACCGTCCAGCGCCCCGCTGGCTCGCAGTTTCCGGTTTGGTGGCGTTGCCGGTCAGCGTCTGGCTTTCACTTTGGCGGGTTATGCCTTGCTATGGCGGGCCGGCCAAGACCAGCTTCTTCCTCTGCATTGTGGCATTGATTTGGATGCACCTGCACCATCTTTTGCAGCGGCGTCCAGTCGCATAGCCCCTCACTCCACCGAAAACGCCGCCCGCACCTCGCCGCTCACCGCCGCCGGCCGCAGCGTCTGGGCGTCCACCGAACACCACAGCGTCCGCGCGGCAGCCAGCAGCGCCCCGTCCCGCGCGCGCCGCAGTTCCGTGAACCGCTCGAACTTCACCCGGCTGGCCGAACCCACCCACGTGCGGGCCAACACCGTATCCCCAAGCCGCGCCGGCTGCTTGTAGTCGATCTCGTGCCGCAGCACGATCCACAGCGTTCGCGCCTGGTCCTCAGGCGGCGCCGCCGACCTCCAGTGGGCCGCGGCCACCTCCTGCACCCAGCGGAGATACGTGACGTTGTTGACGTGGCCGAGGCCGTCGATATCCTCGGCGGTCACGGCGATTTCGATCTCGAACGGCTGGGGAGCCTGGGCCATCCTCTCCAGTATGCGGCTTTCCGTGGCGGCGGGCGCAGCGCTGCGGTGCGATACCATGAATCTTGGTCCCGCTCATCGATCTCAAGGCCCAGCACCGCGCCATCCGCGGAGAGCTCGACGCGGCCCTGAGCCGTGCCTTGGACGAAACAGCCTTCATCCTGGGAAGCGAAGTGGCCGCCTTCGAGGCTGAGTTCGCCGCGGCCTGCGGCGCCGCATTCGGCATCGGTACGAACTCCGGCACCAGCGCCCTGCATTTGGCGCTGCTAGCGGCTGGCGTTGGACCCGGCGACGAGGTCGTCACCACGCCGCTTACGTTCATAGCCACGGTGGCCGCCATCGGCTACACCGGCGCCACGCCGGTCCTGGCGGATATCGACCCGCGGACATTCAACGTCGACCCCGCCCGGGTTGAAGCCGCCATCACGCCGCGCACCAAGGCCATTCTGCCGGTCCACCTGTACGGCCAACCCGCCGATATGGACCCGATTCTGGATATCGCACGGCGCCACCGCCTGGTGGTCGTCGAAGACGCCGCGCAGGCCCACGCCGCCGAGTACAAGGGGCGCCGCGCTGGGTCGCTCGGCGACCTCGCCTGCTTCAGCTTCTACCCCACCAAGAACCTGGGCGCCTGCGGAGAAGGCGGCATGGTGGTGACCGGCAACTCCGCCTACGCCGAAGCCGTCCGACTGCTGCGCGATTGGGGCACTGACAAGAAATACGAGCATCGTCTGCGGGGCTACAACTACCGGATGGAGGGCATTCAGGGCGCGATTCTGCGCGTCAAGCTCCGCCACCTGGAAGCCTGGACCGAAGCCCGCATCGCCCACGCCGGGCGGTATTCCCAACTGCTGGCCGCAAGCGCGGTCACGCTACCCGCTACGATGCCTTGGGCCAGGCACGTCTTCCACGCCTATACCATCCGCGTGGCGCGGCGCGACCAGGTGCGGGCGCGGTTGCTGGCCTCTGGAATCCACACCGGAATTCACTACCCCACGCCCGTCCATCTACAGCCGGCCTGGAGCGGTTTGGGATACCACCGGGGCGATTTCCCGGTCGCCGAACAAGCCGCCACCGAGGTCCTCTCCCTGCCGATGTACGCGGAACTGGAGCCCGCGCAAATCGAAGCCGTAGCCGCGGAGTTGGCAGCCGCAAC
>Ga0182027_10003958_pt1 | contig 23205 bp, 18 predicted proteins | sample 712E1DmetaG_FD_121300 | JGI IMG/M metagenome (GOLD analysis project Ga0182027, IMG submission 121300) | Permafrost microbial communities from Stordalen Mire, Sweden - 712E1D metaG (Illumina Assembly) | ecosystem: Environmental > Terrestrial > Soil > Wetlands > Permafrost | place: Sweden... | reverse complement strand
GCGAACGCCTCCGAATCACGGTGTCGTTGATTCGCGTCTCCACCAAAGATTCCTGCCGCTCGCGCTCAATGGTGCGCCGAACGCGATCCGCGTCGGCGACATCGAGATGGGACATGTGGTTGGCCACCTCGATGCCGAGCGTGCGAATCTTCGCCACCAGATCCTTGGGCGCCAGATTGCAGTCCTTAGCCAGCTCGTAGACACGAACCTTCGCGCCCGCACTGGAGGAGCCGGCCCCGTCGGCGCCGGAATCTCTTCGATCAAATCCGCTTCCAATCATCGTAAGTCACCCTGCGCGTTGATCGACTGCCCCGATGCAGAATGCACCTGAGCCAAGAGAGTCTCTCGATCCAAAACCTCGACCTGCCGCCGAAAGGCACGGCCCATGGACTTGAGCGCGGCGGCCAGACAGCGTGGATGAACCCAGGCGCCGCGCCCTCGCTTTTCCGATGAACTCGCCCCGTAGCGATGGCCAACCTGGACAACGCGAACCCGACCGTCCGGCGCGATCAGTCGAACCAACTCGGAAGCCGGACAGACAGTCCGACATCCGATGCACGTCCGTTCCGGCGAGTGGCGCATGAGGTTCTCCCTCTGTCATGCGTGTTCCTCGACGGCTGCGGCTACGGCCTGGGCTGCCGTTGCCTCGGCTGCGGCCACGGCCTGGGCCGCGGCCACCGCCGTAGCTGCGTCGCGCTCGGCTTGGGCGCGCACTTTTTCCTCCTCGGCGGCGAGTGCGGCCGCTTCGATGATTCGAGTCGCGGCTGCCTCCGAGCCCACGCCAGGAATCGCCGCTAGCTCAGCTGGCAACGTCCTCGCCACTTCGGCCGCCGAGCGCCAATCGGCACGGAACAGCGTCTCCGCCAGCTCGGCGGAAACTCCGGGAATGGCGGCCAACGAAACCCGCGACCGCTCCTCCATCTCACGCACTTTGCTCTCGGAATGGATATCGATGCGCCAACCCGTCAGTTGCGAGGCGAGACGAACATTCTGCCCCTTCTTGCCAATGGCCAGCGACAACTTGTCGTCGGGCACGATGAGCTGCATGGTGTGATTGGCGGCGTCGATAAGCACGCGCGACACCTCGGCCGGCGCAATGGCATTGCACACAAAACGCGCCGGATCTGGATCGTAGGGAACAATATCGATCTTCTCGCCGCGCAGCTCTTGCACCACGGCTTGCACGCGCGATCCCTTCATGCCTACGCAGGCCCCCACGGGATCCACGTCGCGGTCGCGCGACTGCACGGCAATCTTGGACCTGGCGCCGGCTTCACGCGCCGAGGCCTCGACCCGAACGATCTTGTCGTAGATTTCCGGGACCTCCATCTCGAAGAGTTTCTCGAGCAGCCCCTTGTGCGCACGCGAGATGATAATCTGCGGTCCGCGCGCCGACTTATCGATGTCGACGACGTAGGCCACGATGCGGTCGCCAGCCCGGTAGGATTCGCGCTGCACTTGTTCGCGCACTGGAAGGATCGCCTCGGGCCCGCCGAGGTCGACCACGATGTTGCCGCGTTCGAAACGGCGCACGATGCCCGAGATCAACTCGCCCTTCTTGTCGCGATACTGGTTGAAAACGTTGTCGCGCTCGGCCTCGCGTACGCGCTGCAGGATTACCTGCTTCGCGGTCTGGGCGGCAAAGCGGCCGAACGTCTTCCACGCCCGGTTGAGCTTGAGCATCGCGCCGTATTTGCCGTCTTGTTCCTCGGCCTTGGCCTGATCCTTATCGTCATAGAAGATCTGAAACAGCAATTCGTCGCCGACGTCGGCCTGCAAGTTGAACTGGTTCGCCTCTTCCAGCGTAATTTCCTTCGCTGGCGAGGTGACCGGGTCAGCCACGACGATGATTTGGGAAAGATCTACCCGCCCGGTCACTTCGTTGAACTTGGCTTCCATTTCGCGGTCTTCGCCAAAGGCTTTCTTGGCCGCGGTTAGGATGGCCTGCTCAAGGGCTTCGACCAGAATCTTACGTTCAATGTTCTTATCTTTGGAAACCTGATCGAGAACCAGGCTCAGACTTGTACCGTCGCTCATGACGCACTCCTCGGTGTCGTGTGGGGGCCTCGGTTGCGGCCTTTGGGGGCCGTGGGGACGGCCCCTGCTGGCCGGTGAAATTCGGCGTCCCAGTCCGGTATCAGGTTGGCACGCACGATGGCCGTGATGGGCAGTTGGTACGACCTGCCGTCACAGTCAATCTGCACCTGTCCGTCCTTGGCGCCGGCAAGAACGCCGGAAAAGTTCCGCCGTCCTTCCACCGGATCTAATGTTCTGATTCTTGCCTTCTCGCCAGCGAATCGCGCGAAATCGCTCTGTCGGCGCAAAGGTCTGTCGATGCCAGGTGAGCTGACCTCCAGTCGATAGGTGTGATGAATACAATCCGCCACGTCGAGCGTGGCCGAAAGATCGTGGCTGACGCGTTCGCAATCCTCATGGCTTACCAGCATGGCGCCGAAAACCGACGCGTTCGTGTCGTCGGCGCCAGGCACCCGCGGCCCCTCGGGTCGGTCAATAAATACTCGCAGCACCCAACCTTCGACTTCGCGGTTCCATTGCAGCTCGACGAGCTCCAGGCCGGCTCCCTGGATGGGGGGCTCAAGCAGCCTCCAGAGCTCGTCGATTTCTTTGCGCATTCTTTTCGTACCTGACCGGTTTCTTTGCTTGTTTTGGATGCTGTCGGGTGTTTTTGGACAAAAAAAAGGCGGGCTCGATGGCCCGCCCTGCGTTCGGGTGTGCCTTATACTGTTCGGGCTTCTTAGCACGGCCGAGTTTCTTACGCAATCACTGGCCAGCCCGCCGCGCCAACCTAGTCAGAACCGTTGAACTTGAGCGAAAAGAGCGATAGGTCTTGGCCGCGGCGGGCGCGCCCAAACAGCCGCTCGATGGGCAAAACCAGGAGAATCAGAATGGCTAGCGCAAAATTAGGGGTTGGAGTTATCGGCTGCGGAACCGTCGGGGGCGGCGTCGTAAAATTGCTAGTCGCGGAAAAGGAACACCTGTTCCGCAAGACGGGCGTCGCCATCGAGCTCGTCAAGGCCGCGGACTTAGACCCGGCGAAACGTGCATCAACCGGCCTACCCGAAGCGCTACTGACGAATGATGCCAAGAGCCTTCTTGCCGACCCTGACATCAACGTCGTGGTGGAAGTCATCGGCGGCACCAAGCCGGCGCAGGCCTTCATCGAGGCCGCGCTGAGCTCCGGCAAGCACGTGGTGACGGCCAACAAAGAGCTCATCGCCAAGCAGGGACCGCATCTGTTCGCCCTGGCGCGCAAGCACAACGTCACGCTGCACTTCGAGGCCAGCTCGTGCGGCGGCATTCCCGTGATCCACGCCTTTGGTCAATCGCTCGCCGCCAATCGCTTCGAAAAGATCCTCGGCATCGTCAACGGCACCACCAACTTCATCCTGACCAAGATGGACCGCGAGGCTGCCGAGTTTGCCGACGTTCTGGCCGAGGCGCAACGTTTGGGCTACGCCGAAGCCGATCCCACCGCCGACGCGGATGGCCACGATGCGGCCTACAAGCTGTCGATTTTGGCGTCGCTCGCCTTCGACAGCCACTTCGACTACCGCGAAATCCACACCGAGGGTATTCGCAACATCTCGGCGCGCGACATCGCCATCGCCAAGAGCTACGGCTACGTCATCAAGTTGCTCGCCATCGGCGCCGCGCACGGCGAGGATCGCGTCGAGCTGCGCGTGCATCCCGTGATGGTCCCGAAAAGCCATCCGCTCGCGGCCGTCAGCGATTCCTTCAACGCCGTCTTCGCGCGCGGCAACTACGTGGGCGACGTCATGTTCTACGGCCGCGGCGCCGGCCAATTGCCGACGGCGTCCGCCATCGTGGGCGACATCATCGACCTAGCCATGCACCAGTCCGGCGGCGGCACCAGCCCGCGCATGAACTTCGGCTCGCGCACAAAGACCGTCGTTCCCATGGGCCAGGTCAAAACCCAGTTCTACCTGCGCCTCGACGTCAAGGATCAGCCCGGCGTGCTCGCCTCTATCACCAAGATCTTCGGCGACTGCGGCGTCAGCATCAGCGCAGTCACCCAGCAGGAAGCGACCGGCGCCTCGGTCGAGCTGGTCATCTTCACCCACGAAGTCACCGAATCCGATTTCCAAAAGGCCGTCGGCGAGATCCGCGACCTCGCCGTCGTGGTCGGCGTGCAGTCGATCATTCGCACGCATATTTAGCCGATTCGACCAGCCCTGCTCAAGGCAGCGGCTTGACCTTGCGATTGAACAGCATCGCGTGCGCCTCGCGCAGGATGGCCGGAATTTCCTGGCGAAAGGGCGAATCGGGCAGCGCGGCGGTCATTTCCCGATCGTCGAATTCGGCGGCGCGCGCGCCGGGAACCCAGAGATCACCGGGGCTCATGGACATGTAGCGCTCTTGCGCGAAATCGAGCAGGTCGTAGGCGAGCACCAAATTGCGCAGCCACAGGATGCGCCGCACGTTGATCTTGCCGGGAAGCTCGTCCCATTCGCGCAGGCCTTCGAACCAGCGCCGCGCGAATTCGTCGCCGACGGCTTCGCGGTAGGCCACGTCCAGGCGCTTCACGATGGGTTCCAAAATGGGCGCCGGATCGGCAAGCAGCGGCAGAACCTTGAGATGCTCGTCGAAGTCCGTCGGCCGGGCCGCGCCGAGCGACAGGGTGTGGATGTCGGGATTGGACAGGCACCACAGATCGTTGAACACCATGGGCGACAGCGGCTCGCACAGCGCACGCAACTTTGTCGACGGTCGGTACAGACGGCCGCCCTTGTCGGACGGGCTGATGATGAAGGTGCCCATGTCGTGACAGCGGGCCGCCGCGATGATGGGCAGGTTGTCCTGGAACAGGTAGTAATAGTGAAGATTGATGTAGTCGAAGCGTCCGGACTCGATCATGCGCATGACCAGCGGCTTCGGCGCGTGGGTCGAAAATCCAATGTGGCGGATGCGGCCGTCCTTGCGCCAGCGCTCGGCGACTTCCAAGCAGCCCCCAAGCGTCCAATCCACCGAGTCCTTGTCGTTGACCCCGTGAAACGCGAAGAGATCCAGATGGTCGACCTGCAGAAGCTGGAACGATTCCTTGAGCTGCGCCTCGAAGGTCTTCACATCCGGCGCGGGACGCACCTTGGTCTGCAACAGAAAAGCATCCCGCCGGTGGCGAGCCAGGGCCGGGCCGAGCTGGGCTTCGCTGGTGCCGTAGCCGCGCGCGGTTTCGATGTGCGTGAGCCCCAGCTCGAGGGCGCGGTCGAGCGTCGCTTCGAGGTTTTTCTGGCTGGGCGGCGACGCTTCCACGCCGCGCGTCCAGGATTCTTGGTAGCGCATCCCGCCCAGGGAAAAGACCGGGAGCGCGAGGTTGGTTCTGCCAAAACGTCGGTACAGCACGGCAGCGATTGTAGCGTGAAGTGGGATGCGAGAGAAGGCTCGCACCAGGTCTCAAATGTTGATGCGGACAACGCGGGCCAGTTGACGTACCATCCGAAACCGCTCGACTGAAGGCACCCCCATGCTCCAGCACAGCATCCAACTCCACTCCGTCGATTACATCCTGCTCGTCACGTACTTCCTGTTCGTGCTCGGCATCGGTTTCGTCCTTCGTCGCACGGTCAGCGGCAGCAAGGACTTCTTCGAATCTGGCCGCTCCCTGCCCGCCTGGGTCTGCGCCCTCGGCTTCATCGGCGCCAACCTCGGCGCCCAGGAAGTCATGGGCATGGCCGCATCCGGCGCGAAGTACGGCATGATGACCAGCCACTTCTATTGGGTGGGCGCCATTCCGGCCATGGTGTTCGTCGCCATTTTCATGATGCCGTTCTATTACGGCTCGAAGGCACGCTCGGTGCCCGAATACCTGAAGCTGCGCTTCGACGAGAAAACCCGCGGCTTCAACGCCCTCACCTTCGCCTGCATGACCATCATGTCGTCGGGCATCTCGATGTACGCGCTGGCGAAGCTGCTCAACGCTATCTTGGGCTGGAACTTCCACGGCTGCGTCCTCGTCTCGGGCATCATCGTGCTGGCCTACATTTTCATGGGCGGGCTGACCTCGGCCATCTACAACGAAGTGCTCCAGTTCTTCCTCATCGTCTTCGGCTTCCTGCCCTTGGTGCTATTGGGATTGAAGGACGTGGGCGGCTGGGACGGCTTGGTGGCAAAGCTGGTCAAGCCCGCCGTCGACGCCGGCTTCGCCCCCGGCACGCTCACCCAATCGTGGTCTCATTTGGGGTCGGCCTCGGCCAATCCCATGGGCGTGGAATGGTTCGGCCTCGCCATGGGGCTCGGCTTCGTGCTGTCGTTTGGCTACTGGTGCACCGACTTTCTCGTCGTGCAGCGGGCGATGGCCGCCAAGGACATGGGCGCGGCCCGGCGCACGCCGCTGCTGGCGGCGGTTCCCAAGATGCTGTTTCCGGCCCTGGTCATCTTGCCGGGTCTCATCGCCATGGCCCTGCAAAGCGACGGCGGAAACTTCCACCTTCCGGCAAAAAACGGCGGGCTCGACTACGACATGGTGGTTCCGACCATGTTGGCGCACTACTTTCCCACCGGCATGCTCGGTCTCGGGCTTACGGCCTTGATGGCTTCGTTCATGAGCGGGATGGCCGGCAACGTGACTGCCTTCAACACCGTGTTCACCTACGACCTCTACCAGGGCTACATCAAGAAGGACGGCAGCGACGCGCACTACTTGGCCGTGGGGCGATGGACCACCGTGGTCGGGATTCTTGCGTCGATGGCGGCGGCGTACGCGGCCGCGTCCTTCAACAACATCATGGACATCCTGCAGCTCGTGTTCGCCTTCGTGAACGCGCCCCTGTTCGCCACCTTCCTGCTCGGCATGTTTTGGAAGCGCACCACCGGCCACGGCGCCTTCTTCGGCCTCATTTCCGGCACGGCCGCCGCCGCCGTCCATCACGGCCTGACTCTGCCTCACGGCGCAACTGCTGGAATCAAAGGCGGCTGGCTCGGCGCCGTTCATTTCTATCCGAGCGAGATGGCGCAAAACTTCTGGACCGCGATCTTCGCCTGGTCGACGTGCTTCGTCGCGACCATCCTGATTTCCCTCGCCACCCGGCAGAAAAAATCCGACGTGGAGCTGTCCGGGCTGGTCTATTCCCTTACCCCCAAAATCAGGGAACACGATGCACGCTGGTGGCAGCGGCCTGCGCTGCTCGGCAGCGTGGTGCTCGCCTTGGCGCTGGTTCTCAACCTTCTGTTTTGGTAGTGGCCATGCAACTCGACGTCAGACTTCCCATCGGCCTCTTGTTCATCGTCTTCGGCGCCATCCTCACCGTTTTTGGCTTGCTGTCGGATCCGGCGATTTACCAGGCCCATTCCCTCGGCCTCAACATCAACTTCGCCTGGGGCTTGGTCCAGGTCGCCTTCGGCGCCCTGATGTTGTGGCTCGCCTATCGCGGAAAAAGAGTCAAGGCGTAGAACGCCTCCTGCTGTGCGGATCGCGCGGCATGCGTGCACTACGGCGTGCAGACCCCCTGGGTGCAGGCGCTTGCCGCCGACAAACCACCGATGCAGGACGGATCGAGCATGACTGGCTGGCCGCCGGTGCACGTAACGGATAGCTGATTGGCCGTCACATCCGCGGTGACAGTCCCGATGACCGTTCCTGTCCCGCTCTTGAGGGTCAGTGTTATTGCGCCGCCGGAGATCAACGGCACCACGCTCCCGGCCATTGTGAAACAAGTGGTGCCACCATTCTTCACCGTCACCGAAGCCATGAAGGTTCCGTCCACGCCGATAATTTCCTTCACACCATTGGGATAGCAGATGTTCGCACTTCCACTGCTGATGACGCCCTGCTGGGTGCACGTTCCCGACGGCAGGCATTCCTTTCCCGCACTGGCCATGCAGCTCGGCCAGTTGCAAGTGTTCGCGGGTAAAGCATCGTTGCTGGAGACCGAGCTGCTTCCACCGCAACTCGCAGTCAGGGCCAGGGTTCCAAGTACGAAAATTAGTACGCGCATAGGCTCTCCTTATTGGTCGGGCTCGTCGAGTCGCTCAGTCCCAGAAATCAGATTATTCCACAACCGCAGCGTCACGTACGAATTCCCTGCCGAGATGCCCCTGACAACGTGACGCCCAGCACCTTTCGGCAGTCCTCTCGGCGGCGCGAAGGCCGCTGTCTTGCCTTCGGCCAGAGCGCGAGCCTTGAACGATGCCCCTTCGATGAAAATATGGCTAATCTGTGAACCATGCGCCAATCGCACAGACCAATTCTGTTGCTGTGCTTCCTCGGTTGCCTCGCCTGCGCCAGCCAGGGTCGCGGCGGGCGTGTACTTGCGGTCGTCCCCACGCCCGAGCCCGCGCGCGAAATGCCATTCGTCAGCGAGGGGCGGGCCAGCTACTACGCACGCTCGTTGGCAGGACACAAGACCGCATCGGGCGAGCCCTACGATCCCGAGCGGTTGACCGCCGCGCACCACAGCCTACCGCTGGGAACGATCATTCGTGTGACCCGTTTGCCGGATGGCCCGTCGGTCGAGGTCCGGGTAAATGATCGCTGTGGCTGCCAACACGGCCACATCATCGATCTTTCCGAGTCCGCCGCCCGCAAACTGAACATGCTGCGACTGGGAACCGTGCCGGTTGGCATCGCAGTTCTCGGACGCTAGCTTGGTCAGCTGCGAAGAATAATGTCCGCATCGATCTTGTGATCTTTCGTTTCTCGGATAAGGAGGCTGCTGACGATGACGGTGAGCACGCACACGCCGATGGGATAGAGAAGACCGGTGTAAATTGAGTTGTGACCGAAGGTGGTCTTTGCCCATGCGGAAGCCGTGACGGCAGTTGCAATCAGAGGCAGGAATCCGCCAAACCAGCCATTTCCCAGATGGTAGGGAAGCGACATTGATGTATAGCGAATCTTGGTGGGAAACATTTCAACCAGGAAGGCCGCGACCGGACCGTACACCATGCAGACGTAGACCATCTGAAGGCTCAACAACAGGATCATCATCGGCCAATTCAAGTCCGCTGAAGCCGCCACCGGAAGACCATTGGGATTGGAAAAGAACTTCATCCCCATGTAGATCGGAATATAGGTCAGCCCGCCCAGCACGCAGCCCCCCATCATGATTTTCTTCCGCCCCACACGATCCGAAAGCCGCCCGAATACGACAAACAACGGTGTCGTGATCAGCAGCGCCGCCGAGACCATCAGGTATGCTGATTGCCATGGAATCTTGAGCACGCTTTGCAAAAATGTGAGCGCATAAAACTGTCCCGTGTACCAGACCACGCCCTGGCCTGCTGTCACGCCGAATAGTGCGATCAATACGTACTTGACGTTGACAGGATTGGTAAAACTCTCTTTCAGCGGATTGACGGAGGTTTTGCCACTGCTCTTCAGTTTGGCGAATAGCGGCGATTCCTTCATTTTGAGGCGAACGTAAAGGGATACGGCTAGCAGCGCGAACGACAGGAGGAATGGAAGTCGCCAGCCGTAGGCCTTGAAGCCCGCCTCGCCAAGCACGGCGCGGGTGGTTCCGATGACGCCCATGCTGAGGAAGAAGCCCATGGTGGCGGTCGTCTGAATGTAACTCGTGTAGTAGCCACGTTTATTGTCGGGAACGTGCTCAGCGACATAGGTCGCCGCGCCTCCGTACTCGCCGCCAAGCGCCAGGCCCTGCAGCAGCCGCAACAAAACCAGCAGCACCGTCGCCAGCAGCCCGGCGGATGCGTACGACGGAAGTAGGCCAATCGCGGCCGTTGCGATGCCCATCGTCGCCATGGTGACCAAGAACGTATTTTTGCGGCCGACCAGGTCCCCAATGTGTCCGAACACGAGTGCGCCGAGCGGCCGCACGCCAAAGCCGGCGCCGAAGGTCGCAAGGCTCGCCAACAACTGAGCAGTGTCGTTGCCTTTCGGGAAGAATAGCCCGCCAAAGAACACCGCCAAGCTTCCGTAGAGGTAGAAGTCGTACCACTCGAACAGCGTCCCCAGCGACGCCGCAAAGATGATTCTTTTCAGATTCAGCTCGCCCGTGGCCCCTATCGTCGGTGCCGCCGGGTCAAGGACTCGGACCGCTTCAATTGCCATGGATATTCCCCTCTCCGAACGCGTTCGCGAACACTGTTATGTACCGGTCGCTATTTTCCACGGAAGACCTTGTCGATACCTAGGCTAGGCGGCCCCTCGTTTGCTGATAAGGGTGTCGACAATCGACGGGTCGGCCAGGGTCGTCGTATCGCCCATGTCGTCGGTCTTGCCCGCGGCAATGTTACGTAGAATTCGCCGCATAATCTTTCCCGAGCGGGTCTTGGGCAGGCCCGGCGCGATGAGAACGACGTCGGGCGTGGCAAAGGGGCCGATGTGGTGGCGAACCTCGTTCTTGAGCTCGCCGATGAGCTCTGGATTTTCGCTCCAGCCTTCGTGGAGAATGACGAAAGCAAAGATGCCCTGACCTTTGATCTCGTGCGGATAGCCCACGACGGCTGCCTCGGCGCACGCAGGGTGCGTGACCAGTGCGCTTTCGACCTCGGCGGTGCCCAGGCGGTGACCCGAGACATTGATGACGTCGTCGACGCGACCGGTGATCCAATAGTAGCCGTCCTCATCGCGCCGACAGCCGTCGCCGGTTAGGTAATAGCCGTGAAATGGCCGCAAATAGGTCTGAACGAAGCGCGGGTGGTCGTTTTGGATGGTGCGGGCCATGCCAGGCCACGGCCGTTTGATGGCCAGCAGGCCGGAAACATCGTTGCCCTGCAATTCCTTGCCATGTTCGTCGAGCACGACTGGCTCGACGCCGAAGAACGGAAACGTGGCCGAGCCGGGTTTGAGCGGCGTGGCGCCGGGCAACGGCGTGATCATGATCCCGCCGGTTTCGGTCTGCCACCAGGTGTCCACGATCGGGCAGCGTCCCTCGCCCACCACGTCGTGGTACCAACGCCACGCCTCTGGATTAATGGGCTCGCCGACTGTGCCGAGGATGCGCAGCGAGGACCGATCGTGTGCTTTGACGAAGGCGTCGCCCTCGCGGGCCACGGCGCGAATGGCGGTCGGCGCGGTGTAGAACTGGTTCACGCGGTGGCGTTCGACCAGGTCCCAATAGCGGCCAGCATCGGGATAGAGCGGCACGCTCTCGAACAGCAAGGTCGTGGCGCCGTTGCATAGCGGCCCATAGACCACATACGAATGGCCGGTGATCCAGCCTACGTCGGCCACGCACGCGTAGACATCGCCGTCGTGGTAGTCGAAGACATATTTGTGCGTAAGCGCGGCCTGCAGCAGATATCCGGCGGTGGTGTGTGCCACGCCCTTGGGGCGGCCTGTGCTGCCCGAGGTGTAGAGCAGAAATAGCGTGTCCTCACTGTCCATGTGCTCGATGGGGCAGTAGGTGCGTTCGCCGTCCATCGCTTCGCGCAGCCAGATGTCACGTTGAGGGTAGAAGGGAACTTTGTTGCCCGTTCGCCGCGCCACGAACACCGTGCGCACCGTGGGGCAGGCCATGACCGCCTCGTCGACCGTACGCTTGAGCGGGATGATTTTTCCGCCGCGCACGCCCTCGTCGGCGGTGATAACGGTCGTGCAGCGTGCGTCGTTGATGCGGTCGCGCAGGCTCTCGGCCGAAAAGCCGGCGAACACCACGTTGTGGACAGCCCCGATACGCGCGCAGGCCAACATCGCGTAGACAGCCTCCAGGATCATGGGCAGGTAGATGGCGACCCGGTCGCCTTTGCGAACGCCGTTGTGGCGAAGAACATTGGCCAGCCGACACACCTCGCGCTGGAGCTCGCGATAGGTGACGCTCCTGCCCTCGCCTGGCGTGTCCGACTCCCAAATCAGAGCGACTTGATCGCCCTTCTTGGCCACATGCCGGTCGACGCAATTGTGGCAGGCGTTGAGTCGGCCGTTGAGGAACCAAGCCACTTGGCCATATTCGAAATCGCAATCGCTTACCTGGCTGAAGGGATGGAACCAGGTCAGGGTTTCCAGGGCGCGCTGCCGCCAAAAGGCGTCGGGATCCTTCAGGCTTTCGGCATGAAGCTTGAGGTACGCCTCGAACGACGGGATGTGCGCCCGCCGGCTGAGCTCTGCGGGCGGCGCAATCGACGCGCTGGTGTTGTCGGCTACGCCGGTCTTGGGGGACGTCGCAGGCATGGGCATCCTTTCGCGGTGCGAGTTTGGATGCTCTCGGCGAGAGCTTCGATTCAATCGTCCGGGCTGCCCGGCCATGCTTTCGGCACCGGTGCGAGTTCTGGGCTAAACTTACCGAGCCCAGGCTCCCGCCGCTCTTTCGCAGTGACAGCATGTTTTCCGTTGATGAACCACCCCAAGAAATCGATGGCCGTTTTCGCCTCGAAGGGGAAAGGATCGCCGGAGGTATGGGCACGGTCTACCGGGGTGTGGATCAGACCACCGGAGAAACCGTGGCCGTGAAGATCTCGTCCAACTCCGGCGCCGAGTTCGGCGATCGATTTCAGCAAGAGGCAAACTGCCTGGCCGAGATAGCCCACCCTGCCATCGTGCGCTACATCGCGCACGGCAAGACTGCACGCAACGAGCACTACCTGGTCATGGAATGGCTGGACGGCGAAACCCTGGAGGATCGCCTGGGCCGCGGGGCCATTCCCCTCGGCATCACGGTCCACATGATCCGCCGCGTGGCCGAGGCGCTGGCCATCGCGCACCAGCATGGCGTCATCCACCGCGACATCAAGCCCGCCAATATCTTTCTGCCCGATCGGGACACGTCGAGAATCAAGCTGCTCGACTTCGGTATTGCCCGCCGTCTTTTCGATGCTCCCTCGCTGCGCCTGACCCAGGCCGGCTCGGCCCTGGGCACGCCGATGTACATGTCGCCCGAACAGGCCCAAGGCCGGCTCGACATGGATGGCCGTGCGGACGTGTTTTCTCTCGGTTGCGTCTTCTTCGAGTGTTTGACCGGAAAGCCGCCCTTCGTGGGCGAAACCACAACCGTCACCTTCACCAAGCTCACCAGCGACGAACACATTGATGTCGCCGCCCGTTGTCCAGGCCTGCCGGCGCGCCTCACCGAGCTCCTCCGGCGCATGCTTGCCAAGGCCCCGGGCGACCGCCCGTCGTCGATGAACGAGGTGCTGGCAGAGATCGACAGCATCACGTCCGACCTTCGTGTGACCGGGGTCTACCCGATTATTCCGCACGAGCGAAGCCGCACCGTCCAAGATCCGCTTCTCGTCGCCACGGGCGAACGGCGACTGGCCGCAGTGATCCTGGTTTCACCCGGGGTGCCTTTGGCCCTGCCCCAGCCGCCCGCTTCCGCCACGACCCGCGCGCCATCGAACGACATGAGGCTGGTGGACATCTCGCGCGAGGTCGGCCACTTCGGTGCACTCATCCAGCGCCTCGCCAACGGCTCGCTGGTCGTGAGCTTTGCCGGCGAAGCCCGCACCACACCGCTCGACCTTGCCTCGCGTGCCGCGCGCTGTGCGCTCAAGCTCAAGTCCGTCCGGCCCGGCTCTTCGCTCGGGATCAGCTTGGGCTATGCGGTCAAAGACGAAGAGCTGCGTTTAGGCGGTCTGGTCGAGAGCGCCGCCAACCTGCTAGGCGGCGCCCACCTGGGCGCGGTCCACGTGAACCAGGAGGTTCGTCGCCTACTCGAAACCCGGTTCGAAATCGTCGCCGAGCCCGACGGCCGCGCTCGCTTGCTCTTTGAGAAGGGTCTGCGCGACATTCCCCGAACCGTGCTTGGGCGCGAGGTGCCTTGCTTCGGCCGCGACCGCGAGGTTCGCAATCTGGAAGGCTTGTTCGAGGAATGCATGGACGAATCGTCGGCCCAGGCGATGATCGTAAGCGGCGGCCCGGGCTGCGGCAAGTCGCGCGTTGCGCACGAATTCATCGAGCGCACACGCGACAGCGGTCACGCTTTTGAGCTGCTCGTCGGTCGAGGCGATCCCATGCGCGGCACCGTTTCCTTGGGGCTGCTCGCCCAGGCACTGCGAGGAGCTGCCGGCATCAGCGGAACCGAGCCAGATGAAATCCAGCGCAAGCGCCTGCTCGCCCACACCACGCGCTTCATGACGGAAAAGGCTGCGCCCACCACCGCCGCCTTTCTGGGCGAGATTGCCGGCATCCACTTCCCCGACGACGATCTGCCGCAATTGCAAGCCGCTCGTCAGGACGCGCGCGTGATGGCCGACCAAACCATGGGCGCCTGGGTCGACTGGCTCGAGGCCGAGGTGCGCCACCATCCGGTGTTGCTTCTCCTCGAGGACCTCCACTGGGGCGACGCTCCCAGCGTGCACTACGTCGACACCGCCTTGCGCGTTCTGCGCAAGCAGCCGCTCATGGTCTTGGCCTTGGCCCGGCCAGAAGTCGACCAGCGTTTTCACGGTCTGTGGCGCGACCGTCAACTGCAACACATTGCTCTGTCGCCTCTCTCCAACCGGGCCGGCCAAGAGATCGTCCGGCGGGTTCTCGGCGACGTGGCGCCCGAGACGATGGCGTGGCTGCTCGACAATGCCCAAGGCAATCCGTTCTACCTGGAAGAGTTGGTCCGCGCGGCCGACGGTCCCAAGCAGGGACAGGCGATTCCAAACACCATCCTGGGCACGGTGCAGGTGCGCTTCGACGCCGTCGGCGAGGGTGCGAAGCTGGTGCTGCGCGCAGCGAGCGTCTACGGACAGAGTTTTCTCGCCGACGGGGTGAACGCCCTCGTGGGCGAAATGAGCCCTGAGGATGTGGACCGCTGGCTGGAGATCCTCGTCGCCAAGGAGATTCTCTTCGCGCGGGCGCTGGGCAGCACGAGGCAGCACGTGTTCCGTCACGCCCTACTCCACGAAGCCGCCTACGCCATGCTCTCGCCCGAGGATGAAGTGGTGGGGCACAGACTCGCCGGCACTTTCTTGGAGAAGAGCGGCGAACGCGACGCCATCGTGCTAGCCGACCACTTCGAGAAAGGCGCAGACCCGGTCCGCGCTGTTCGTTGGTTGCGCGTGGCCGCGAATCAGGCCATGGAGGTGGACGATCTGAACGCCGCCATCGAGCGCGTGGAGCGCGGCGTGCGCTTGGGCGCACAGGGCGACGACCTGGCCGAGTTGCGCGTGGTCGAATCCGAGGCGCGCTACTGGAGAGGCGAGTACGCCGACGCAGAGCGCGCGGGCTGGGAGGCGCGCAAGTGCGACAACCCCAAGCTGGCGCTGCGTGCGGCGAGTGCGCTCATTTCGGCGTTGGGCGTTCAGACCAAATACGACGAGATTGAGAGGCTATCGAAAGAAATCGAGACGCGTCCTGAAGATCCGCGGCTGCTGCATTCGTGGCTCGTCTGCATGGTCGATGTGACGTCCTACCTGGCGTGGATTGGAAAACACGAGCTACGCGAGCGAACGCTGGCCCTAATCGAAGCGGCGGGACCGCAAGTCGATCCATTCTTGCTCGGACGGGCGCATTCAATGCGTTCCCACGTCACCCGCAGCGCAGGCAAGCTGGGAGACGCATTGGTTCATGTCCGCCAGGCCCACGCGTCCTTCGAGCAGGCTGGCCACCGTCGCCAGGCGTGCGAGGCGCTTGCCAATGTTGGCGTGTCCCAGCTTGAGATCGGTCTTCTTGATGAGGCTGAATCCAGCATACGCAGGCTGCTCGACTCCGTTGAGAGGATGGGGCTCGACGGGATGCTCGGCGGAGTCCTGCAGGCGCTCACTAACATTCTCGCCTACCGGGGATGTATCGACGAAGCGCGCGCCGTTGGCCAGCGGGCCGTCGCGCTGACCCGGCAACAAGGCGACGCGCATTTCCAGGGTTCAGCAGAAATCTATCTGTCTATGGTGGAATTCATGGCCGGCCAATATCCTGTGGCGGAGCAGCTTTCCCGGCAGGCGCTCGTTTCTTTCCAAAGCAACCCAATGGCGACACCGTTCCCGCAAGCCATGCTGGCCCGGATACTCCTGGCCAGCGGGCGAATCTCCGAAGCCTCCGATCTCGCTCAAACCGCCCATGACCAGTTCGAGTCCTTGGGGACAGTCGACGACGGCGAGGCAACGGTTCGCCTGGCCCGCGTGGAGTGCTTGTTAGCTAGCGGCAATACGACGTTGGCCGATGCCACTCTCGGCAAGGCCATTGAACGCCTGCTTGAACAGGCCGCCAACATCGGCGAGCGCGCATGGCGCCGCGCCTTCTTGGAGAAAATCCCGGAAAATCGCCGTCTTGTTGAGCTAGCCAACGAACGAGGGCTCGCGCTCCCTCCGCAGCTTGTTGACTAACCCGGCGGACTGGCCAGCGTCCGGAATTGTGCGCATCGGCTACCACGATTGGGCCGCCATCCCCTGTTTCTGCCAAATTCTTTCCACCCGTGATAGCGTGCGCCCATGGCCAAATTACCCTGCCCCATCTCAAAGACGCAGTTCCTGGACAAAGCCGAGGCGGTGAAGATTACCATCGGCAATTCCGAGATCATCGCCGACAAGCGCGAGTTCTCGACCGGTTCGTTCGGCTGGTACTACAATGGCAAAACCACCGTTACCGTCGACGGCAAACCGCTTTCAGTGCAGATCGGATTGAATCTGACCGTGGTCGGCAGCAAGGAAGCGGATCGATAGGAACCGGTGTGGGCAGGCGGTCAACTGTCGGCAAGGATGATTTCCTTGACTGCGACCTTGAGGTCCGCCGCCAGGTAGGGTTTGGATAGCAGGCGTCGGACGCCTCGCTTTTTCAGCTCGTCAATGGACATCGACTCACCGATGCCCGACACCATCAAGATGGGCATATCCGGCCGAATGGCGAGGACCTGCTCGATCAGCTCCAAACCCGTCATGTGCGGCATGGTGTTGTCGGTGATGAGAAGCGCGAATCGTTCAGGCTGCGATCGAAACGTCTCCAGGGCCTGCATGCTTGACGTGTGCGCCGTTACCTCGAAGCCGGCCAACCCGAGAACGCGTTGGCCGAGCTTGGCTAGGCGAGCCTCATCGTCGACCAGCAGGATGCGGCGCCGGCCCGGTTGACTGGAACTTGCGTTTTCCACCACGAGCGAATCGGGTGATGCGGCCGGGAGGTATACGTCAAAGCGCGTGCCCTCGCCCACGCGACTCTTGACTTCGATGACCCCGGCGAGCGATCGAACGATGCGGTTGATGACTGACAATCCCAAGCCGGTTCCTTCACCCGGCGGCTTGGTCGTGAAAAAGGGCTCGAAGATGCGGTCGAGCACGTCGCGCGGAATGCCTGTTCCCGTGTCCGAAACGCTGAGCCGGACGTGGAGGCCAACGCGCATGCCAGGATGATCCATGGCGAAGAGTTGGTCCACAGTCACCGGCCCGACGCGAATTTCGAGCGCTCCGCCCAGCTTCCTCATGGCGTGGGCGGCGTTGGTGGCGAGGTTCATCGCGATCTGGTGCAGCTCGTTGCCGTCGGCTACCACGCGCGGGGTCGTCGGATCGAAACCCTCACGAATCTCGATGTTGGGCGGCAAGGTGGCGCGGAGGAGCTGGATGGCGTCGCGCACGGGCACCTCGAAGCTGGTTGGGACGCGCGCCGGCTCGTTCTTGCGCGTGAAGAACAGAATGCGGTTGACCAAATCGCGGCCCCGCCGGGCGGTGTCGAGTACCACGTCCAAATCGGCGCTGACCGAGCTCATGCCGGCAACCGCCTCGCGCGCCAATTCGGTATAACCGATGATGCCGAGCAGAATGTTGTTGAAGTCGTGGGCGATGCCGGCGGCTAGATTGCCGATGGCCTCCAGCTTGTGGGTCTGGCGCAGCCTTTCCTCCAGGTGACGTCGTTCGCTGACATCCACGATGGTGCCCAGGATGAACACGCCGTCGCGAGTGGAAATGGGCGACAGCCCTATCTCGACGGGGATGTCGCGTCCGTCCTTGTGGCGCGCGAACAACTCGCGGCCGGCGCCCATGCGCCGAGACGTGGGGATGGCGGTGTATTGCTCGCGCAGCTTGGCGTGACCCGCGGCAAAATGCTCGGGCACGAGCATCTCGACCGACTGGCCGAGGAGCTCATCGCGCGCGTACCCAAATAGCCGCTCGACCTCTTGGTTGACGACCGTGATTCGCCCAACCCCGTCGACAACTATCAGTCCCGACGGACAGCGCTCAAACGCAGTCCGAATGAACTCGTCGGTTGCCTCCCGTGGGATCGTGTCGGGCATGAATGACCTCGGCGGAAAATTCAAACTAGCATGGGCGAGCGCCAGCGCCAGACATCAGTGACGCCGCCGCTGCCGCACACGACCTTGCCAACACCAACAGTCGACTAGAAATGGTCGTCGCCGTTGTAGGACGAAACCGCTTCACGACTGCGCGCCTGAATAGCCTCGTCCCAAGGCGCAACCTGCCAGTTGTCTTGCTTCCTTTCCGCATGCAGCCACGGCGGCAGCGTAATGAGCAGACGGCGCGCAATGGCGTCCACATACGGTTCGTACATCGCCCGGAGCGAGGCCAACTTTTTCTCGGCCTCCGTGCCATCGCGCAGCTTGAGCCCTTTGTCGGACAGCCCGAGCCGTAGCCGCGCCAGCGCTTCGGCAGGCAGGCGGTTGGGGATCGGTGGAACGTACTCCGCGTGGACGACCTGAGAAAGATCGACGACGGCATGTCTCGCCATCGCAAACGTCATTTTCGCTTGCTCGCTTCGGATACCGTCAACACCCACTATAACAAGGGTCGTCGCGTCCAGAATCGTTGTCAGCGCCGCGAGCCACGACTGGTTGTTGTGCTGCGAACGGAAGAACCCGAGCACCGGATACGAAAGATGGCTCTCGAGCACCTCGGCAGACCAATGTTCCCAGTTGTGGAAGATCCGGTCCAATTCATCGTGGGGCGGGCATTGGCAATAGCGCCGCAATAACTCGGCCGCGGTCGGAGGCGATCCCGCGCGCGCATCCAATAAGGAAATTTCAATTTCCCGACGAGAGAAGGCCGAGTAAATCGTCGGCAGGTAGCCAATGACGATGCCCAGGAAGGCAAAGCCCATTCCTGCCTCCAGCACGGCCAAGCAGCGCGACAAAGCTGAGCTCGGAACGATATCTCCGTAACCCAGTGTGAAGAACGTCTCGCCGCTGTGATAGAGCAACAGGCCGAAGTTCAGGCGAACGCTCGACAAGAGAAGATGCGCACCGGCTCCGAACTGCAGGAGTGCAAAGGCGAAAATTAGGCCCGCAGCCCAGAGTGCGAGAAGAAAAATCAATGACAGCGGACCGAAGTAGCCAAGAAAAGCTTCGCGGCGGCCCTGGGACTTGATCCTTTTTGTAATTGCCGCCCACGGCCTCCAGGCCAACTCATAGAACCACGACGTCAGCCGTAGCTGGCGGCGCACTCGCCGAGGCAGGACAACCGTCTCGAGCGCGTCGAGCAAGACGGCCAACAGGACAACCAGACCCGCCAGCGCGGAAAGGATATGAATCGCAACCATCAGAGGTGAGAATCCTAGCAGACCAAACCGGGCCAGGATTCGCGCGCCCGCATCTTCGGCCTACCCCTACGCCGCGAAAGCGCGCCTGACCTTGCGTACGAGGCGATAGAGCCCCCACGCTCGACCCGCCCAGCGCAAGGACCGGCGCGGCTGCACCACGGCGAACGCGAGCGCTGCGACCAACAGCAGCCCCTTGTTCGCCGCCAGGAACCTGACCGTGGTCACGCCGACGTCGGCCAAACCGAAAAGGTTTCGCTGACTGTCGAGCAGGGCACGAACCGACGCACGCTCCGATCGGGCGCGTTCCACCAGCTCCCCGCGACGGCGTCGAATTTCGGTCAGCGACAGATTCACTGGTCCCGCTCCAGACTCCGTCGATCTTTGGCGAGAGCTTCCACGGTCTCACTCAGAGGGCGTTGGTGGCTGCGCGCGATGACGACCAGCACGATCGCGCTGACCACGCCGAGACCAAGAAAAAGGCCGCTCAGTAAGCCGAGAACGGCCAGCCGGTCCGAGTCCCAGTACAGAACGACGACGAAGACTGACAGCAACACGATGCCCAGGCCAAGACAGAACAACGTCGCGACGCCGACCAGAAGCAGCCGACTGAGGCGAACCCGCTCCTCTTCCAGCTCCGTCCCAAGGATCCCCACCCGCGTCTCGGCCGCCGACACCAGCACGGCGAGCAGATGGCTTGCCGACGCGAGAAGCCCGTGGGGGACGCCCGGGGCCGCGGGTTCGTCAGCCATCTTGGAGCTCTAGCGGCGACCGATGAGCAGACCGATGAGGAGTCCGGCGCCCGCGGCGATCCCCACCGCCTTCCACGGGTTTTCGTGGACATACGCATCGGTGGCGCGCGCGGCGGCTTTGGTTTGCTCAAGCGCCTTGTCCTCGATCACCGCGAGCTTGGCCTTGGCTTGATCGAGCCCGCGCTGCACCTTGTCCCGGACCGCCGCGACCTTCTCGCCGGCTTGCCCGGCCGTGAGCTTCAGTAGCTCTTCCGCGTCAGTTACCACCAACTTCAGATCGGCCACAAGTTTGTCCCTGGTTACGCTGTCCGTTCCATCCATGGTGAAACCTCCTCGGCAATTCTAACAGGCATCCGCCCCGTGCGTTTCGTTCAACCGTACCGACATCAGAGTACCGCGCCGATAGGGGCGGGGCAAGCGTACCCCAACCTGACCGCCGTCGTGGATCTTTTCAAACCCGCGGGGAACGTGGTATCCCTGTGGCTCGAAAGTTCGCGCGAGTAGCTCAGTTGGTAGAGCATCGGCTTCCCAAGCCGAGGGTCGCGGGTCCGAGCCCCGTCTCGCGCTCAATTGTCATGGGAACCTCAGAGGAGTTCCCAAACCCTCCCGCGGTGGTCCGCGCCGAGCATAGCGCGGCGGCTCCCCACGCGCTTTCTTGATCTCTAGTTCGGTGCTGCCATCAGCTCGCGCTCGGCCTCGCGCAGAACGCGCCGCCAATCGGGATCGCTTGGCACGGCGGCTACGGCCTTGCGGTACATGCGGACGGCGTCGCCGATGCGCCCGACCCGGCGCAGAAGGTCGCCATAGTCGACCAGGGTTTGATGGCACCCGTCGCGATCGTAGCGTAGCGCCTGTTCGAAAAGGCCGACCGCGCGCTCGTCGTTGCCGGCGCGGCTGTGGGCGATGGCGGCCTGATGCAAGACCCAGTGATCCTCGGGCTCCATGCGCAGCGCCCGGTCGTAGGATTCCGCCGCCTCGTCGTGGCGACTCATCTCGGCCAGAATGTCGCCGCGGATGGCCGCGACCATGAAGGCATCGCCGCCGCGATCTTCAGCCGAAAGAGCCATTTCCAGGGCTTCGCGCGATCGGCTTTGCTCCAGCAAGGCTTGCGCCAGCTTGGCGCGAGCGAGGGCATAGCTCTCGTCGCGGGACAGGGCTTCGCGGTAGGCGGCTTCGGCCTTGCCGGCTTGCCGAGTCTCCAGATAGGCGTCGCCGAGCTCGCGCCAGCCGTCCACCAGCGCGGGATTGAGCTCGGTCGCGCGGCGGGCTGCTTCGAGCGCTCCGCGATCGCGCGCGGCGTTCAGCGTCTCGGCCAGCACCGCGTGACAGACGCCAAGGTCTGGCCGATCTCTGACCGCCACCCGTGCCTGACGAGTGGCCTCGTCGAGATCGCCCTGTTCGATCGCTTCGCGCGCCTTGAGCAGCGCTCGCAGCGCATTGGTCAGATTGGGCAAGCTCGGATTTGGCTGGGCCATGCGCGGGAGATCCTCATCGCCGCTGACCAGAACCGCAACCACTTGCGACGCCAGGCGCGCCCGCTCCGCATCCCCCAACACGTAAGCACGCAAAGCCTCGCCACGCCAGTACGCGCCCGTCGACGACGCGGCGGTGCCGAGCACTTCGCGCGCCCGCGCCTTGGCCTTGTCGTCACCGCGCTGCTCGGCCAGCACGAGAAGGATCGCCGCTGCGTCCAGGCGGGCGTCATCGTCACGCGCGGTGAGCGGTTCCAATCCAAGAGCATCCTCGATGGCGGCCAGTGCGCGGCCGGTGTCGTCCTTGTCGAGCGCGCGCAAGGCGACTTGAATCACCAAGGCCGGCCCGGGCGGACTGGCGCAGCGGAGCGCCTCGTCGAGGACAGCGTCGATTTCGGCCTTACGACCAGCGTCCTCGAGAAAGTCGATGAGATGAACCCAATGTTCAGCCAGCCCGGGATCCCGCCGGCACAGCTCGCTTGCCAAAACCATCGGGTCGGCGCTTTCGCCCAAGGTAATCTCGCCCAAACATGCGGAAAGAAACCGCAGGAAGCTGCTCCCCACCCTGTCCACACTGCGATCGGCAACCTCGACCACTGGCTGTTCACCGTCCGGGCTGGCTTCGAAATCCAGCGCGAAGACCCGCGGACCGCGGCGGGCCACTGGCCACAGCCCCTTCCAGTCCGACGGCTGCCCGGCTTCGCGCAGGAGCCGCTGGCTTTCCTCGAAGGTCAGAAGTTGCAGATACACGCCATCATCGCTCGCAATGCCTTGCTGATTGCCTTCCGGAAACTTTGTCGAGGCCGCAGAATTGTCCACGGAAAACTGAGCGCCCGCCGCCACCGGCGGACGCGCCAGCGTCCCACCGTCATAGCGAAAGGCAAAGGCGGCGTACCCGGGCGAGATGGCGCTGGGAAACAGCGGCTTGAGTTTGTCAAGTCGCGCCTGGCCTCCCTCGGCGGCGACTAGTTGGACGCCCGGCATTCGCCTGCACTGTTCCTCGATTTCCAAAAGCAGCGTGCGCACCGGGTCGGCCATGGCAGGAGATATACGCAGGCGGAATGGTGCGATCAAGCAGCAATCCGTCGGCGGCAGCGTGGGAGCACGCGACGGCACACACCAAAACAGGAGACGGGACATGATGAATTGGCAGCAGATGTGCGATATGCAATGTGGATAGCGCGACGGCCAATCGCGAATGCCTCTGTGAAGCACCTTGACCGCTGCTTCCCGTAGCGTCACAATCAGCCGGCTCGAAATTCAATTTCCTCATGGTGTCTCGCCCTCCTTCTGAGACAGCGTGTAGAATCGCATTGGGAATTCGAGGCATCACCGTATGGCGAAGGTTTTGCTCTGTGACGACGAAGAAGCTCTGTGCCGAGGCATGGCGCGCCTTCTGCGTTCGGTATCATTCGACGTCGTGACCGCGGACGGTCCTGGCGGGCTCGCGAAGCTGGATCGCGAGAACTTCGACGCCGTGGTGACCGATCTGCGCATGCCCGGCGTGGACGGATTCGGAATTCTGGACGCTGTTCGACTGAAATCGCCCATGACGCCGGTCATCGTGATGAGCGGTAGCGCCGAAGTCACAGATGCGGTGCGCGCGATGCGTGCCGGCGCACGCGATTTTCTCGTCAAACCG